>Ga0126337_10001875_pt1 | contig 13049 bp, 8 predicted proteins | sample DipCmetagenome_FD_92527 | JGI IMG/M metagenome (GOLD analysis project Ga0126337, IMG submission 92527) | Coral microbial communities from La Bocana,Puerto Morelos, Mexico - Diploria C A metagenome | ecosystem: Host-associated > Invertebrates > Cnidaria > Coral | place: La Bocana,Puerto Morelos... | reverse complement strand
CTCACAATCCTAGGTTACGGAAGCGTTGCCATAGCAATTTTATAATTTCACATGTGAAATTATAAATTACGGCTGAAATTTCGCGCCAAAATTAAGGAGTAATTTGTCACCCATGATATTAACATTATAATATAAATGTCAAACTGCCTAGGCAGGTGACAAGAAGCCCAGTAGAACTTTTGTTTACTTGTTTAAATGATGTGTAACAGTTTCAGTCTGATTTCGTAATTGCAACTTATCAGGTGCCCAACCTGGTTGACACAGTTATATTAATAATTGTTGATCTTTTACCATAAATTATCCAGAACATAGAGTATTAAGCATCCTATCAATAATTGCCTTTAAAAATAAGTACAAGTAATTTGGATTTAAAGTTGAAAAAATTGTTATTTATCCTTCTTCATTGCATTTCTGCGATATTTTGCAAACCAAGAAGCTTCCATGGTACCAGCCTGTCTAGCTGGTGGAAGTTGTGGGTGAGTGATTTCATGGCAGAGCATTTTCAGGAGATCAGAAAATAAGCGTTTTTTAAGGCTTATAACCTTGAACTTAATTTAAGCTGATTGACATTTGAGGGACATCAATCATTGGAGAATTGTTTTTAGGTATTTGTTGGCAAATAGCTCCAACTTTACTTCGCCATGTAAGTCGTCGTTTACAGATGAGTTTTCAGGGATGGCAGCCATCTTGCGAGAGCGAGTCAAATGTTATACCGTGGGCCAAAAATAGGAAAAACCAAAAATTTGTGATATAATACCGTCTAAAATTATATGTCCCATTTCCTTACAGAAACTGCAGTTGGTTTCAGCAGTATTATCCCAAGGCCTAACTTTAAAGCACATGTAACAAGCACCAAAGTATATTTGAACCCGCCTGTTTTCTACTTTATTTCCTAATTGGCGAAAGGAACCAAGTGAAAAGACACTTGACTTGGTGCTTGTTTTTTACATATCAAACAGTGAAGTTAATTCGAGATAAATCGACTTTAATATCTACTATATATTGAAGCAGCAATTTATCGAATCTGTCTGCAAATCACACCAGGTATAAGTTGATAGTCGGTCATCATTTATATGGCATTTTGCGGGATGACAGCCATTCTGCCGAAGGGTAGAAATTGAGAATTTTCACGACAAAATGAAAGATTGAAATAAACATTTACAAACATTAAAATCTTACTTTACATTTTCCTTAAAGCATGAACAGAAGATACATCCAAGCTTGAGGTCACAACAACGAATAAAATCGAGGTAGCAAGCAAGTGAAAACCGGCGAATGGCCTTGATTTACGAAATAGTTTTGTTTTCATCTGTGAAAATTCGCGCGAACTTTGACGCACTCCATTATGGGAAGGGCTTCCAGCGCCCCCTGACTTGACGAAGAGAAAAATGTCGTCGAATGCTTCGGCAAATGTGAAACACAGTGAAGCAATGAGTGATGAGATAATTACTGCTATGTCAGCAGCATGTGGTGCGTGCATTTTATTTAAATTGTTTAAAAAAAACCTAGAAAGCATTTGTTGTCCTAGTTACGAAATGAACGCGGGGTCCTGGCAAGCATGGGTTTTAATAACATAATGCATGCAATGCATGAATATCGAGCAAAATAATAAATTATTATAAATGGGAAGCACGTATTAGCTTCTTGGAGGAAAAAGAAAGAAAAAACATATCGGAGGGAAAAAAGAAAAGAAAAAAAAAAATCGTGCGTTTCCCAGGCCGAGTCTCGAACTCTCGCCCTTCATGCTTTCCCAGCTTTCCAATACAGTATGCCAACGCATTGAGCTAACGTAACATATAGGTCCGCAAAGCGTGTATGTGTCTGGAACGTTATGCATTATTGTATTGCGGAGTCAGGGTAGTGATTACAGTGTGATTATAAGGGATAGAAGAAAGAAATTTATTTTTGCAACAAAGCAAAAATGTTTTCATCTTTTCTGCTTATACTGATGCATGTACTTCATCATGCAAAATAGTCGTAGCCTCAAAGAGGCCTTTGATTTTTATTAAAATCTCACTTGATTTCTACAATCTCGAACCGGAAGTCATTCAGCCATGACCTAGTTTCTCATTTCTCATGTGGGGTTCTATTTGTCATTCCCCGCAGGGTTTTGGCCAAGAACCCAGCCGAGGAGGCATTCATAGTACCCCCGCGTATATAGAAGTACTAAAATATTGGTGGTATAGTATCTGTCGTGTCTTTAGTAGGAGAATCCCGAGAGATCCCGATTTAGAAAAACTAGGAGCACTCGGTGGTCCCATTACAATGACCTACATTACGAAATGCAGGAAATTATAGAACAAATTCGAAACGATTTCAAAGTGCTTTTGCTGTCACCTGTTAGTGAGCTTACTAGAGCTTATCTAATATTATCTATCTTATCTGCAAGTGATCAAATGGGGGAGCCCAGACAAATTAACACTTCTGAAGTTCGTGAGCCCCTGATCAGTGACAACACCGCTGAGCAACAGTAATTTTACGCAAAACACGACGGCAACGGCAACGAGAACGTCACCAAACAAAAGGTTTAATGAGCAAAACAATGTCTATGCACATGGGTTATAATTCTTGGTACATTTCTTTACCGTCCTCTGCAAAACAACATCGTGAAATGATCAAATTCTGCGGTGTCTGGAGAACGTGAACCACAACGGCTAATTTTTTGTATATCTAATTGGAACTTAACGCATACATAATATGTTTAGCAGAGTTAAGTTTTAATACCAACAGGCACGTACACGCAGGGTTCCAAAAGAAGTGCGAAATTCCAAAGTAAAATAGAAAAACGTTTTTTCTAGGCGTTGTATATGCGTAAGGTACCTATTGCTCGTCCCATGACTCGGTGGTCGATTAGGCAAACAGGTTCTCTTTCTGTTGAGGAAGACTGAGTTCATGTGTACTGTAATCTATGATATGCTCAATGACTGACGTATTTATCATCCAATGACCTGTCAATAGACCACTTTCGATATATCATAATTCAGCCTCGCAGCGAGGCTTAGAGGACACAAACAAAGGAGATTGAATGGCCATGTTTATTTACTTCTTTTGTTTGTGCCCTCTAGGCCTTGCTATCAAGCTGAATTTTAATGAGCATGTCACATTACATCCTCCACATACCTTGTTGATTTTGACCGACTGGTCCTTTGATATAACTCCTGTTCCACTGCATGGAGCATCAAGAAGAACACGATCAAAACCTGCCATAACCTTCAACGTAAAGATCATTGTAAACAAAATGTCAAGTTTTTAACAAAAAATAAATAGTATAAATTCATGGGGTGGGTTGGGGAAGGTGGTGGAGGATGGGTGAAATGCTGCAAACTTTGCAAACTGCAAATATAACATACCAATATAACATACCAAAACCACACTGATAAACATACACGAAGCATATTACATGGCCGCACGTCAAAAAGTGCAAATCTCCCAACAAAGAAACGCTCAGTGAATCAGTGAAATTTTGTAAATCTTTTTAGTGTAAAACGAAAAACCGTAAAATTTGAACAATTTCCATCTGAAACGAAACATCGTCAAATCCATAACATTTGTAGTAAGTTCAATGGAGGAGACAGATGTATATTCTCCTTAGGTTTTGTTTTTTTTTTTCTAAGGGTTACTGCATGCTAAACGTCACCTTCCCAGATAGCAAAATTCTTCAAAACAAGTTCCAGCCTTTGTGTCAATGACATGAAGCTGTTAATTCGTTGGAATTGTTGAAATTTCAAACCCAAACAACTCAAAATAAACCTTTCTCATAACGTTAGTTAGGTAGTACAACAGCTAGTTTACACATTGTACCTTAGGAAATGCTCTGCCATCATAATTACAAACCAGAGTGTTACTTATTCCTGCACAAAGAAAGAAATAAGATATCATATATTTTGTAGAATAGAAAATAGTGAGAACACTAGTTAATAGCAATAACACATGATTGACATGATACATCAGAGATGTTGTGTACGTGTGCAGCTTTCTGTGAATTCAAGCCCCACAGCATAATAAGCCAACGTAACTTATCGTTTAGAAAAGATCTCTCCGAATTTTCACTCCCTTGCTCTCCATGGCCATACAAGTGAATCAGACCAAGACATTACTTATTGTACCAATAATGAACAATAATTTAAATTATAGATGTAAATTATATATAAATTATAGACTGACGCAAAACTCACCTAATCGGTGAATATTAGCTACCAGAGCTTTTATTCTCTCCTTTTTAGCATCATTTGCGACAACAAGTCCAGTGTTCTTTTGGAGTGACGCTGCAACAAATGTATCATTGAAGTCTTTTAATCAGGTAAGAATTCTTAATGTGCTTTACACAAACATAAACGACTTCAGAATGAAGGCACTCTCTTCACATATATTCTACTTTATTGATTTATTTACATAATTCTCTCGGTACGATCTGACCATATTTCTTCTTCAAGAAAGAGTCCACTCTCGAGTGCTAATAAGTTCAAGAACTGAACAATTGGTTCGAAGTGTAACTCCCAAGTTTAATCCAAACCCTATTAAGCCGCCAGATATCAAAGTCCCGAAATTATTGTCAGTAAAATACTAAAAATAAAACCTCTGTAAACCGGCCGGCGGCGGCCAACTGTTGGTCGTCCCCATGAGGGTTATCTATCAATCTTCACTACAACAGCAACACAAAATTCAACACAAGTAATTTGGCTTTTGGAAAGAGCGTTGACAGGTAGTATTTTTGTGACAAGTGGAACAAGAAAACAGTGAAACGTACAACAGTAGTCACAACATTAAAAATTGAATAAATTGACATTTTAACTAAATTTGGTGCTAATTCCTGACGAGTAGCCAACCCCTATTTCCCTGAGAGTGGCCGCTTAATAGAGATTCAACTGGCTAATTTAAACAAAGAAAGCATCCATCGTTCTACACATTGTACAAGCACTCGTAATCTCCGCGAAAAAACCGCCCTTATTGCTTCGTGTTCTCGTGCGAAATCTATGACCACCAGTGATATAATTATTAAAACGAGAAACCATTCCAAGCACAGTAAATTTCTTGCCAATCAGGTTTTAAAGCCTCTTGGCTTCAGACCTTGTTTCACTGGTGGTTTTTGGTCAATTCTGTCACTGGTGTTTCTTCAAACACTCGTTTGTCAGTGCCTACATAGCAACTTCCTGTGTGGAGGAAATATTAAATAAAAGATATCACAAGTATGCATATTAGTTCAAACATCCTTCTCCCAAATTTAATCGGCAGGTTCAACAAGTTTGTCTAATTCTCCTTGCTTTTTACAAGTTCACACTATGCCTTATCCAAAATGGGAATAGAAAGACTGTTAAGCAAATTGTACAGATGTTTACTGTCATTCAGTATTAGTTTACCTATGTATGTTGTTTTTCCACCTGGGGCTGCACACATATCTAAAATACGCTCATTCTCCTGTGGAGCCAAAGCCATGACTGGAAGCATGGAAGAAGCCCCCTGCAACATGTAGTGCCCTGCAAGGTATTCTGGGGTTGCTCCTGGCGAGTAAAGATGTATCCACGTCAGTTATTATACAACTTATGTTAATAAATAGGTTAGTAAGTAAGTGCCCATGTTTCTTCCAAGTAAAACAGAGAGCTGGCTCTTTTTAGTTTCCATAGCAACACTAAAGATATCCTGCTAGTTGGAGTTCTTGATACTGTTCGAGTGTACAGTTTAAGGACCTATTGCTACTGATGACACAAACTGCCCGATAATTTGCCAAACTCTACCAGATGAACGCGCATAAGTGAATCACTGTTTTATTTTGCTAATTCTAACGCGTGAGTGCATGGTTAGTAAAAGCTATCCTGGTCAAGCACTTTTTTCCCTCCCCTGCCCCCCTACAATAATGACACTGCCTTGCACGTTGTGTTCGATATTTGCAGAGAGGCACCTTTCAAAGTGCCAACCTGATAATCCAAGCAAAAGGCTCCTTTGCATTCCAGCTTTCGCTTTACCCTGGACTGCTTGACAAAAAGCACAGTGCGCTGTAGACTACAAATCCGACTTCTGGTTAGTATTGTACTTACCAATTGGAACGGATGAGTCATAAACAACCAGTCCAACTTTTGACCATTTACCAATAGGATCTAAATTTACTCCACGGTTAATAAGCGCCTGCAGTAAAATTGAAAACAATCAATGTATTGAGTACATTTACATGTCCTTCACACAAAAGCAAAAAATGTCTTGAAACTAACAAGCTTTAAAAACGAAGGATTTTGGCATAGCACATTGTTTACAACAATGCACACATGGCTGCCGCAAACATCACTTTTGAAAATTCCCTGACTTTTCCTTGATAAAATTATTATATTGACCAAATACTAAATGTCAAATCAAGCCGTCCTTTGCATGCATTGAATAAGGCTGATAAGTTAGCAACAAAATTAATTTCCTTGGTGACCCCAAATATTTCTTCCAGCCTTACACAGTATTAAATCAGTCGTGTAAAAATATTTCAATTTCCCCTGACTTTTCTTGAATCAAAATGTGTATTTTCCCTGACTCAAAATAAAATTCTTCTTTTCGCTGACCATACTGACAGTACCTACACCTACACAAGCATTTTTTGTTCAGTTTTTGGCATCTTCAAGGCCAAAAACATGCCACTTCCTCTCAAATGTTGCCAAATAATTCATTACCCTGAATCTGGCCTTGCTTTAAACTGAATTACCATATAACTCATAACATTCTCTATTGTCAAATCAACTTTTTAACTACAATCTGTACGTACTTCCAGCCAACATAATCTGTACACCTCAAGAAAAACTTGAATGTACATGATTGTATATGTACACATCTCTAAAGTTTACATCATAACTATTTTAGGTTAAATCCTAACTAACGATTGTGTGTTTTTTTTTTGCTAGGGTTGATCAATGAACCACAACAACCTATGTACATTGAATAAAAGAAACAAACAAAATGGTTGGAAATCTACCAATTACAACCCACGTGATTGGAGTGGTTTCTTCAATCCATTAAGCTTCTGTTAATTAGAGGTCTGCTAAGATGATTGATGGCAGTGAAACACAAAAACCTTGCTTAAACAGAGTTTGTGTGATATTGAAAGGCACATGAACAGCTATGTGTTCCAAGGGTTCTTCCCTCCCAAAGTACCTGTTGAAATATCCACTGGTAGCAAGTTGCTGAAAAGGACAACCTAATGCATTACAGTCTGGTTTATACGCTTGATTGAAAAAATATTGTCTGAAGAAACATATAAAAATAAACAATACGACTTTATAGAAATATGGGAAGACTGGGAATGCGTGTGTACCATCATGAAAATTCAAGCTTGTTTCTTCAACGCATTAAATAATCACAGGTCAGCTGCCTGAAGTGGTGATTTAGAAAACCATCTTCTAATGCCTTCTTTAAGGTAGCTAAGTTAGAAAACCAAAGAAAATTTGAATGCTAAAAGCACAGAGATATGCCCAAGTTCATAAGCTTCCCAGAAAACCACTGAATTGTATTGTTTATGGTTTATACCTTTTTCTTGACAATGTTTCTTTACTTAAACCTTTTAAGGCAATACCAAAAGCTGTAAATGAAGTAAATATGACTGACCTGAGCAAGATCTCTTCTTCTTGTCTTAAATGTATTTGTTCTAATAGTTACTGGCCTTTGAACTTCGTTTGCCTCCAGGAATTCAAGCAACTTAAAAAAAAACACTAGGATTACAAATAACGGCCTCTTATCATCAGTGCTGGTGTCTGCAATCACAGCACAGCTGTTGAAAAATGCCTTACGGTCACCTCATTAATACAGTCACACCGTTATCGAGGTCAATTATTTTTGTCCTGACAAAAAGCCCATACATTTTCTTGTAAGAAAACATATGGTGCATTAGTAAAGACACAAGATTGCTCTTGCTGCTGCTCATGATGATTGTGATTTCTCCTATCACCTAGAGTCAATCCATACCTCATTCAATGGGAAAAGATCCATAAATTTTTCCATAAGAAATTTGCCATAAGTGTAATATTTGCAAAGGTCATTTAAAAGTAAATCCAGGTACTCCTGTCGTGATCTGCAATTGACAAACAAAAGAGCAACATAATCTCTCTCAGTAACTCAAATGAAAGGTTAAACAGTGTCTGTATGGCCAATTTTCTAAACCAACAAAAATAATTTATAATAATAATAGTAAAAAAAAACTAAAATAAAATACCCTAAGCTGCCTCTTATAAACCTTCAGCTTGTACATGTAAAACTTTGTAAGGGTTAGGATGGGCCTCTAAACAAAGGGACACCAGTGTTCATCAAAATACCTTTATTCATACACTGGTTTTTAATCTAGAGATTGCCTAAGCAATCTATAGGGTTTTAGTTGTGGTGCACATTATACTGTCATTGACACTGACATCATCAATGACTACAATAGTTTAATGTCTAGTTCTTGATCCCATGCCCCCAAATTCACGCTAATAAAAATTGTTCTTTATGGGCAATCATTGCTGTGCACACAATTCATAGGCCAAATAATGCATCAAGTGCAGTTTTTTACACCAATTTTAAACACTGTGCTTTGCACGTGCTTTATATTTGGAACAAAGGTCCCACTTCCTTTTGCATTTCTGAAACAGGCAACAATTAGCTGACCACAGTGTACATGTAAGTTTGACAAAAATCCACATAATAAATACAAGACTTCCACATAAACATCCTTAATCATCAAACACATATTCTGGTTACCTGCCAGGTTCACGTGCAGTGCTAAAGTTGTTGAGGGCCTGAATATTGTCCCTGATTCTCTGATTAATTAAAGTTAAATCTGTGTGTTCATTTGCTAGGAAAACAAGAAATTGTTACTAACAAAACAGTAAGCAGAAAAAAAGAATGGAATGACAAGTCTAAGCCACATTCTTGGGATTAATCAATGAGGATTGTTTAATACACCCAGTCAGAGTCAATTCATCTCTGACATAATTTGGGTTGAAAATATTGTTGATTCAACATGATTTGATGAAATCAATATGAATCATCTCCCTTGATTCACCTCTGAAATTGACATGAATTGTCTCCCTTGATGTCAATTCATCATGCCAGAAGTTGATTTGCAGAAAATTTAGTGCATCTGGGCACATCTGAAGGTCAGTTGAATGTCGGCTGATTCACTGCCACAAGTTCTACAAATATGTAGGTTAAGACAACTTTTGTATTCAGTTGAAGGCGAACTGAAAGAAAACACCAGTTGCCCAATACGGTGTCTGGACTTTGAAAACAAAATTCCAAAAGACGCTCTCCACGTTTGCACCAGACTCGTGGGGAGGGACAGGGGGATGGGAGCCAGGGAGAATAGGGGGCAGGAGGGGTACGGGAGGCCCTTTTTTAACTTTAATTTTTTTAGCAAAGCTAAATGACTAGGATGTGTTTTGACTCTGCCAATTTACAGGGGACAGGAGCAACACGGAAAAGGGCGGGAGGCGGGAAATAAAGGTACAGGAAGCGGGAGAGCAGGGTACAGGAGGCGGCAGATTCTGACCCCCCTGTGTGATTGGTTTCTATTTTAGTTTTTAATTAAAGAACAAAAGGAAAATTCTATGAGGTTTGATTTTATGCTTGTATGGTTTGAAGCTGCATTCATAGATTCTCCCTAGCTTTATTCTTTTATAACTAGACCAGACATGACTGCCAAAAATTTGAGGACCTGGTAAAAGTACACATGGCTCTTTCGTTATAAATGTCTTTTTTCTTCTTCTTCTTTTTGCAATATGCTGTGATTGGTGTAGAGATTAAGGTGATTCATACAACTGCATATGCCTTATTTATTGGTTTCTAATTGTTTATAGATGTGAATACCTTCTTTTTGAATTTGCTGCCCGCTTGGAAGCACAAACACTTCAGTTTCAGCAATGTTAGTTTTTAGTTCTTGTTCTGCTAAAGCCCTAGTGGTAGAAACATACTTGTGATTAGATAAAATAGGTAAGAAGCTTAATGAAGGACAATAGATTACGGTAATCACTTAGTAGGCTGTTGATAACATGGCAGGAGGCTGCCAGCATTCCACTTACATGTTAAAGATGTTGAATATTTCCAACATTATTTGTTACTTGTGAAACAAAAGCAAATTCCTCAGCTGTGAAAGCTGAGGATGGAATTCAGACTTACAGTCCACAGTCTTCAGTTTCAAACTTCAACTTCAGTAAGTTGAAGTAGGGATGTGGATGTAAGTACCGGGACGCAACAAATAAAGTGACTTTATTGACTTATTGCTCTTGAATCCATCAAGACATTCCACAACTGATGTTTTAAGCCCAAGCCTTTAAACTTGAAAAGTTGAAGCATACTTCAACTTTGTCATTTATCACAAAGTTAGCACAAATACTGTGCATGAAAGTACATGTTTCATTTATTTTGAATTTATTCTGCCTCTATGATCATAGGAGATTTTTTATAATAACACCCAGTTTAATAATTTAAAACCTTCTATGTTGGTCTACATGTCAGGCCTTCTGACAGGGTGCGTGGGTGCGGGACCGCACAATTCGATCAAAGCCGCACTATCCCGCACACTTTCTGAAAATCCGCGAAATCCTGCACAATATGGAAAGATTTGGTTAAAAATCTAATTAAATCCGTATTCCCATCGATTCCCAAGGTTTAAAGAAGCGTTTTAGGCTATATTTAGGCTATTTACCTTGCAAAACAATCAAGAAATCCACCGCTTTCCGCGACAGAACAGCTCGAGCAGATATAAAAACAACAAGGCGTTTCTTCATAGCTCCATGCCGGCCTGGGCACTAGTTTCGGTCTTTCCAAAACAAAAATTTAATGTCACTTTTCTCTCTAACACGTTTGTTTCTTTCTTCAGGTTTTAATATATACATGTACATATGAACCGATTCAGAAAGCAAAGACGAACCACCGAAGAAATGTACCGCCGCACGGACATGGCTGCCAATTCGTTGGAACATGATATTTTCACAAAGGCAAATGCACCGATTTGCAAATTGACAAACAAAAGCGCTGCAACTTTGGGCAACAGAATATCAATAATTCTCATCAAGAAACAGGGTTTATTTTTGTTATTCAAGTGAAGGATGTTTTCATTCAGGAAATACAAGTTTCACGCTCTTATTTCTAAGTTTAAAATAAAATGGTATCAAATAAAATTAAGTCGCACACAATGGAATTTGCATTTGTCTTGGTGTTGTGGTTTTTGCGACAATTTCAAACTGGAAGAGTTTTAAACCTTAACGAGAAAATATTTGCTCTAAATATCAAAGAAAGTACAAAAAATAAATGTCGGGATTTTTCATAAAGTAACTTGTTCTGGTCGAAAACATTTTATTTCGAAGCGGAATTATGCCCAGGAATTACGGTTTTGAATAAACTTGATCGATCATGTCAAAAAAAAAATATTCTGTTGATACAAACTTTGGCCAAAGTTGTAGCAAAAAAGAAATTTGGTTTATGTTTAATTGCCAAACTAAGAGGGCAATTGTTGCACTTTCATTTATCCAGATATTCCACCATGTCAGGTTTTTTTGGGCCAGTCACTCGAATATTTGTTTGTTTAGACAATTGTGCAATCCCGCACAATTGCCGTTTTTTACCGCACAATTTGCCTCCCAAAGCCCACACAATTTTCTTTTTTTCCCACACCCTGTCAGAAGGCCTGAAATGTACAATAAGCTATAATTAACACTGTGGCACATTGTTAAAAGTTGCTTCAGTGATTATAGCTTTTCACAAGTGACAATGCCTATACAGCATCTGCAACTATCTGATTACTGGACAACTAATAGCTACTCTGACTACATGCAGCTGGTAAAGGTAGTCATTGAAACAACTCTGAAACTACTGATTAGAAAATGTTTTGATAATTAAAAATTGTCACATGCATGTGCTTTTAGCAAGAAGGGAAAAACTAATAACTGTTACACAGAACTGTACATCAATTGACCATAACATGGATGTCCAATATCAAAGATGTTCATGTATACCGTAGATCAAGGCTGCATGCCTCAACCAAACTATTAGCTGGAGAATGGCTGCCATGCTGCACAACAACAACATTACAAGGTGCAAACTTGTGATTCGTACTGCTAGCCATGTTGACCATAAAAAGGGTTTTGTGTTTTTCTATTTCTCTACATGCATGTGGTTCTGTTCCTATTTTTATGATGCTCCGATATTGTTGTTTTGTAAATGTTCCATAACACTTTCTTCCACGTGGATGCATTATGTTGTTATTTAGGGATGTTTGAAGGGATGCGCAGTAAATCACACTCACTTGTCTCTGGCCTTCTTCTTATCTAACTTTTTAGATTTTTTCTCAATAGGCAGCATCTGCAATGATCAAACAGCTTGAGTAACTTCACATATAGCACCTTTTCATTACAACCACCATAACAGCTGTAGAAGTAGCAGTATTACAATAATATTTTGTTAATTCCAGCTAATTAGAAACAAGAGACACATCACTTCCTGGTCAGTATGACTGAATGTGTACAAGACGACTGGGGAGAGGAACATAACAGAATAAGAAGAAACAACCTGCACTCATACTACCGAAATCACTAACCTGTTAGCACCCCGCAAAAAACGATCGATCGCATTTGAATTTTGGGCTTGCTCACGTGACCATTTGAAGCGTCCAGATTGATCACGTGGCAAAATGTTCCTTTTCACGGACAGAACAACTTTGCTTCGAAATGAATGTGTGAACTTAACAGAGTAATGTATGACCCTTAATGGAGCAAGCAATACATTGGAGGTTTTGAACTTCTTTTACGAGGCAAGCCAATTCACACAGCCTGATGGGAACCCTATCCTTGAATGTGGAGACGTCATTGTTTCGGTGATAAAAGTTGTGTTATTGTGCGAGCGCTGTTGCAGTTATGTTGCGCGCGCGCTAGTTTAAAACTAACGGTCGACTCACAGTCGCGTATGAACGATCGCGTATATACTCATTCAAGTAGCGTTATTAACCGTTTTTAATTCAAGTTAATTCAGTTGATCACAAAACTCCGTGCTAACCAGTTATTGCTAACCAGTTATGAACAGACCAGTGTTTATGAACAGCCGAAATCAGT
>Ga0126337_10001874_pt1 | contig 13051 bp, 3 predicted proteins | sample DipCmetagenome_FD_92527 | JGI IMG/M metagenome (GOLD analysis project Ga0126337, IMG submission 92527) | Coral microbial communities from La Bocana,Puerto Morelos, Mexico - Diploria C A metagenome | ecosystem: Host-associated > Invertebrates > Cnidaria > Coral | place: La Bocana,Puerto Morelos... | reverse complement strand
GATGGATCTCGTGAAAAACGTGAACGTGACAGGGAGAGCTCACGAAGCAGTGGTTACTACCGTGAACGCGAAGGCGATACTGATGGGAAAAGAAAACGTGATCGTGACAGTGAAAGATCGCGTGATCGTGGCGGTGAGCGTTACAAAGATCGTGATCGTTATGGAGATGGTGAGACATCTCGCAGTAAAGAAAGACATCGTCATCGAGAGAAAAGAAAAGATACTAATAAGGCTAGCGATCAGAGAACCTCTGATCACAAATATGATCAAGAAGAAGGGGAATTGGAGTAGTCTTTTCTTATAGAATTAGGTCAAGGAAGATGTCAGCTCGATCACTAAAATTCCACGGTTGGAGTTGAAACTAGATTGAAGACCTTACAGCGCGATTTCCGTGGAAGGGCAACGCAGAACTCGATTGTCTTGATTCCCAGACGCGCTTTTCTCACAGTTTTGATTTACATCTAAACGTACGAGGATTATATTGAGAAAGAACCCGGGGAAACACCGTTGGTAGTTGCTGATGCAGTTTACTAGCCTCATCCAGGCGCGAAAAACTGACGCGCGAGAAAATAAAAAGTTGCGCGGTGAGAGCGCGCTTTTTTTCGCACTGTGTTCCAATAACTGAACAGAGTATATTGTCAACTCAGTCTGGCCCCTTGCCCTGACCCCTTCCCCGTATAAATGGAGAGGCTTTAGTCTTTTTCGAATGAACCCCCTCTTCGAGAATTCACTGTTCCTCTGGTTTCCCTGCGATTGGCATGTTGCTAAACAACAAACATGGCGTGTCTGAAGTGCCGGCTCCTGAAGTGCGAATATGGACAGTCAGCGTTAGAAATAATATTTGCAAGTATTTGTCATTAAAGACCTAAATTTCCAGATAAGACCCAAAAACAGTTACAGCCAAAAGTATGTATTGAAAAGGAATAAACCTTAATTTCTTGGGAATCAGCGAAACTTATCAAATTGAATTAGTACCCAAGTGTGGTAAATTCCTGTCTCTGATATTGTTGTTGTTACAAAATAAAGAATGCTCAGTTGTAAGGTTTTGCTGAAAACCCTTTTTTACGAAAAAAATAATAGGTACAACTGAAGTTAAGTATCACGACGCTGTTAACACGAGTTAAGTAAAAGAAAAAAACAAGAATTTTAAACAAGGAAGAAAAAGATTAACAGACGCCCGATATGGGACTTGAACCCATGGCCCTCAGATTAAAAGTCTGATGCTCTACCGACTGAGCTAACCGGGCTCACTATGTAAGTTTGCGGACAAAAAACAAAGGTGTCCGTTTTGGTGTGCTTAAAGAATTAATGGCCCTCCAAAACGGACACCTCCGTTTTGGTGTGCTTAAACAGTTTATCGTTTGGGTATAGTGGGAAAGAAGGATCAACCCTTTCCTTTGTTTGAACAAGCAACGGGAAGTATGCATACCGGTAATTCAATAAAAGCAACGAGCCGTGAGAGCGAGGTTGACAGGTAATTTACAAAAGAATAAACTTTTGAAATATACGGAATTTTGCCAACCATAGGTTAGTTTGTATCCGAATTGAGCATTTATCTAGCGCCACCACCTTTATTTTGGATATGAACCATACGCTGGGAATCCAACATAACAAGACAAGACTTTCGATAGTCTCAGTTCTAGTGCGAGGGCACTGGGACAGAGAGTGGTTACGGAGCGCGCATTCGTCTGCCAGGGCGAGTGACTGGATGAAAAAGGGGAACTCAGTTGAGTGAAACTGTAGCTTCTAAGGCAGGGAAATCCTTAAAGACATTTAGAAACGTCAACAATACGTTAACACGAAAACTGCTTCAATTTCCTTCATCAACGTTTTGTTTACAATTAATAGAAAAGTACCGTCATATCTGCCATCACTAGCAGTCAATAATGACAAACGGTTCAAAATTAAATCTAACAGTAATTTCTTTGCGACAAATTGAATTTCGCATAAATTGCTTTATTTGTTGTGAGGTGCTTGGTTGGCTCGGTCGATAAAACTGCTAGAGTTTTCCCAAAAGCAACAATTAAATGTTACAAGAGAAAGTCATCTGATAATCTCTTGAATGTTACTAATGTCTATTTTCAGGCAAAACGCTCATTTGTGCATGCAAACTGACATTCCCTTCTAATCTCCAAATATATATTTTTTCTAATTCGTGTTGTCTACTACCCTGCGAGCAGAGTCGCTCGCTCAGATCTTTCTTAGATAAGCCGAGAAAGATCAAATAGAGGTAAGGAGGCTAAGCGGCTTGAGGCTAATCGACCAAATGGACCAAACGTGGCTGCCTTGATTCAGGTCTCTCTTGAAGCATCAATTCAAATTATCCATAATAATAAAATATATTTTTTTGTTTTTCCTGATAAAAATCCGATCAGCTGAGCCCAAGGGCGAAGGTGGTATAAACTGTTGATCAGCAATATAATATATATTCATTTAAAAATTCATTCACACAATAATATCACAAGAATATTACAAATCAGAAAAATATGCCCCCACTAACGAGCTGTACAATCCACGTGTTCCTTGAGACCTACGTCTGGTCACGTCTAACAAATACTTAAAACTTAAACTTTTTAAAACTACAAATAGAGCTCAGTTTCATTAAATCTTTGGGAATGATAATTCCAGTCCTATGCAGCAGCATACTTAAACGACACGCAGACTGTACATGTTCCATTGTTGAAGACATAGTTGGCCCCTAAATCAAAATATGGCACACCACGTGAGTTGCACGGATTGATCGAAATGAAACTGAAAGCAGATAACCCAAGTCAGAAATCGCTATTCTTATCACCTAGAACCGACAACCGAATACTTAAAATAGAAAAAAGAAGTGGAAACTGCAAAAGCATCGAAGCCGAAATCCAGTTCACGTGTGAAATAAAAAAAACAAAACAAAACAAAACAAAACAAAACAATCTAAAAAATTGACCAGAACTGTAAAATCGAAAACCTCAACTCCCCTCAGTAAATAAGCTACGGATGGAAGCCTTTCAGTTATTGTCGTTTTGGTTTCGAGCCTTCGCCAAAAATTTAAGTCTAAAATTTGTTCGAAACGTCAGCTTTTCAAATTCGCCACGTGGCTAGCCAATACTTGTATTATCTTAATAAAGTTTATAATTATCTAGTAAGCTAAGTGTTTCAATTGTCTCTTGACGCAGCACAACAGTCTATGTTAGAAAATAATAATTGCTTCGTGAAATATAGCGCGAAGAGAGTTTTCATGTCTTTAGACAGTCCTACGATATTAAAAAAAGAAATGACAGCGGACTTCAAATATTACACACACTGATATTGTTTTCCTGTATTTAGCTGCATATCCAGCATGTGGTGCCGAACCCGCGTCTGTGCAGTAAGTAATTCGAGTAATTTGAAAGAACCCTAATGCGAAGCCTCGCTTCCAGGTTTCTCTAGCTGCGGTGGCATATATAACTTACGGAGGTCGTTCATCAAATAACAGCAGAACGTAAAGTTCTAAGTACCAGTGCGTGTAATTTCCCTTCGAGTAAAATCACTGATAAAAATAAAAATTCCGCTTACGTTACAACTATTTCAACAAATCAATAACTATTTCCCTTTCGTCATAGAAGAGAATTGTAAAAATATCACGCTTTGACGCGCATGCAAATGTGATATTACACTCAGCGAAACAACGAATGATCCAGTTAATTTGCTTCTAATTGAGTGCGTCCTATTTCCTCGTGGTCCTTTACTTGAAAACAATATTTGCGGAGCAGCTGTTTATTGGTCTCTTGGGTGTTAAAAGTACCATATAAGGCAAAATGTAAGCGCGCTTTTACAGTACGTCAAAAGTGACTGTAATGTAACACCCTTGTGCGCGACGAAGCATAAAAGAGTTTGAAGCTCTGATACCACAAAGTACCTGGTGTAATGAGTCATGATAAATATTAGCTTGATTCATCTTGATACACAACGGGGGTATAGCAATTGATTCAATATTAAAAGTTCCAAGACATCACATTACTTGCCGCGTTTTCAAAATTCAGCAGATTTTGATTTTTGAACCTTTCCCGGGAAACGAAACGAACGCATTTTCATGCAAATAGGAGCATCGTTTTCAACAATGTTTGTTTTAGGCTAAATATATAAATCTCTAGGAGATATAATTCGCTTTCGAAGTGACAGAAGTGTTTAGCCACAATTGTTTGTTATCGGGTTGTCTAAAGATCAAGAAATGTTCCATAAATGGGTCACCATCTGCTTACCTCATTGACCAGCAACGATACTGACAGCTGACTGATGGAAACTTCACTGATAAAATTATATTTGAGTTTCGTTGTTTAGTTTCAGTATATTGATAAAACGTAACGCCCAGTTGTCAGGTTTTCCAAATTATGCCATTTACAAACTCTCCCACAAAATACTGAAAAAGCCCTCTATTTTATTTTCTGGAAAGTGTCTATATTCATTTGTTAACTATCATGAGCCGTTATTTAATTTCCTTCGAGCAGAATTTCATCAAATTTTGGTCTGCTTTTGACAATAACAAAACCGTGCTAATATGTGTAAACAATTAATGTCTCCAGCAACGCTGGTGAAGTTTCTAATCCAATAAGCCTTTGTCGCTAAAGAGTTTTAAATTTTCATAGAAGTTGTGGTAAACAATCGGACGCCAGCCAACCAGGTAGATATGACCAATCAGCTCAAGTGCGGACTTCAAATATTATTCACCTGTGTGACATCACCATCAATACATTTCACACTCCACTGAGCATGAGCAAACGTCAGTCGCGCTTCGGAACGAAGACTCGCGGCTTGTCGGAGCGCAGTTCTACAAGCTTTGTGATGTATTGCCTAGAGTTTTTGTTTTAGGTGCCTGGGAGGTTAGATAAATTTCTTAAGGGTCCACCAATAATGACAAAACTGCTGCCAAAGAGGGAAGAAGATTGCAGTAATATTTAATCGACAGCAGCTTCCCCGGCGTCGAATAATTCCACCGGGTAGCACATTAGACCACGGAGCCGATGACGAGATGACGACTGTCTTACCGGCATGGAAGTTAGAACTTATAGAAAAGAAAAAGAGGAAGGAACAGGACCATCGACAGAAGATCGAGCAAGAGAAATCCCGCAAAGTATCCATTCCAGAATGGAAGCGGTCGCTCTTAGAGAAGAAGAAAGAGGCTGCCAGCGATTCGCCGGAAACTAAAGAGCAGGGTTTATCTGTCAACAGTGTTTTCGGACCAAGAATTGTACGGAAGACACCCCAATCAAATTTAGCGATCGTGAATTCAAGCCAGAAACCTGCAGTTAGAGGCGATTTCGAGGAAAACAAAACAAACATATTACAAGATGTTACCACGGTTCGCGGTGGCTCTTTGTCTTCATTCCCGGTGGAGGCGAATAGTTGCGTCACCAAAGCTGTCGAAATTCCGACAAAAGTTGAACACAAATCAAACAAACTAACCACTCGAAAAGAGATCGAAGATAACCATGAAAGTTCTCGGCAGTCAGATGTTGCTGCGTTGAGAGAGGATTCGAACGTGGCTTTGGACATTCAGCAGTCGAAGACAAAGCTTGACAATGAACATAGCAAGACCCCATCGGTTCTTAGCTATCGACGTATGTTTGAACAATCGAATATAGAAGTAAGCAGAGAAACTAGCGAGCCGGGCATCATTAAAAACACACATGGTAAAACTCACACACAAAACGACAAGAGGGCTACAGAAAGGACATTACGCACTGAGAGCAGCGAATCAAATCAATCATCTTCACAACTGCTAATTTCGAGCCAAAGGACTGAAGACAAAACGCATAATTCAATTCACTCTGAGAAATCAACACAACCTTCGCACCCGGATTCCAACCAGCAAAAAGTATTCACTCCAAAACCTACGTTTGCTCCCAAACCATACAAAAGTTTTGTCACTACTCCTCCTTGGCTCAAAAAGACCTCACCAAAAAATATTAATTTTCAGTTCGGCCGTAATTCTGTCCAGGAAGACATTGTGGTAGCTAATAAAAACACTGAGGTGCAGAGTTCTCCAGACGATTTTGACACCTCAGAAAAGAACAGTTATGTAATAGAATCTGATGCCAAGGAAAACATAACTAAAGCTATTGAAAGTGACGACAAACAGAAAGTCAGTTTTACTAATAACGGTGATCTGATTATACCAAGGAATGATGTTTTACAGAAAGAAGAATCTGTGATAAAAACTGCAGAGGAAACAGTTCTACCAGTAGAGAAGACAGTGCAGAAATATTCAATTATCAAGGAGACAGACTCTAAAGAGGAGCAGTTGGCCTCAAAGTCTGACAAAGATAGTGAGAGTTTGAAATATATTGTGATAGATGGTAGAAACCAACATGAACCAACTTCGAACGCAGAGAAAGACAAAACTTCTGTTAGTGCAACTTTAGACAGTGTTTCTCAAGTTCCTAATGAATGTGCACAGCATGAAGCAGGGGACAATGTTCCTCATCTGAACTCTATTGAATCATTGCGGAGTAAGTTTGGTTCCATTGGGGGTTATCGAAGGAGGACCTCTTCTGAAGAAAATATTTTGCTTGAAGGGAGCCAGGCTGAGCAAAGTGATCAGGTTGTTGTTATCCATAGATCTTCAGAGTTAAAGAAGCCCCTTCCTCCTACAAAGAGATGGTCAGCAGACATTTTAAGTTTGATGTCGGAACCATTTGATAATGGTGAGGCATCAAACTTGTCACTTAGTAGCGAAACTAAGAACTTACCATCAATGCCCAACCAGTCTAAGAGGCCACCACCTCCAGTGAAGAGATGGACAGCAGATGTTATTAATGTGATGCCACGACATATTGATAATGATATGTCAAACTTATCCCCAAGAAGTGACACCAGTAAGACTCCATTGACCTCACCAAGCAGCAGCCTTAGCAGAGGAAGGTCATCATCTCTGTGTGACGTCAGAGAAGAGACAGGCGTAGACTACTTCCAGCACAAATCAAATGTTGCTCATGGAATAGAACACCGTGTGAACAAGCTGATAAGGAAGATGTCTGTCTCGGAGACCCAACTGAATGCTGATGATGAAGAATCAGACTCAACAAGTGATGATGACCCTCTTAGTGACTTAGAAGAAAAACTAGCAGCAAACAAAGAGAAAGATGTGCCTGCACCACTGCAAGATGTCCAACCAGTGTTTGCAAGGAAGCATAGTGTTTCATGTGAAATTGAACACAGGGTGACTGAACTGTTTCATCGACAATTATCTCAGCAATCAGATGCAGATGAATCAGAAGGAGAAAAAACATCAGAAAGTGACACAAATGTTACTGTTGTCCAGATTGTAGATGATGTTAAAGAGCCAATCCCAGAAAAGCTTACAACAGAGTCTTTGCCTATGATTAGCACCAAAGCAGCTATTGGCTTTGATTCTGCCTCTGTAAATGATGATCATGATGAAGATTCTGGTCACATCCTACCAGAAAGCAAGCCAGTTAGTGGGTCTGTTCATAAACTATCAGCACTGTTTGGATCGAGTATATTGAAAACCAAGAAGAAAGACAAAGGTGTGACTGAAGACAAATCAAAAGACAAGGTTACTAAGCCATCTAAGCTAAACCAGAATGGTTCATCTGCAGATGATGGTAAAAAATCCACTCTGTTCAGCTATGTTCAGAAGTCAGGAGGAAAATCCATTCAGAAGGACAAGCAACAGTCTAACACAAATATTTTCCCGTGGCTGAGAAAACATGACAAGAAGGAGAACACATCAGGAAATGAAACAAAAAAACTTCTGGACAAAAATCAAAAGAACAGTAGTTCAAGTTCTCCTGACAAAGGTCCAGACACTGTGGCAATTGCTTCATTCAACTTGCAACCAGTTCACAAGCCTGTTAAAGTGGAGCAAAGATTATCTGGCAATGTGAAGATAATAAGTAATGCTAGTCATGAGTGGACTCCACCAAAAGGGGTGTACCATAAAACCAAACCAAATGTCCAGATTTCAGAGCCAGTAAAAGAGAAAATACCACCTCAGAAAGCTATTGAATCCACAAAAGATAATAAAAGAACCAAGTCTCAGATCCCAGCTATTTTAACACAGAATTGGAATGGAAACGAGGAAAGTCGCAGCTCCAAAACAAGTGTGAATGAGTCAGTTCCAGTCACGTCAATTGATGAGGTGCCAGTATCTGCAATAGATATGCCCGAGTCTGTTGACAATGATGTTGCTGTTTCTGTAATTGACGTTCCTGCCTCTCCAGATAACCACAGTGCAGGAAAGTTTGCATATTTCAATGGCCACAAAGAGGATATACCAAATCTCAATGATGATGATGATATCAGTGTGTCAGTTATTGACTTGCCATCGCCAGGCAATGAGAAGATAAGTGCCTTTCAAGAGGGTTACCTAGAAGCTGATGAGTTATCAGATGGAAGTGATGATGATTTAGTTGAGGGAAGCTACAATTTTGCTACCGGAGAAATAACCCATCTAGTTAATGGTGACATTACTCAGGAGGAGGATGATGATGATGATGATGAAGATGATGATGATGAAGAGGATGATGAAGAGGATGGAGATGATGAGGATGTACCCATATCATACATAGGATCAGCCCCTCAATATACAGTACCACAAGTTGTCTTTGATTCAGAGCCTGTGCTGTTAAAGTCATGTTTGAGTCCAAAGATAGAAAGAAAGAAGGTAAGATTCAAACCGCACAATATCCTGAAATACAGAATAACTAGAATGCCAATCCTTTCACTCCTATATTAGAGTCAAACTTTGGCTAAGTTAATAGTGGTCCAACAGTAAAGACCTAGCAAAACCTGAATGCCTTCACATCCACAGACAAAAACTGTTTGGTAATGGTGTTTTGCAAAGTACGAGATACATGTAATTGAACAAGTGACTCCTCAAGGGGTGGCATGAATGAAAGTCGTGTTTCTTACCCAGAAACATGATGGCAAAAGGTAGTATTGTAAATTATTGAAAACATTACGAGGTGCTCATGTAGCCACTACTTAAATGGAATTACAAGAGGTTATCTCAGCATGTTCTGTTTTATCTCATTTGGCAGCATGAAAGATAATGAATTTATTACCCCTTGCCAGAAAAGTAATTCAGAAATCATCATTGTCTTCTTAAACATCACAGTCTGTAATCTCGTATGCAGTAAATAATTCATGTCTTGAAAGTCTTGAAATAATTTGCTTTAAACATTCCTTTAAATACAGACTTGTATAACATTTTGAAAAATATATTAAATGTGAAATGATACAAGACAAGTTAGGTTGCAACTGGTATCAAGTTTATAGATTTGGAACTTGCACATATATGTATGACACTTTTAAAACACTTTCCTAAATAGTAAAATTATTTTTCATTCTTTTGGGGTTTGAAAGGTGTATATTCTTGAAACAACTTTGAAATGAGTGAATTGGTGAGAAAATTTAATAGGCTGAATTCAAGTTTAAATACTATTTTGCAAGCTATTTTCATGGCATGGGGTAAATGGTTTAAGATTCTACAATTTAGATGTTGAGTACCTGCTTTTCTTCAAGTAATATAAAATTAATGTAGTACTTTTTTGAATACAAATTTGTCTTATGATAATATTATGTAAGTAATCAGAGCAATATTAACATTACATTTTAAATGGATGTTAAAAACATGAGCCAAAGAGAACCTTCCAACATCAAATGTCACAAATAACTTTGTTGAATTTTTTTGTGTATACTGAGGAAGCAATTTTACAATTGTGCTGTAAACCTGTCAACAATCCTAATTAATGGGAGGATTAAATTTTACATAATTTACAGAGCCACTGAGTTGAACTCAATTACTTTTCATTTTGCAAGTTTACCCCATGGACTGAAACCTTTTGCATCAGATGAAGCAGTGGTTTGCTTTAATCATCACTGTCAAATCTAAGAATATCTAGATCTGAGAGAAACATCTCAAATAAGGGTTTCCCTGCTTACAATAAAAGAATAGGGCTTAAAGAAATAAAATTAAAGTGCATTTATCTAGGACTTATGTATACTGAGTGCCATCTTATTGGGAGTGTGTAGAATAGTCACTAGCTTTGTGAAGACATTACCTTAAAAACATTAAGTCAACTTCTACAAAACATGCAAATGTTTCAACTTGATTGTAAGCAGATGAGAGGTACACTTACTAATACTGTGAGGAAATTGCAGGGTTGGGATTTGTTCACTAATCTGAGGTAGATAAGGATTTTAGAAAAGCTGAAGGCAGTTCCTGTAGGGGGGTCTGGGAGCATCCTCTCCCTGGAAATTTTTCAAATTGAGGTTGTCCAGTATTCTGAGGCAAAGTCAGTGTGTTTAGTTTAGGGGGTTTGACCACATGCTCGTAGATCTGCCCCAGCTAATATGTCTATCTATTCTTGAATCTTCAGATGAACAAAGGAAAAGTTACTTTCAAGGGGTCACACACCGTCCATGACTATCCATCAGAAGAAACTGTAACAGCTGCTTATGATGAGAATCAGAAAAACAACAATGTACGAGTGAAAACCCTGCAGAATTACCAACCAGCTGACCTGGTCAATATGGAAAAGAGTCTTGCACGTGTTGGAGGACATGAACAAAGGTCAATAACGCCATCAGAGCCTGTCAGCAATGGCGATAACAACTCACATGATGTACCTGCAAGTAAGAGTCATCCAGAAATAAAGTATGCAGACGAGGGACAGGGATTCACAGATGCTACAGACTATGCAAGTGCTCTATTGTTTTAACCTGAAACCCTCCAGGATTATGGAATTACAGTTACTCTCAAAATGTTTCCCTTGGTTTTAAGAGAATACCAAACAATGTGATAAGAATTTAGTAGAAAGCAACTTTCAATTAACTGGTCAGGCCACACATCGTGTTTGCCCAAATGAATTAAATTTGCAAATTTGAAAAATTTGCAGCTGATTCAGAGGTACATGTCAGGAGTACAGTAAAAGGATAATGTAAAAGTTAATTTTCTATATTAACTATATAGTATCTTAACATCCTCTTCTTTACACCAAGGAATGCTTTTCTTCTGGTTTTGGAGGTAATATATTATTGCCGTCGAACTTTAAGACTGATTTTGCAAATGCATACTCTGAGAATTATTTATGGAAACCAACCTACAATATGGGAGTTGTAAAACCTGCTGCCACCTACATACATGTACATATTGCCCTTCAGCATAAAATGGGGGCATGCTGATCTCGCACATACATGTATTATACATAATTTATGTACATGTATGTAGATCAGATACATAGTAATACCACATGAAATGCAAAGAAGATTCAATCGCTAATAATTGTACAGTGGTGTTATACTTTTGGCCAGTGTTTGAAAGGTGGGGGTCTAAAAATGTGCTATAGGGCCTGCACAAATGAACAATAATTGATAAGGCAACATGAAAAATAAAACAATTTTCTTTATCAAGTGGCTATCCACAGTAGGTACATCTGGCTGGAAGCATGGGTTTTATTTTCCTCTGCATATAAACCAAATCAGGGATTGTACATAGTTTTTGTGAAGAGTGACTATAATAGTGTTTTTTAAAGTAACAACAATTGTACAATAATTATTATTGTACCCCAGAGACATTCAACATTTTTTTTGCTGTTTGAAAGAAGTGTGAACATCTCTATAAGGGTAATTTTTGCATTTTCTTATTACTAAACCGTAGAAATATCAGGTTTAATATTTATTTTGACTTGGACTTTAACTTCAATTTTGATCAATTTTGATTGTAATTATAATCTTAGCATTATCAAGACACAACGGTGATTTTACCAGGGTAGATAGGTCTGTACTCATGAGGTTCAATATAACTTGGAACTGCACTACATTTTAAAGTTATTGAATAAAATATAAGTACACAAAATTTAGCTCTTACAATAGTCAATAACAATTGCACTGAAGACATTGCTGTGCTGACACCCAGATAATTGAGGCAGTTTCTATTTTTTTCAATACAGTTTTTACATTTAAATTATATCCAAGGGGTGCTGTTACTCTTGCTTTTGAACCAACCATAAAAAAGATAGTTTAGATTCTTCATGTATCACATAGGATATAAAACGTTCAAATATTTCAAGTCCAAGAGCCATGCTAAGCCAATGTGCTACATGTGCGTCCACATAATCTTAAAAGAAATGAAACATGAAAAATTATTTTTCGGTGCAGAAACAAATTGTAATTCTGGAGATCTGTTGTATTGCGAGGTCACCAAATGATCTCACATCTCCTGAGATAAGTAAGTACTTTTATTAATATTATGTTGAGTAAGTATACTGTGCGAGTTACACATTGGTTAAACATGGCAACTTACACATAGACCAATCATTTATCATCATAAACATTTCTAAGAATTAAGAAGAAGTGACCTTAAGAGTGTGTAAATGATACAAAAATGAGTCAGTTCTTTGACTTTTTAACACTTGAAAGTGTGTGGTTGTAAGCTTTATTATTTTTGGATAACTTTTAAAGTGATGTATGGCTGCCATTCGAATGCTAATAAATGACTGTTTTGACTGAAAGGACTTTGTGCATCTGGACAGTTTTGTTGTGTGATGAGTTTCTTTTTTCTTATCACCTTTTGCCTTGACATTGTACTGTTGTTGTCAAGAGAAAATAGATAATACCGGTTATCATTTATTTGTAAAGGAGCACAGGCCAGTTGCTCGGAAGTCCAATTAGCATTGTGGTTTGTTTAGACTTTGTTTCTGGAGGTAAAGTCTTGCAATATTGATTAAGGATTAGAGGAGTCTCATACTTCATCAGAGTTGGTACTTCAAAGTGGTATGATGATCCTCACGTAAGGAAATTTGCTACTCTTGCTTACAAGAGGTCCTCTTTTGAAAGACAAGGAGTGAAGAATCTGGGTCAAGTCACATTTAATTGAGAAAACCAGTGGTGGGGAGGTCTCTGTGTTTATGCCAACCATGATGTCAACTAGAAATATATTGTCACACCCACTGAATAGGATGTTATTCTTTTATTGTAATTATTATTCAATCCTAAGCAGGATTTTCCTGCTAAGTTTAGTGTTGACAAAGACTGATATGAAGATTACATGTACCAGTATTTT
>Ga0126337_10001873_pt1 | contig 13056 bp, 6 predicted proteins | sample DipCmetagenome_FD_92527 | JGI IMG/M metagenome (GOLD analysis project Ga0126337, IMG submission 92527) | Coral microbial communities from La Bocana,Puerto Morelos, Mexico - Diploria C A metagenome | ecosystem: Host-associated > Invertebrates > Cnidaria > Coral | place: La Bocana,Puerto Morelos... | reverse complement strand
TCATTAGGGGAAGAGCTTTTGTTGCTGGCTTTATCTAACATGCGTGGCAGGCGTTTAACGGGGTAGAGGAAGGCAAAGCGCGGATGGGAGAAGGAGGGCGCGATGAAGAAGTAGCTTCTTCTATAAAAAAAAAAAACGAATTGACGACTAGAGTGCAAAAATCGGTACCCTATTTATGACCAAAATGGCGGCCAAATGGCTAAAATCGATACCCAATTTATGACCAAAACGGCAGAAAAACCATACCCTTTGGGGCCGCACATACCTATATAGCCCATATAAGGGAGTACCCCCTGGGCACGTGACACGTCCTACTTCGATGGTAAACCGTTTTGAGTTGGGAGGTATGAAAAATATGTTTGTCTACAGAAACCTTTGTACTACGGGATGATGTTATATCACTGATGAAGTAAGGGAGGCAAGCAACTGGGTCATACATGAGGGAGACTGGTTGGAGCTAGGTCTATATACGACACTACAGTCATTCTCTTTATTATATCTAAACTTTGGTGCTCTTGTTCAATTTGAGTTTTTGAAGATGTGAAAAAACAGTGGTTTCGCTGGGAAGCCTATTACAATGACCAGGCCACCTTTCAAAGGTGTCACTTGAAAAAAAAACGTGATGATTAATAAGAAGACCCACAGTCTTGAAATAATTGTAATGAATTGTTACAGATCGACCTTATAAGAAGTGAGCTTATACACTCTTGCTTTATAGGGAAGTGCTGGTATACCTGGAGAGGAAGGGAGACAGGGAGATTCGGTAATTAGAAGATCCATCTTAACCTGTGTTTGTTTTTTACTGTGACTAGTTCTTCCTACATGTATGTGAGAGACACATTGTAAATTTGACAAAAAACCCAATGTTGGTATCCGACTGCGCTGATTTGCGTACTTAACCAGAGATGGACAAGATGGAATCTCTGAGCATATCCTTGGAAATCAAAGAAATAAAAATGAAAGCTTAATACTTGAAAATCAGAAGTCACGAGTTTTAGCACTTACGTCTGAAGAGATTTATCTTAATCTGTGTTTGTTCTCAGTTTAAGAAAAAAAGACCTCTTTTTACTGTGACTAATTCTTCCTACGTGGAGACACATTGTTGATTTGAACAAAACCCAATGTTGGTATGGACCATCTGTGTAGTGTGTGAGGATTTGCATAGCCTTGGAAATCAGAGAAATATACTGTGAAATGAAATACACGTGAGAATCAAAAGTCAAGAGTTTTAGTCAGAATGTTGTCTTCATGGTGTCTCCAGTCGATCAAAAAGCTTTAATGGTGAATTAGAAGCAATGTTGTATAGTTGTTGGATAGATTGTCCAAACGTAATTGTTTTTTTTTATCAACTATGCTACGCGATTGGTTTACAGGGACCCCCGGGACGACCAGGAAAACGAGGATCAGTAGGCGCAAAGGGGTCAGCGGTAAGTTGCTTCATCGTGTTAGGGGGGGTGGGGAGGGTGGTTTCAAAAATCACCAACTATTACGATGTCACACCACACGCATCCTGCCACTGTTACACTGCCATCCCCTGAAGGTAACGCATTTCGTGCGGTGGTTATGACCGTTCATATGTTCGTTCGTACCACAAAACGGGAATTCTGATTGTCTTTTTAAAATATTTCATACCAATCATTGCAGAAATTTGATGTATTCATTAATGATTATTGTGAAGAAGACGGCGGAAGACGTACTTTAAACGCTGTTTTCAAATTTGCAAATTTACATTTCTGAGGCATTGATATGGGCTGTGTGGTAACTTTTGCCAAAGAAACACACAAGCGTCTGTAAATTTCGCAAATAATGTTTAGTATTTTTCAGTTAAACAATTTAGTTGAGATGTAAACTGAGCGGCATGTAAAGTTAAAATGTACATTTTAAAACCCGAGTAATTTTACTTGCATTGGGGAATGACTTCTGACATTCTGAATTAGTATATACCACACAAGTGAATAGTGCTTTTCGCGCACGCTGATTGGCTAGCCCGGAGGTGATTAGCCAAGTACCGGTACTACGGTACGTTTTAAATAAAGTTACTCTTAAACAAGTAAAGTTTTCGTTGGTCTATACTAAAAGAATTATTTACCTCAGTGTCGGTGAAAGTGGTAAATATTCACCTTGCCGCTTCGCGGCTCGGCAAATATCCACCACTATTCACCTCCACTTCGGTGAATAATTGTTAATTATTCCTCACACATATGGCAATTTATTGGTCTTAAAAGTTACTTCAAGTGTGTAATATAGGTCAAGTGTTACAGAATAAATGTTAAGACAGATTAAAGCAAGCTTCGGTGCAAATTTTGTCTTTTTGCATGATTTGTGTTGTCCACATTTCACAGGGAAAAGTTGGCATTGTTGGACGCCCAGGCCCTAGAGGGTTAAGCGGAAGAAGGGTAAGATTCATTTGCACTGAGAGCTGGTCCACTTTTCATTTTTTTTTTTCATTGAATTAAAATTTGATTTGTTTATTTATCCTAGGGAAGAGCAGGAAAACCAGGAAAACGTGGACAAATTGGTGAACCCGGACGAACGGTAATAAGACAAATGCTTCAATATACTCCTGACAGCCAGACTTTCAACTCGACGAGACTGGCAGAAGCCTCTCTGAACACAAACACGCGACGGGAAATAGTGATGTCAAGAATCATATTCGCTAACCGTTACCAACTTACAATCCGCAAAACTGACTGGAACTCTGCTCAATGCTTATAATTAACCTACAGTACAATTATTTTCAACAGCTGACTCTGGAAAGCTGGTACATTAACTTACCACAAATGCCCTGTAACAAATGTCAACATCTACCTGCATGTTACAAAAAATATAGCCAATGGCCGTTAACAAACTTTAAATGATGCAAATGAATATTTGAAAGATCATATATTTGGACTTCTGAGAAAGATGTTACGACACGACTGATCGTCGCAGTTATACACACAACGTAAGTAGTCGTAAAATTAAAGCCTGAAAAAACATTTTTCAGGCTTTAATTTCATAACTGATAAAGTTGTGTATAACTGCGTTCATCCATCATGTCTTCAAAACTTAAAATGAGTCATACAGCCAGTACTATCATAGCTAAATTAAACAAATCAGCTTCATAGGACCAGACGCGTGACACTATCCATTGACAAACACTTTTCACGATGAACTCAGCTCAGCTTGTTGAAACATCTGTACCCAACAACTGTTCTTTACAGAACTACACTCACCCAAATGATCACACTATACCAACATGCTTCAATTTTTGTCACACCTTGAACTAACGGCCGGCGAATGGTCCATATTTGGTGAGTTTCCAGGCCTGCTGGTCATCTTGTCTGGCTATTTTTACTTTCAAAAGAAAATTGAATCTTGATCCACCTCGAAATTATGTTGAAAATTATTTGTGTTCCAAGATAGAGGCTTCAGGCTTGTTTGACATCCATGGGCTCACTATGATTAGATTTCAGAATCGCTGTTTCAATGCTTGACGAGCCTAAAATGGATTGTGTCCGAACAAAAATTCTTTTGACCAGACAATGTGACCGGCGGCTGCGGGGTAGTTATTTCAAGCCACTGATGATGATGTCTGTCGCATTTCAGTGGTTAATTACAATTTGTGTGATAAAAAGGAAGAATTTAGTACTATGACTTTTTTTCCAAGGGCTCCCAAGGAGATCCCGGGTATAGAGGAGCAGAAGGAAGAGCAGGTATAAAGGTGAGGAGCTTTATTCACAGATTTTTGCAGAAAACACTACCTCAGACTGAGTTTTGTGGCCTGTAGCCAGCTTAATTGTGTGGGTGCTACAAAAGAAAAGTAACATAGTCAAACTAGTATTAACAATTAAGTAAAGAAAAGATAACAAGGGAAGATCAGTACTTGCCTTTCACAGCTCAAGCATGCCCAATAGAGATTAAAAGGAAAAACTGAGTTAGCTAGGTTTTGTCTTGGTTGCATTGTTGTTGTTGAAAACCGCAATGTTGTACTTTTTTTCAAATTATCAGTGCATTATATTGTAGGGCCACCAAGGAAAACCAGGCATTGATGGTTTATCAGGAGCAAAAGGAGATGAGGTCTGTGTAACGATATTGGTTTAGTCCTTAAATTCTGTCATTTCAAACTCACACTTTTGTCGATTTTGGTATTCAAGATGAGACCCGATCACAACCATGAGTGCTAACTGTATTACTGTCTAGTGATCTCATCACTCAAGGAGAACTCAAGCACCCCATCTCTTGTCTTTTTTTGGCTCCTTTCTTCAAATTGTGAAGAGCGTCGAGGTAGTTAGTGCTTGACATCTCGAGAATCAGCAACTAATGGGTGGGAATCCATCCGATGTTGCTGAACACTGCTTTTCTGCCAAAAATTAGTAAAATACCTTACTCAGTGCCATTTTTGCTAGCATGGCTCACGCTGTTTTGTTTTCGCGAAGGTAAAAAATGCGACAAAAACAAGGTCTGGGCTACTTGCAATCTTTGTCATATTTTATGAAAATGTGAAGAGTACGTTTTACACTGACTATCCGTCACCAAACGGAAAAAAATACTACTGTATCGCAATTCAAGATTAATATTACTGACTGAAATACCGGATGGCAAATTGTTGAATACTTCAAACTCTAGTTCCCCTTCCTGAACCCTTGATCAAAACGACTGTGTAAATGAATTCTGTGATAAATCATTGAGAAGAGGAGACATGTTCAACCCTTGAATGGAACTATTTTTTTACATTAGCTTGAGATATCTTTAAAGATTTATAAATTAATTGTAAAATAAACACTTTATATTATGTTCTTTGTGACATATATTTTTTTAAGTCACTAGAATATCAGGAATTGAAAAAGAGGAATTTGCTTTTGAGTAACTATGAGTTTTAATGGCTTTAAAATTTTTCCAGGGAAGCACAGGCGTAATTGGTGAAACTGGAAGGCCTGGAGCGAGGGTATGTTGAAACGTGAATTGTCAGTTATTCCTGTGGGATGTTAAGGAGGCACTATGCCGTTCATTCTTATTATGATATTAAAACCAAATGATGGTTTTTCTCACACGAGACACATTTACAGTAACCTGGTGGTTTGTCATGTAAAGGCTTGTATGCACGAATTAATAAAGGGTGAAAGTTTCTAAAGAAACTGTGGTGCTGCGTCGGTGGGGATAACAAGGTAATTTGGTTATATCAACTAAGTTGAAAATGTAAATAGGCCACCGTAACGAGTTAAAAAGCTGACGTTTCGAGCGTTAGCCCTTCGTCAGAGCGAAAGACGAAGGGCTAACGCTCGAAACGTCAGCTTTATAACTCGTTACGGTGGCCAATTTACATTTTCAACTTAGTTGATATATGCACAACTTAGTCCGAGTAATTCAAAGTTAAAGCAGTCAATTTGTTTCGCTGTTCATTCAGAAGTTTTCTTGCCTTCACAGGGACCCCCAGGTTCACCAGGTAAATCAGGAAGAATTGGTAGCCCTGGAGTGCAGGTATTCCTTTGCGGTTTTAATGAACAAATAGTTTTTTTTTTAATTTTTTTTTTTATTAATAATAACTGGCTAACGTGTTGCACCTTTGAGGTAAAGAGAATTAACATGGATTTCAAGGTACATGTTCTTTTAGAAAGCAACAACAAATATAATTTAGGTCGAGTTTGAACATGGAAGTGTTTTCAAAAGTATAATTTCGATTCCTTGTAGTATTTGTGGTCCTTTGGTAGGAAATTCGAGTAAATGGCATATCTTGAAAAAGAAAGGCGTAACTTATCCAAGTGCGATATTTTAAATTCTCCCAACTTTTCACAAATTTAACCTCGGTAGTTTATTTTAGAATGAATAGCCCTCGACTCACGAGGGTATCTTGAAAGGCGAGGAGACGTCAAATAAATTGTACATTTGGTCTCATTTGAGAGAATTAAGTTCAATATTAAGTACTGTGAACATGCCCAGATCACATTCAGTTTTTTTGTTACTCAGTAAGTAACTAAAAAACAGCTCAAGTGTTCCGCCTATGTAGGCGTAATGATGATAAATTATTGATGGTTTTGAAATTTATGCTGTGTCACCTTTAAACATTTTAACTTCTCAAATTCTTTTTGATTCCTTTGAAGTATTTCGAGTTGCGTTAAAAGCTATTTGATCCTTTTTGCTTTGAGTTTGGTGTTAGGTTCAACTTCATTTGCTAAGTTTGTGTGTGTGGATCCTGCATGGTAAATTCGAAGCGCTGTCCACAGAATAAATCACTATCCAGTAGATAGGGTGGGTTGTTTTGTTAACACTTATCCGCTGGACAGCGATCTATCCGATAGATAGCGTTATACAGCCTTCGAAAAACCGGACCTGGATGGCTGATTTTGTTTTCTGTTTTCAGGGCCAGCCGGGTGATGATGGGCGACCTGGGTCTGCAGGGATGGCTGTAAGTATTATACAAGCAGATGTCACTCATGCATCCCTTATGCCGTAAGCTACCGCTTATAAGGCGCCCGGTTATTGGCCCATTTACCTGTAAACAAAATATTAGGTACGAGATAGGTACGATTATAAGCCTAGTCCCAAATTTAAGTCTCCTCTGGTTTAATATGAAATTAATTCGATTTATTTTAATGATTAAAGCTTAATTGAAACTAGTGTATGAAAAACGTATCTCGATCAACACTGCTGTTGATCACTTTGAAACGATTATCTTTATTGCGTTTATAAACCTTCCCCAGATACTATAAGCCCCTCTGTTTACAATCCCATCCAAAAAAAAAACCCTTGCGAAGTTTTGCTATTGCCTTTTTTTACGTGTTTTGATTTTAAATTCTGTTTCTATTTTCATGTAATGCTGAACTTGTTTAATATCATCACAGGGACAACAAGGCCAACAGGGTGCAATGGGATTCAGTGGCGCTACAGGAGCTGAGGTAAATAATTCTAATAGCGGAAACCTGTGAAGCTGGTGGAATTTCATGAGTAGCTAACGAGTAGGAGTGTTCAAGGCTCCTCCACCAAACCAAACCCCTCGGTTACAAAATTCTACCAGGTACAAACTGGCTGAGGAGCTCCATTTTCTCCGACTAAAAGCTTTTAGCGGATCCTTTCATTTGTTTGTCGACTTGAAAGCATGCTAACATAAAGTGATACCTTAAGCCTCTCAATTTGAACTTCGTGCATCATTCACCCGCTTTTTTCATTTCTATGAAGTACAGCAGCCGAACGTGTCGCTGATGTTCTTAGTAAGTAAGTAAACTTTATTTTAATACGGAAAATCATCAGTTAAGCTAAAAAAAAGTAAAAAAACGCTTTACAACTGTTTTACATGATTGCCGTGTGGGAATCTGATAGGTCAGATACCTTCTTGGTTGTACGTTTGAACTGCCCAATAGAGTCAGCATTTCGAATTCTTAAGTATTGGGGCAAATTGTTCCACAAACAGGTCCCGCTATAAGAGAAACTTCGTTTCAAATAATTAACATTTGGCTTGGGTAGAGCAATTTTACCTTCTAAGTTTCTCAAGTTATATTCAGCATTTCGGTGACTGAAAAGGCGTTGAAGGTATTCCGGGGCAAGATCATGAATTGTTTTCTAAGTAACTAGTTATTTCTGTTTTTTACGCCGAAGAGACAGCTTCTCCCACTTAAAAGTATTGAGAAGGAGGTTGGAGCTCGTATCAAAGGATTTAGTAATTACCCTAGCCTACCCTAGAAACAAAAACAAAATGCTTATGTGACGTCGTCTAATAGATTATGCGAGAATAACTCGATATATTATATAATTAAGAAATAGAAAACATGTACCTTGTTTCTATCGCGGAGTTTTAAGTAGAATTCTACTAGTATACTAATTCAAATGCTGTAATCTGATTGGCTAAGCTATAGCCCACTATCAGCCAGCCAGTAATGTGCAGTTGTTCAGCCTGCGAACGCAGATGTATTTCCGGCTGTCGCTTGTCTTCGGCTAGCCGTTGCTTGGTGTGGTCGAGAAAATTGTTTCCTTGTTTCTCCGAATTTGATAATGAAATTCCTGAGAAGACAGAGTAAGGCATTTACGGTCTCGTGAAAAATGCTTGAAATTTTTTGAATAAACTGATGAGCGCGTGTGCACAATTGCAAATGTTAAATTGATAATTCAGTCCGCGCGATTTCTCTAAAGCGTGAAGTTTAATACTATGACCAGAAAAAATTGGAATAATTATTTGAAGCAAATTTCAGTTAGAATTCTACTAAAACAATTATATTGTTTCGCTCTCGATTTTTATGAGGTGATAATCTAATTGTTAAATAGAGACACGAATGGAAGTTTGGGAGAACGAGAAATTCTGTGGGAACACGAGCCGTTAGGTGAGTGTTTCCACACTTTTCGAGTTCTGATAAACGTGCACGAGTGTCCTAGAAACACTTAGAACATCTATATATCTTCTTCTATATTTCTATTTCTTTTAGAAAATACCGCGACGAAAACAAGAAAACAAATTGTTTACTTTGATAATCAATATATAAATTCTCTTTGCTCCCGCCATCATTACATCAACAGCGAATGCTAGTTCTGTATGGAAACACGATTTTAAACCAATCAGCGCGCATATTTTCTTTGGAATATTTTGTAAATAGTTCTAAAACTGCAAAAAATATACATGCAATTTTCTATTTTATTCCCAGGGTATCCCAGGACGAGACGGCGCACCAGGAGAACGTGGAGCCAGAGGAGACAAGGTGTGAATGTCTATCATAAGACAACAGTCCCGGGGGGGGGGGGCGGTACTCCCTTATATTAGCTAAATAGGTATGTACATTCCCAAAGGGTATGGATTTTGAGCCGTTGTGGTCAGAACTAGGAAACTGATTATAAGACAGGTCTGAAACAGGGTATCAAATTTTGGCCTGAAATAGGGCGGGGAAAATCACAGTAAGAATTTCGGGAAGCGGGCTGCGTACCCCCACCCAAGGTTTTTAGGAGTGTCCCCTCGGGAAAACAGTGAAGTCCTTAGTATTCACATTACGAAAGACCAACGATAATGTCTTCGAAATCACATTCCCTATATTTATAGCACAAGTAAGGTGTAGTAATGTAAAACTGAGTGTGACGAACAGTCGTCAAACACTTCAATTGATCATATATATTGGGATATTTTGTTATCAGGGGACTCGTGGTAACAGAGGGCAGCAGGGTAAGACGGGTTCCCCAGGCAGAGAGGTATGTTTATGTTAATAAGTTTGCACAACTTACATAACTGTTATGTGCCATCGGTCAGTGGTTATACAACAGGTTGTTGTAGCTTCTAGAATTGTCCTTTCATGTCCACATTATAAGCCATGTAGCTTGTAATTTTACCTCTCAGCCTCACCAGACGCTGATCCCCAAATCCTTAAACAAGTGAGAATTCCTTGAGACCTATAGATACTGAAAATGGAATATTTTTCCATGTATAACTTTTTAGCATTATCTGTTTTGCTGCTATTAGTTTCATTCATTACTATTAGTCCATTTCTAACCTCTTAATGTTTAATTATCGTAGGGTGTATGTACCTAGTTCGTTGTCCCACATGTCTTCTATTTTTATCTTATGTTTGCGTGTATTGTTCATAAGAAATGTACACATTATTACACCTTTGAAACCATCTTGAGTTCCTAAATTAACATAAACCTTACGTCGTCACACGCTGTTGCGATATTCTATCAACCGAGCCATGGCATCTCTTGAATACTGTCACCTGTCGGCCTTTTCTTTAGCTGTGCCTTTGTAGCATTAACGGTTAACCTTTTATCAAGCTGTTACAACAGAGAGGCATCTGAATGTCCGTCTGATGGATAGTTTTTTAAATGAACTCCAACTTTTATTCTGCTATAGGGGCGTCAAGGTGAAAGAGGTGAAACTGGCCTGCAAGGAGCCATGGGGTTAACGGTACGCTGTTAGACGACCATTTATTATTATTATTATTATTATTATTATTATCATCATCAATATTATTAAATTATCAATAAACTACAGAAATTGTGCCTCGTAAAGCACGCATAGGTTATAAGTGCACTACAAGAAGAGCCAAGAAAGACTTACTCAGGTACATCAAACACCCGCTAATTACTAACAAACCTTGTATAGGAGGAGTTATCCCTAACAACGTTTAAAGGACTCTTTTTATTTATGTTGTACAACCTTTTCTGATTTAATTTGCGCGCTCTTTTCACTCACTTCTCAATCAACTCCATAAAACACACACAGCGTCGCTCGATATACCGAAAAATACTAAAATTTTTAAAAGGTGGCACATAGCAACAAGGAAAACTGGTTCTTCCTCCTGATGTTAGTGTCATTTTCGTAATCTGATTTTGTGAATCATAGTTAGGAATCTAATAGAAAACATCATTTTAAAGATGCTTATGTAGTCACTGTATTTTGGCCACGTGCAAAACTACCTTTAAATTGAAGGAAACCTTTAAATATTAGTGTACTAAGATAGAAAAACACCAAAGAGAAAATAATAAACCATAAAAGAACAAGGATAGTTAAGGATGGAGAAGATTGACACGGATTACAGACGAAGAGCTTAAAAATATAGGCTTTTCATGATGTGCAAACCGTGACATACGTCCTTTAAAACAATGTGTTAGTGGTGTGTCACATACTAATGGAACAAAGAGAAAGTACACAAGGGCAGTTTACCAGTATTCTAGACAACTAGAAAAAACTAGCTTTTTGGAAATTCAGGAATATTTGCTAAGGAAACTGGTTGTCAAATCATACTAAGTTGCATGTGTGGGAATCTGGACTCTTAACACTTACTTATCTGTAGTTTTTCTAGTTTCCTCCGTTGCCAGCTACTAAGGCTTGCAATTGAATTATGTAATAATAAAGTTACTGTTACTATTACTGTTAAATAACATTTCCCACAAACGGAGCGTTGCCTAAGATGTCAAAAGGACGATGACTTTGCCGATTACTGGCATGAATAACGAGTTGTACATTACTTGGTTTATTCTAACGCAGGGATCTCCAGGACCAGTAGGAGCCCCAGGTCTGCCTGGAAGTACTGGAAATCCGGTGAGTTGTACTTAGTCAGTTCAAGGCGTTCTTACTCGACAAAGTAATGTTGGGACCATCTACCTCCATTACCTTATTGAACTGACCTTTTTTTTGGGCTGCGTCGTTGGCATGTGAAATGGTGAGGGCTTACTCATATTTTTAACTGAAATATTATTATCGGCAATCTTTGAATTTGTCCGCAGAAAAAAAAATGCCACCTAACCATTCATGACTTATTGACCATCTCCACTATGATGTATTATAGTGTTGTATAGCAGTGCTCTCTTGTAAAATCTTCTTATTTTGTTAACAAAGTGTTATCTTGTTTACCAGGGTTTACGAGGCGAGAGAGGAAAAGATGGACGACCAGGCGAAGTGGTAAGACCTGGTTTATTTTAATATAATAATTAATCAAAACAATTACAATTTTGCTCTAAATAATCTAAGTTGTAATCGGACAGTTGGCTGTTATCGGACATTTACACGAGCAATCAATTCCACCAATCACAGCATTGATTACAATCACTATAGTAACCAATTGAAGAGACTGACCTTTTGGAGGTTTAGTCTCCGGTGACTGTTTTGAAAGAAAAGTAACAGTCATTTTGCAAACTATTCTCAATATTTTTAATTGTGATATTCAAATTGACTATTGAAAGCTCTTTTTCTAATAAAACTTTTACTTTTGTGGGAAATTGTAACGGTTATGATTAGTTGGTAACGGTACATCGTGTTGTCCAATTCAGTCTGTAATCGTACTCGACTCCTGCTTCGCGGTTGTCTGATTTCGTTAATCACTCGTATGATGATGGACTGAAATGGACTCCACTCAGTTCAAGAATCATAAACTACTTTCTGTTATTTTAATAAAGTTTTGCAGGACAGGTTTTCGTTTACTGCTGCAAAGACTTGGTCTGTAGTAGGAGGAGAAATACATCAAACACGAGTGACCGTGTTTTATCATATTTCCAACAGACAAGAGAGTTCAAATACGACTAGTAATTTAACATTAGTTACTCGCATTTCCTTGCAGGGTAATCGTGGACCTATAGGAGAGGCGGGGTCTGTTGGAGTACCGGTAAAATAACTAAAATAAATTAAGCTGAGTACCGTCAAAGATCATTACACTCACTGACTCATGTGTTTGATGTGTATCTGGTACAGAAGGCCTCGCAGTTCAGGTCATGTAGTTCAGGTCTCGCACGGTTTCACACGGAATGACTTGATATCCTGTAACGGAACAACAGATCAAACAACAGAAACAATGCGTTTAGCCCTAAAACAATAACAGATACTACAATAATGAAACAATAACAGCTTATGAGAGCTGCTACACTTCTGCTCAGTTCATTAGTTACTCTCTTATCAGCTATCTGCTGTTGTTGTGGTACAATGTTTGGTTTACTTCACCTAAACAAACCGTAAGGAAGTTTCATTGTTTTTGTTTTGTTCACGTCCATTAATATTGTTTCGGTAAAGTGCAAGAAAGAACAAGCTGAAACACAACATGAGAGAAAGATTTTGCAGGAATATGCCTGTTCAGAATAGTTCAATTCTGCAGTTGATGCGAATGATGCTGTTAGTAGTAAAGGAAGCTAATCTATCGAAAAGGTAAAAGATGAGCACGTGAGTGCCTTCTGCTAAAATATTGTTGATCTGAGGTGATGCTGAATGCGATCATTGTTGTTTCAATTGTGATAGGGCCCTGTGGGACTTGCTGGCGATGATGGGCCACCCGGTGATGATGGAATACCGGTATGTGGTACTCCTTAGTTATTGCATGTATTAATGTGTTAACGCATATATTGTATTTCCTTTGATCTAATGCACTGCACACTTGATCCAATCCAATGTAGGGAGAGCTGGGACCTGAAGGGAAGCGTGGATCAACTGGATCACCTGGAGCACCGGTATGTCTGTTTGTCAGTTAGTCAGTCAGTGTGTCTGTTAATCAGTTAGTTTATGAGTCAGCCAGTCAGTCAGTTTGTTAAACAATCTGTGTGTCTTTTCATCCGTCATTCAGCCGTCCGTCAGCTAGCTAGCCAGACAGTCAGTCTGTTTGTCATTCCGTCCATCCGTCCATC
>Ga0126337_10001872_pt1 | contig 13057 bp, 11 predicted proteins | sample DipCmetagenome_FD_92527 | JGI IMG/M metagenome (GOLD analysis project Ga0126337, IMG submission 92527) | Coral microbial communities from La Bocana,Puerto Morelos, Mexico - Diploria C A metagenome | ecosystem: Host-associated > Invertebrates > Cnidaria > Coral | place: La Bocana,Puerto Morelos... | reverse complement strand
GTGATGATAATAGTAATAGAGTTTATGTTCTTGGGCATAAACATGTTTTGGGCCCTTCTCAGGCTCATTTTAGCCCTCGCCTAGCGGCTCGGGCTAAAATGAGTCTGAGTCGGGCCCAAAACACGTTTATGCCCGCGAACATAAACTCTATTGTTTTATTTTACAAGCGTGCGACACGTGATTTACTTAGCAGATTTCCGTAATAAGTGAACGTTCTTTGACCTAGATGGATAGCAAATAGACTCTTGTTAAAGATAAATGAACCGTGACAGACAGACACAACATCATTTTCTGGTCTTTCCATTCTTGATGTCTTTGAACTTTGTGGTAGGTCCAAAAAACCTGTCACAATAGACCACCGTAGGCATAAGTTAATATACACAATATGGCTTGTCTTGCTCTGCTCTTTGTTTCTGTTCAGGTTCCGGTTCCTGTTCTGGTATCGTCTCTGCACTGGGTGACTCTTTTGTCTCTGCGTTTGCTGTTGTATCAGCTGGTACACTGGGTGGAGCCTCCTTTTCTTGGATCTGGAAGTGAATGTGGTGTTTGTGCTTCCCCGCTCTTCTCTGTTTCATCGGTGGTGTTGATTACTGCATTTGCTAGCCTAAATTGGTGGGCATCTCGGCAAACTGTTCGTCCATCTATAACCTGTTTGGCAGTTATTTGGGAACCAGGAATGTTGCACACGACGTAGAACACAGGTTCATATGGTGTGCTCCAATTGTTCTTCCTTGGCGGATTGAAAAACGCATAGTCTCCTAGTAGCACATTATTATCTCTGGTCTTTCTCCCTTCTCTCTGTTGGTTCATTTTCTGCTGGTATTCTGCGTCTCTGCAGTCAATGCAATCCAGCTTCGTTCGAATAGACGTCTCCTAAAGTGCACCTAACCCCAAAATGTTTTTGCAGTTGAGGTGAAACTTAGCAACATTCACAAAAACAATTTCCCTTTTTTCTCAGTATCTTATAGTTTTAAGGGCTTTAAAAATTAACAAAAAGTAGCTGAAATTTGTTATCACTTGTGTCACGACCGAGCTAGTGAGGGGCCTGGGTCTATTCCCCGGTTGACGTCATAGACTCATTTACATCGCATCAACTCTTTGTGAACATGCATTTAAAACAGTTTGACGTCAAACCAGGAATAGACTTATGCCCCTCACCAGGTCGGTCGTGACACAAAAGGTATCAAATTTCAGGTAGTTTTGTTGCTCGCAAAAAATTCAGATGCTGCGAAAAAATGTCAAAGTTTCCTTTGGGACAGCTTCAATTTTAAATTTTTGCGGAAATAGTGTTTGGGGTTAGGTGCACTTTCAGGGCGTCATAAGGTGCGACTCGTGTAGCTGGGTGCGGTGTCGATCTGTAGGCGATCAGCATGTCTTTCCTTGTTAGTCTGGAAGACTAGGTTGATGGTACTGACTCTACCACCGGGTATCTGGTCCTCTAGTCAATCAGGACGAGATTGTAGTGAGATTGTAGTGACCAATGGGATGTTGGTTACCTTGATGGTTACCCTTCTGCAACTGATAACTCTTGCTTCACACGTAGGTAGGGTTCAAGGTCTTTATCTCTCTTGTGTTTCTCCCAGTCCCCTTTAGCGATCCTATTGGCTAATCGCTGCATAATCTCATATTTCTGGGTTTCCTCTCTGATTCGTGTGACAACTACAGCGGCCTCTGAATTCACATTCCATGTGATTATCTGTCTCAGGTAGAGGGTGTCTGTAGAGGAAGTCTAAGGGGTCTGCTTCATCCTTTCCTGGTTCGTAGACCAACTCGTAATCCACATCTTGCATCTCCACGATCCACTTCTCAATTCTTGGTGGTACCATGGCCTTTACTTTGCTAAACAAAGGGATTAGTGGTTTGTGGGCAGTCACAATTCTGAATTTGGGTGCTCCAAGTAAGTAAATTCTCAACCTCTCCCTGGCCCATTTGATTGCGTCTTTCTCGGTTTGACTATACCTCTTTTCAGTGTCTGTCATTGTTCGGCCAATGAAATGTACCGGTTGTATGCCTGTCTGTCTTCATTAAAGCTTTCCTCTGTATGGAGGATGATGGGCTTGCTTACTTCGAAGAATGCCATGCCATAGTCTTCTCGCTTGAGATGCTGTCTTCTATCTTTCGGAATGCTTCCTCTTCTTGTTTATCCCAGTGGAATTTGGTTTCTTTTCTGGTTAGCTGGTATAGTGGTGCTGCTATGGCTGCATAGTTCTGTATGAAGTTTTCCAGGTAGCCTGCCATCCCAAGGAAGCTTCGCACTGCCTCTCTGTTCTCAGGCATTCCCGGCATTGTTTGATTGCTCTTACTTTGTCAGGTGATGGTTTCAGTCCATCTTTGGTGAAAACATGTTCGAAGAACTGAATTTGTTCCTTTCCAAATTGACATTTCTCTCTGTTAATTCCATGATCTCTTTCTCTCTTTAGGATAGTCTTCAGTACTTTTCTATTTTGTGCCTGTCATCCCTTTGGTTTAAGCAATGGGGTATATCCCCAAAGATTCTGAACATGGCTTCGTCGAAGACATCTTGAGATGACTTCGCTCCAAACACCAATCGTTGGGGTCTGTAGTTTCCCCAGGGTGTGCTGAATGTGTACTACTTGTCTTGTGGAGGGGTCTAGAGCTAGCTGGCGGTAACCTTGCCTGAGGTCCAGCTTCGTAAAAATCTTGCAGTAATGCAGGCGGTACACAACGTCTTCTACTCTTGGTGATTGGACGAATCGGCTTGGCTCTATGGATTGGTTTGGAATCCTCTTGTCAATGCTTGCCATGATAACTCTTCACTCTTCACATCTGTGAACTTTGGTTTGGGCTGAACTACATCATCCGAGTCACTGCTTGTCTCCTTAGCCTCTGTTGTTTTCTTTGTTCGCCCTCTCTTGGACTCCTTAGGTCTCTCTTGAGGTTGGGCACTGATTCTACAACAGACGCAAAATGATTGTATTTGACACACTTTAAGCACTGCTGTCCGTATGCTGGGCAATTTCGGTCTAGAGGGTGTGCTCCTCTCTTTCCACAGTAGCCACAGCTTTTGCCTTTCTCTTTCTCTTCTTTCTTGTGTTCTTGTCTTCTGGAAGGTCGCGGCGGTTTCTTTGAGTTTGTTCTTCCGCCCCACTTGCCGTTCTTCGGAAAATCTTTTGATTGATGTTCGACCTTATCTCAAAATCTTCTTTCATGTCTTTGACTTGCTGATTGATATCTTCTCTTTGGCTTGCTTCCTCGAGCATCGAGCTTCCATTTTTTCAGAATGCTTCTTTTCACGAGTTCGTTATCCTTGATGGTTTGTATCCAGTGTTCCAGTATTCTGTCATCCGTTTACTCGCCAAACTCACATTTTTTGATTTTTCGCGCAGTCGCGCCCCTTATTTGACAACACTCTCTCCTTTGATCGGTCTTTGCTTGCTAATCGTGAATCTGCCGTGATGTTTTTTCTTTTTCGGCAGGAAGTAGTTGTCTAGTTTCCTTTTCAGCTCATTGTCTTCGACCACTGGCGTTGTATATGGCAAGTTGCGAGCGAGTTTCTTGATTTCTTTGCCGTCATAAATCTTCAAGGCGCTCAAGCGGTCTTTGATTTCTGTAATCATGATCTGGCAGACATGGTGGTGGTGTCTGTATTTACGTTCGAAGTAATATCAATTTTCAAATTCGTGCTGACCTCAGTCCGAGTGACATTGAATGCCTTACTATTGAGATCTCGATACCCCGATCAAAGCCCTTCCTTGTGTCTACTTGGTACAGACCGCCACAGTCATCTCCTAACCTTTTTACGGTCTTGAGAGGGTCATGATTGATAAAATTGATGGCGAAAATTTGGAACTATATCTGTTGGGAGACCTAAATTGTGATTTATTACAGGACAATGTCTATATTAACTCTTCACATCTCTCGAATATTATGGATATTTATGGTCTGACTCAACTGATCACTGAACCTACTCGAGTAACACAATACTCGCGTACCTCATCAATTTTTGTTTAACCAATTCTCCAGACAAAATATCTAATTCAGGTGTTATTGACATTGGCATCAGCGACCACTGTGCCATTTTCCTGACACGCAAAATTTCACATTTCCTCTCTTTTGTTCATAAAACAGCTGAAGTGCGACAGCTCAAGAATTTTAACGAAGATGAATTTTTACGTGATCTTCGTATGAATGAATGGAACCGCGTCTCCATGCTCAATAACCCAGATGAAATGTGGAATGCTTGGAAACACCTTCTGATGAGTGTTATTGATAAGCACGCACCGTTGAAAACAAAAAGAATTAGAAACAATAGATCTCCATGGATTACGAATCAGTTGTTACGCGAAATTTACTAAATAGATTTCTTAAAAAAGAAAACTACATCTACAAATGATCCCCTGATCTGAAAAGAATTCAAAGACGCAAGAAATAAGGTAAATAACTCAATTAAGGAAGCCAAACGCAAATATTTTTCGGAGCCTGGACGCAAATAAATGTGATCCACGTAAAACATGGCGGTTAATCAATGAACTCCAATCTCGCCAATGCAAATCTACTAAAGTCTCTCAGATTAAATTAGGGCATCAAGTCTTTACTTCACCCGAAGACATAGCAGAGGCGTCTAACAACCATTTTACTAGTATTGGCCAGACTCTAGCCCGTGAAATTCCCACTGTAGACATTGATCCGCTTTACTATGTGAAACCCTCTGACAGGGTATTTTTTTCGAAAGGATCAATGTCCAAGAAGTCGTCAACTTAGTGAAAGGTATCGATGGAGGGAAGGCCACTGGTCTTGACAATATTCCATACAAACTATTAAAAATAGCCGCTGATGTCCTCGCGCCTTCTTTAACGTGTATATTTAATCAATCACTACTGACTGGTATCTACCCTTCCGACTGGAAACTGGCTAAACTAACACCTATCTTTAAGACTGGATCCAAGACTGACTTAAACAACTATCGGCCTATATCCGTTATACCTGCTGTGGCCAAAATCTTTGAAAAAGTTATCTATGACCAACTATATAATTATCTAAATGCAAATGATTTATTAACCAGTAGCCAGTCTGGCTTTCGTTCTTTACACAGTACGCTCACTGCCTTGTTGGAGACTAGCAACAACTGGTGTGTCAATGTTGCCAAAGGTCTACTCAATGGTGTAATTTTCATTGATTTAAAATAAAGCCTTTGACGCTATAGATCACGAAATCATCTTGCAAAAACTTGCTAAATATGGGGTGGATCAAGATGCACTGAAATGGTTTAAGTCTTACCTGAAATGCTTGGTCTTGAGACCCAAATCAATACTGAACTGAAAAGCATTAATCTCTGGCTCAGAGCTAACAAGTTGAGCCTCAATGTGGCAAAAACTGAGCTTATGGTCATTAGCTCACGTCAAAAACTGCAGTCTTTAAACGACAAAACGATAAATATTAATGTAGAGGGTGTCAAAATAAACCAAACAGATAATAGCAAAGCTCTCGGACTGAACATAGACGAAAACCTATCCTGGAAGGAGCACATACACGCAACTTCAAAAAAAGTCGCTTCCAGTATCGGTGCACTTAAGCGAGTCAGACCTTTTATTTCAATGCACACCGCTATTGAAATATACAAAGGCCTTATCGAACCACATTTTGATTACTGCAGTGTTGTTTGGGATGGCTTGTCTCAACAGCTGAGTGAGAAACTACAAAAACTACAAAATCGCGCTGCCAGAGTAATTACTAAATCAAGTTATAATACAAACTCTAGCTATCTTCTCAACTCTCTCGGCTGGGACAACCTATCCGTTAGAAGAACGAAGCAGAAAGCAAATTTAATGTACAAATGCGTTAATAAGCTCGCCCCAAATTATCTTTGTAACATGTTCACTCCGAGAACTTTGTCCTTTGATCTTCTTGACGCAAGTCAAAAATTGTACTTGCCGAAACCGAGAACTGACTACCTGAAGCGGAGCTTCTCTTTGGAACGATCTTCCTGAGGATATCCGCACTACAACATCTCTACGCAACTTCAAGAGAAGAATTGATAATGGCTCTCTGTATCGGACTCCCACATGGCAAATATGTAAACCAGTAAATAGAAAATTATACTTAAGATGAATTTCTTCTCATTTTCTATTGTTATACTGATATTTTTACCGTGTTTCAAATAAAGATTTCATTCATTCATTCATTCATAATCTCGAAAGTGATGATGTTTCGTCTTCGAAGTCTTCAATCCATTCTTTCCACGCTCGCCCAATTTCCAGGGGATTTTCTGGAATCTTACATGGCTCTATCTTTAACGATTTTCCGACGCTGAATACTCTTATTTCTGCCAGATTTGGCGCGTGTCCTTCGGCTCCTTCTTGGCCTGATGTATTTCTCATAATTTCGTATTGAGCGCGTGGTCTCTTCGCGGTTTCTTTGCGGTGTTTTCTTGCTTTCTTTCTTTCTAATTCTTCTAAATTTACGGTCGCCCGAGTGCCTCGATGTCTTATTCGTGGATTTCGCTTATTTGTTTTATCTAGTCTTGGTTTTCTCATTGGAAGCTGCGGTCCTCGTCGCCAAATGTAAGATAGTTAGTAGACATACGTCAATAGAACTGATTTATTGCGATATCACATGATACAAGATGGGTTCGTACTGCGTGCGGAGGAGGGGATACTACACAAAGGATCTCAAATTTATCGCAACATTTGTGACAGATGAGATAAAAATCAGGCATCAACTCTTGCAAGATTTTGAACAATTTGCAAGACGAATGCGCCTTCAATGCATATTTCACGGTCAAAACAAAGAACCACATCCGTTCCATGTTCAATCAAACTTGATACCACCGGTTCAACCATCAGTTGCCCTTGAACGTTCCTTGGAAAGTGGCAAAGTATATTATTGGCCGAAATTAAAACGAAGGCGAAACGACAAGACTCTTAAGAACAAACTCTTTACAAACCACTTTTGAAGAGTGCCTCTCAAACTAGAAACTGCGCCTCAAAGCGCGCGGATATCCTAATAACTTCCCTGACAGGAGTCCGCTTCGAGGATAGAAGGTTAACCCTCCAGCAAAGAAAAAAGACTCAAACGAAAGTTTTGCCATTTGTCACGACATATCACCCAGCAGTACGTGACCTAAAAAAAATTTAATGAATAACTGGATTGTAATACAAAACCAGCGGCTACTGAAAAGCATCTATACTAAACCTCCTATTGCATCACATAAGAGAGGCAAATCTCTAAAAGATACGCTCGTTAGAGCGAAAATCTAATTGAAGGCAAAAATGCATCGCTATCAGCATTCACGAGGGGAGTCTGCGTAGGCCTTTCCTATCTTTTGTTTTAAAACAATAGTTGCAGCCAAATTATCTTTTAAATTATGAAATTTATAACGTGTATTGTGACTATACAGAAAACGCTATGTGTAAAAAACACCGAGGGATACGTTGCCGGTTAAATTAAAGTGTGAATTAAAGTTTGAAAAGACTAAATGTTTTTGCTTAGAAAAGAGCAGAGACAACCTTGAGCAGATGAAAAACGAAATTGCAGACATCAAAGAAAAGTTGGACACTTTAATAAACGAACCTCCTCTAGAAGAAGAGAAACTGAGGCTGAAAGGTAAGATCTACTTTTGAAGCAGGGGCGTGGGAGAATTGGACAACTGTTGTGGTTCACGTTCGGCTAAGATACTTTTACGTACGTCAGCTTCCCCTGAGTCACGAGAAATTAATGATAATTAATGATAATGAATTTATATAGCTGTGGTGAATAAATTGAAAACATAAGTTCAAAGCTGGAACCGCCACAAAATCTTCAAAGTGATGGGGTTCTGTAAGTGTAAAGGGCTCATTAAGTTATTGAAGTGACTGCTGTGGTTGTATAGTACGCTTATGAGCCCCACTGTTTTTCGGTATTTTTGTTGGGCCAGAATAGTTATCAATTTGCTTATAGAAAATGCTAAATAATCAGTGACAGAAGTTGTTTATTTTGGTATCAGAATGACTCGAAAGCAAGTCCAAATTGACAGTCTTTGCTGTAAAAGGAATTCCTTTAAAGGATCTGCTTCTATCTTTTGCTTTGGATGTACCATTGTATTTGCAGCTAATGCTAAATATGTTTCTTGAATATGGAAAATATCTCGAAATAGAAGTTAACAGATATATTTCAAAAAACAATTGCTATTATAAATCAGTTTCCGTTTCCTTTTTATCTATGTCTTATTTATTGTTTGCATTTGTGTCTTAATTTAAGAAATAGATCGGTTTTAGGTCGCCTTATTTGATCAGTCTGGATAAACAAGTTACTTAAGTAGATTTTATTGCATTACTTGTAGATAATTTTGATCCAGCTGAGATTATCAACAGAATTCGCCAACTATACAAAGTCCGTGAAGGAATGCTCAAACCGTTTCCTTGGTGTGAAGAGTTTTGCTTTCGTCTTGATAGTATTTTTACCAGACTCAAAGTGGTCAGCAGGAAAAAAACAAGAGGAACAGCAACAGACAACATCGTCAACATGTCTGGGATCTTTAAACCACATGAAGAATGTCCACAACCAAGAACAGTGTTAATCGAAGGATCGCCCGGCATGGGGAAAACGACTTATTGCCAAAAGATAGCATATGACTGGGCTACAGGAAAACAGGAAGCAGGAGATTGCTTTCCAAGGTTCGAAACAGTGTTGTTGTTGAAGTGTCGCGATATGAAATTTAACCTATGGGAGGCCACTGATGATCAACTTTTGCTTCAAGATGTTAAAGAAGACGTAAGAAAGAGATTTTTCAGTTTCCTTTGCCAGAATCAATCAAACGTATTGCTACTACTCGATGGATTGGATGAGGTTCCCACTAGAAAATTGCCAGTGTTTAAAAAACTCATCCAGGGTCTCGGAGAACTTCCAAAATGGCACGTGCTGGCTACGGCACAGCACCAGGCTGGAATTGAAATCCGAGTGCTTTTTGATACACTGCTGGAAATTGAAGGATTTACCGAAGAAGATGCAAGAAAGTTTATTTTCAAGTACTTCCAAAAAGACACGAAGAAATTGGCCGAAGAGCTCTTGGCTAAGTTGAGAAGTGATAAAAACCTGCAAGACATGACGGCAAATCCTCTGAACACTGCGCTCCTTTGCATCATTTGTGAAGAATTTGAAGGAATTTTTCCAAAGTCTACGGCCCAGCTGTATGTGGAAATCATACAATGTATCCTTAGAAGATACAGAAAAAAGAAAGGATTACCAGAAACAAACGAGGACCTCTTTGAGGTATACGACGCTCAACTGAAACATCTTGGCGAGATAGCATTGAATGGTTTGCTTGAAGACAACTTGGACGTTGAGGAAAGTGAGCTCCACCCTGCCTACGCTACAGATTTCTACACAAGAGTTTCCAAGAATACTTCGCGGGAACATATCTTTGTTCACAGCTTCTCAATAAAGAAATCAGAGTAGAATCCATAGTTGCTAACAGAAGATTCTTTGAAGAGTGGAAAAGGGTGATTCCGTTTGTATTTGGCAGGCTAGCAGAACAAGACAAGGAAACAGCAATGGCCCTCATCAAAACAGTAACTACAAAACTCGACCAGGAGATGAAAGCAGATGATGGTGATGCTGATGGCATTTTGTTCGTTCTACTGGAGAGCATTAAAGAATGCAGTGAGGACAAACGCAAGCTCCTAACCGAAATGGCAGGTGTTTTTGGCTCAGTTCGTAAACTTGAGACTCCGTTTCCAGCTTGTCTAGCCGAGTCGCTTAAGCAATGGAAGGAAGACAAAGGCAAAAGTGAGAATGGTATGTTAAATGTAAGATCTCTTCTTCAGCGAATGGATCAATTATCTTAACTATAAAGTTTTACAACTGACACTCCGGCCATTACGTGATTGTAAATCCTGGGTCGGGCTTGCTAAAGCATGCATCTCGTGTGCGTTAAATAGAGATGTTATTTTTTATCGCGTTTATCGAGAACTGCTTTTGTTCCCGTTTTGCACAACTTTCTTTATGTACAGCTCAACAAATTACGACAATGTTTTTTTACCAAAATACATAGGGCAAAGTAGTAATTAATGGTATCTTTTTCTTTATTTTTCACTGTAGTTGTTGGGCGTGACATCTGGAATGCAGTAACCACATTTGAAGCTGAGCATGAACAATGCATCCGTGTGTTACCTTACTCACAAAATGGTGACGTTGAGATACATTTGTACGTATACAATGACAGGTCTGGGATACCAACAGAACTAAAAAATGCTGCGGAAGCGTTCTTTGGAGAAAAGGGCTGGAAATTGGTATGGGCTGATATGTACAACGATGCATTCAATTTACTAAAAGTTACTTCCATCGAGTATTCTTCCGAAGAACCACAAAGATTAGAAGCATCTAAAGTTGATGAAATCGATGCAATTATCAACAATCATCTTCACGTCTTTTCTAAGCATCGAAACGTGACTGCCGTGCAGCCGTCTTTCAAAGTCAAAAATTCAGTACAGACACAAGAGGCATGTATTGTGTTTTACGTTCTTGGAAAAGGAAAAATCCCATTTGGCGATTCTGCAATTCCACGTACAATTGGCTCTTACCCAGTGGACATCGTCAACGGCTTTTGTGTGAGAACAAAAGCTCCATACCTGCCCAAAGAGGCCCATGAGCAGAACGAGTTTCTACGTTTGGGAGCAAGCATTGGTGTTAATGGGAAACAATCATCAGGTACCTTGGGTGCTATTGTGGAAGATGTAAACAGTGGTACCTTGTATGCACTGTCCTGTGATCATGTAATGTACGATGCTGATCAGTCAGAGATAATTCATCCTGGACTAGATGTCTACCTCAATTATTTACGACACCATCTGGGTGAATACGAAGGCTGGATAAAAAGAGTCACTGGACGTGATGACAACTTACCACAATTAGATGACAGCCTTGGAAAAACTGAATTGAGGCAGCTGTTCATTGACCTAAGAAGAAGAAACGAAGAGATGAACATTACCGGCTCTATGCCGACGTACAAACTGAGGAAGATGCGGTTTCACGAAGGAATTCTTGAGGAAGCGTTTGACAAACAACCAAGAGTCGTAGCAAAGTACCATGCTGGTGTCAGATGCAATGTGCAAAATGCCGAAGGACATTTTATTGATGCTGCCATTTCAAAACTGAACAAGGACGAAGTACAAAAAGTGAAAGCTGAAACGGAAGTAGTTATAATTGGAACAAAACATTACCCAAGCGGTGAATGTCTTCCAGCAAAGGCAGAAGTTGAAGACCTATTTAAGAGTGGCAGTGCTACAGGCTTCACCCAATCAGGCCGTCATGTTTATGAATTGGGAGACAGACCAACATATATCCAGGCCAAACGTAACGGTAGCTGGACAGATGTAAAGTGTATCAACTGCAGTGAAAGTGTTGGTCCATGTAAACAGTGCACGCCAGAAAAATGGCTCAAGAGATGCCTCTGTATTCGAGGAAAGGAACCCTTCTGTGATAATGGTGATTCTGGAGCTGTGATCTTTGAAAAACGTGGAAACGAGCTTGAATCTCCGGGGTTTGCAATAATCTTTGCTGAACTTGAAACGCAATACTTCAAGTTTGCCATAGCTTCACCATTAGAAATTGCCCTCGAAGCACTGTCCCAGAAAGTCTCAGACCGTGACAGTAAGCCTTGTAAATTGAAATTGGTTTCAAAGTTTGAGACCACTTGAAGTTGGAAACTTCGTCAGCAGCCCAGGAATACTCTTTTTTTCTAATTTTCCGCCAATTCAACACTCGATGTGTGTACAAGTTTTTTTTTTCTTGTGTGATGTAGTCACGGGAGGGCTGTAGTTTGTGACTGGTGTCTCGACAACCTAATATTTAATGGATCGATTCATCTGTAGACTTGTGTGTGAACTGAAAGGAAATTCTATTAGATGTTTGTGAAATCGAAGTGTTCGTTTTGATCATTTGTGCACAGCTAGTAGTTTAGAGATGTAAGAAAGATTATACTTCACTTACACTTATACGTCACAAATATCACAAGAAAAAACGGAACTCCTAATTTACCGCAAGCATAGGAACAATCGTACTTAAACATTGTTACTTTTCCTTGTTGATTTATATTTTGCCATTTTCTGGATAACCATTGTGTGTTCATTGTTGCCTCTAGCCTTTAATAAGAGTCACTTCTCTAATCGTTTTATGATAATAACGTTCGAGGCATAATTTCGTAGTTGCATTATCAGATTTAGCTAAGAATATTCGCTCAATCTAGAATGTTAACTTTCGCCTTATTATAAGCGTGTTTGGGAATCACTTTCCTTTGTTTAATTTTACTTATTCCAATTACAGCAATCATACTTAGTATGTTAGCTATTTTAAAACATTTTGAAAAAACCAACGGCAGCTAATTAGCCGGAAAAGCTATCTATCGACTTAAGTATTGTTCTTGTCGTTCTCATTTTACAACCGCGTGCCTTAAAATGTTAGATTGTTCTTTTTTATTCACGATGGTGTCGTGTTATTAATAACTGCTGTTTTGGGTAATTTACCGGTGCTAAATTACTTTTAGAAGTAGAAGAGTTCCGAGGTTGTCGTGTTTCTAAAAGTGTAGTTAATCTAGTTTTTCGATTACTTTACTCATAGTTTACTAGATAAGTTCCGCGCCCGCTGTTACTTCAATAGGAGTAATTAACAACCTCTTGATTGCTGACTCGTCGTGGTTTAACTATTAATACAGTTGCTGACACAACTAGTTCTTTAATTGATGTTCAGTTAATTAATTTGTAAAAGGTGCAGCAGGAAACCGCCAGAATTTATATTAGCTATTCACTAGTTTATTTCTTGTAATTTTAGTTGGAAATTTTCCCGGGAAAATAACGAACACCTTAACTATAAAACTCTGGAGTTAAATTTGAATTTTATTAGGTTGCGCTATCCTCAAAGAACCTTGTGTTTTGTTTTAATTGCTTTTCACACCCTGGTGTTAGCACACGTGCTATACTCAGTTAACAATACATGCATGTACAAATCGTATATAAGCAATCGCATTTGTTATGTTTTTCGATAATAACCTAAGTTGGAATAAACAGTTGGAACCAAGCTGACTTATTGCTGTTGCTGTCCGTCCAGTTCGTGGTGAGATCTCGGT
>Ga0126337_10001870_pt1 | contig 13061 bp, 5 predicted proteins | sample DipCmetagenome_FD_92527 | JGI IMG/M metagenome (GOLD analysis project Ga0126337, IMG submission 92527) | Coral microbial communities from La Bocana,Puerto Morelos, Mexico - Diploria C A metagenome | ecosystem: Host-associated > Invertebrates > Cnidaria > Coral | place: La Bocana,Puerto Morelos... | reverse complement strand
TTTGGTTTTGTTCTTACGACACTCAATTGCTCTAAAAATGAACCGATTTTGGATCATTTGGGCAGCAATTTTGCAGTAGTAAAAGGACTAGAGGAAGAAGATCCATGCACATGCCACCAGCATCCGTCATTTTGGACAAATTGCAGCTTGAGTGCTTGTAGTGATATGGAATTATTGGATTATTGAGAGATTGCTAAACTGGGTTGTTTCTGGTGTAGAAACAAGCATTGTCTCAAGAAAGTAGTGGGTAAAACACGGGGCTCAACCAAGAAAGTTTTGAATATTTCCAAATGTTCTAGAGATCTGTTTTATAATTTCTTGGAATCTTCTAAATGCCCCTCAAAATATCCGGATATTTGTGGAAAGGTCTACACCTTCCTTAAGAAACTATCTCCCTTAACCTTTTACTCACCAAGAGTGACTTATACATTTCACTCTGTCTAACGCCAGATGATTTTACTCTGTCTAACGCCGGACAATTTTACTGTCTAATGCCAGATGACTTCACTCTGTCAAAGGGAGACCCCTTAGGGATTAAAGGGTTAGAAAGGCCCAATAAACACAATGATAGTGGCTAAGCTGTTCACCTTGATTGCTGGGCACCAGTCATATACAAAAAATAATTCAAATTTATTTTTTCTCTTAAATAATTTACAATGATCATGTATATGACAATGTATTTTTAAACACTAGATGGAAAAATAACATTTTTGTTCGTTCTGTTTTATCGATTGCTTTGCTTTGAACTACCTTCAGTTTTCACCTTGTATCCTAACAGCTTGATTAACCAGCTTTTCCAGAATTTCTGACAGGTATCCAAGTCCATCCAATGAACATCTGCCGCTGAGCCATCACAATGTGCAACAACAATCATACAATTTGTCACTGGAATTCTCATTACAGGATAAGAATTGATAGCCCCAGCATAAGCCACAACCTGCAGTGGGGCATCGTAACAGCTCTCTAGTGTTGGCCTTGGGTTTTGAGATGTTTTCCACTCGATTACACATGGCACTCCATTGTAAATGGCTAGACCATCAAATGTGCCAGAGTAGCCAATAGAAGAGTGTGTTACATGCTCCTCAGTAGCTAATACTTTGTCTTTGGTGAGAAGCTTAAGAATTCCTGTTTTGGAGACACTTTTGATGTAGCCTGAAACTAAGTCTGGAAAATGCCCATTTTCATCTGCGTTGCCATGCAGAATATCTGTTACACATGAGTGAAATTTGTGGCCAGCTGTTGATAACAATGTTTTGTGCTCCATAAATTTCTCTTTCCCCATCTGTTCTATCTGCTTTTTCTGCCAATGGCTGATCATGAAAAGCCTGTTTGAGGTGCTATTCAAGATTGCAGAGACACTAGCCTTTTTTGCTAAATACATCTCTTTAGTAAGTAGCAAGTCACCTTGTTGGGCTTCATCAGTAATACCTTTGTACTCTCCAACAGTTTTGCTGATAATTCCCTTTGATTTAACCGCCTTACTTAGCTTGTTAACCTCACCACCTATCCACTGGCCGGGCGACTCCACAGAATTGAACATGCTAAGATTTTTATCGAGCTTCAGTCCATTTGGAAGAAACAGCTTTTTATTATCTTTACTCGAGATAGATGATGAAGAATTAGTTTGAGCTATGAAAGGGTAGTGAAGAATTGATGATGAATCTGCAAGATGGTGGTTGTGGAAGTCTCTCAAGTCATTTATAAGCGTCGTAGTTTTGCTGTTCGCTTTTATACCACATTTCTTGCACAAGTGTTGCAGTTCTCGACGATTCATTGTTTCCAGTTTATCAAGGTTGAACCAAAGCTCCGACGAAGTCATTCTGTCCGTGTGAACGCCTCTACAGAACCGATCACAACCATAATTATACCTCAACAAACGATCTGTGATACTTATCCCGCTCTCTCTGTCCCGACAGCCACGAAGCAAATATCTCCAAAAATGCACCATTCTTTCAACTAATGACTCAAAAATACCCTCTAGCTGGACTTAAATTGAAAGACTCTTGTCGAAAACCTCAGACATACTATGCCTCAGAGCAGTGGTAAATTAGCAATTAACTTTACGTGAACATAACATCTTTCTCTAGACCGTCCGCCATTTTGAACTTAAGTGAGCCCGCGATTTAATTCTCGCCCAAGTCCTTCTCCAAAGATCATTCGACTCCTGGCAATAGTCGTGTCGCAAGTGAGGTCTACGCAATTCAAGAAAATTTCAAGCTAAATAATAATATTTATTAAAAATGTATCGACGAAAACTAAAGGCTTTAGGACATCATCATCCTGAAAGTTTTGATGTGCACAGTAAGTATTTAAAGTACGCTTGTTTTCTTTTTTACGTTACACGTGGCAGTGGAAAAAGTAGTCACTGTACAAGGCCTTCTTGTTGTCGTTTACAGATGAAGACGAATTTAGAAACCTTGTTGTGTGGCTTGAAGACCAAAAGATACGATGGTATAAAATAGAGGACCGAGGAGAGCTAAGAGATGTAAAAAGTAGCGAGTGGCTTAAAACATTCGCAAAGGTAGCTCGTTAAAAGTAACTTTAAGATACTTTTAGCAGTTTTGGGCTACTTTATAGCTCAAAACATTTCCCAGCATTTTCCAAGACGTTTATCATTCTTAAGTACCTATATTTCAAAAAATGAAACTCTTTTTTGTTATTGAATGAAACTCTCTTATATAATTGCATTTTGATGAACAGGATTAGATGCAACTTTTATGTTGGAGAAGTTTAAAGTAATTCTGTACATGGGGGTCAAAGCCACCTACAATTTTAAAAATTTAAGACAAAGCCTAAAATGGTGGTACTGTAGGTTGGAAGTTTAATGTTCGCATTATACTGTATTGCAATATAAGTGATTACACTGTATCTCGACACTGGTGCCAGAGTTTCATAGTTTCAGGAAAAAAATTCAGTTAAGTTTGAAATTAAATCACAAATAACTCTTTAAGTTGTTCCACCCTGCACTCAGGCTGTTCCATCTGCAATGCCCTTGGGGTCAGAGCGTTTATCTGTTAGCCACTTCTTCAACTGAGGGGCCACTACTTTTGAGACGGCCATCACTTTCTTCGAGGGGGATGGACCTTTACCTTTTGGGTTCAATGAGAAGATAATAAATAGGTTCAGTTTTACTTTCAAGGAGAAGAGTTTTTGGTGAGAGAGAGGCTTAAATTTCAGAATTGTACAGTACACTCCCCCTGGATGGAATGCTAGTCCACCACTGGATTACAGTGTACCCCCCAGCATTACATTTGCAGGTAACCATTTATAGCTTACATACCTCGATGGAGAGAGATCCTGTTTGAGTATCTTGCCCAAAAACCCAATGCAATGACCCAGCCAGAGCTCTGACCTAGATGCCTTGTTCTAGAGTCGCGGGTGCAAACTGAAACTCCCTCAATACCATCAACAACACCACCTAATTCCTTGCTCTTTGCACGGAAAAGTTAATGCTTCTAATCCCTACTTGATGTATTTGTGTTTCAGTATTTAGATGACTTGAAATGTCCACTGGATGTATCACAGAAAGTCAGTGTGGTGGACTGGTTACTAGCTCATGCTGTGAGAGTTGAATTTGCAGAAAATGGTGAGTTTCATCTTTTTACCAGGAGTGTTACTGGATCTGTTTAGAAGTCCTTAATATTTTTTGCTCTCTCCGTTTAGTTTGTGGCAAAATCTGCAAATACAGTTGAACCCTTATAAGTTATTGAGCTGCCACCCTCAAGGAAATAGGAAGTGGCCACTTTATTATAATAGGGTTGGCTGCCTTACGAGGGTTGATGGACTTTAATTATTTTGTACCATCTGGTTAATTTCTTAGTGAACATGAATCATGTTAAGACAATCCTGATAATCATCTTTTGTCATCTTATTGGTCGTCACTTCCATTTGTGACTTCTATCTATTGTCACCTTTTCCAAAACAAAGCTGTATGGGTTATTGACCAAGCGTGAGGTCAAGATGGCTGGATATTGGCCAAGTTTTTTTTTGCGTGTTTATGGACCGAGACAAAGTCGAGGTCCATAAACACACAAAAAAGAATGAGGCCAATATCCAGCCATTTTGACTGAACAAGCTTGGTCAATAAAGGATTTATTATACGGGATAAAACACTGTAACATGATAGATGTTCCTTGCGGGACATAACCCGTATCCCGAGCGGGCAAGATAGCTCCATCTTGACCGCTCGGGTAGCCAATCACAGCGCGACTTTCGGTTCATCTTGCCCGCTCGCGGAGCTAGTCGTATAATAAAAACAGTTACTGTGATCATTAAATGAGTGATTGCCAAATAATAAGGATAAAGACAAAAGGAAAACCCTCGTCAGGATCACCAAATAGTGGCCATTGCTACTTTAATGGCAGGTTTATAGGAGTTTTATTTGCAGCATTTTACGGACAAGAATTTTGTGACTGGCTGCTTTTAAAATAGGGTTTCCACTGTAATTGAACACCAAATAGAGTGAATGTTTACCTGTGGCTTTTGTACAAAAATATGTTAATGATAATGACGAGGATGTCTATTTAAAGTCATATCTGACACGGACTAAGTTACATGATAATTTAGGTTCTGATTCAATTAAAACACTGACAGTACTTGCATACAACGGTTAAATTTAGGTATTGTGTTATTTTGTATGTAGCTGAAAGGTACAACAACATGGCACAAAGAGAGAAAGCTGAGGGACTGGAGCAGAGCTCACTTGATAATAGTCTAATCAATCTTACAGGTACCATTCATGAATTTTGTTGTCTTTATTATTTTGTCAGTTAAGGTTGACTCGTGCTCTTAATGTTTCTGTAATTTGTTGAACAATGTTTGTAAAGACTGTGGTCACACCCTCATTGATCAGTGTCATGATAATTATTAATAATGATTGCAGTTGACAATCCTGACCTGAAGGCTGGTGTGGCATCCCTGTCAAGAATGCTTAATTTACCAGAACACCCTGATCACTTTGTTCTATTAGAGGTAGGTTGCAAACTATAGAGCGTCCAGTTTTTCCAATTTTATTCTCTAAACTGTGATTGATAGAGCAGCATCCCATTCATGGAGAATACTGGAGATAAGAATGGGCCTGATGGGCCAGTGAGTGCAAATGCAGACTTAACTTTCTATGTTGGAAAATGACATAAGCCTTGTCTGGTGATCTTTGGTTTTCTATGTTCACCGCATTTGCTACATTGTACCTTGTGACTGTTCACGCAAGCAAGAACCATGACTATGGCCTTTGGCTTTTTTTTTCATACTACTGGTGCACAATTCTAGGTATACAGTAGTTCATTTTACAAATGCATTTAGTGTACTTCCTCAATCAATCATATTTGAAGCTTTCACTTCCTTTGTAAAATGTAAATAATGTCTTGATTGGATATCCTGCATCAGGACAACGTCAAGCACCTCAGTTTGCAAACTGTTGCGCCTTAGACCTCTCTGATACTCCACCTCACTCATTTGAGGCACAGTCTTCCCTTACTTCTGTCTTCTTCACATCAACCTTTCCATCGCTTGAGTGGGTTTGCCTCTCCCAGGTGTTCACTTAAGTGCAAAAACAGTAAGCAAAACAAAAGGTGAATTAAAGGCACGGGAAAAGAAAGCAAAAGAACTCCTGTGGGCAAACGTGACAAAAGGTCCTTATCTTGAGCTTGATGTTTAAGTTTGTTCCTCCTTTGTTCATTCTTGCACCACATTATTCAAATGTAGCTGCTTACATACAAGTCTGATGACTGCTTTGCATTTTGACATCTGCTGACAAGTGAAAACCACAAGCCAGCAGTCAGGTTACAGGCCCCTGTAGGCAGTTTATAAGTTGGCAGAAGAACCTTTTGTTTGCCCACAGGGGTTCTTTCACTTTCTTTTACCACACTTCTCCCCCATTTTTTTGCTTGCCCTATTTTTTTTGGCACTGCACCCAAATTACGTGAACACCTTGGAAGAGGCAAGACTTGATTGAGTACCATTTCAAATGTTGGCATGGACATTATTTTATGAACATATTTATTCACATTGTAGACAAAGTGCAAACTTGGGACTCCAAGTTTGAGCACAAGTAGAATTAATCAATGAATCCAGGGTAATTGAATTGTCTGTTGATTGTAATAATTGTCTTTCACTCAGTACTTAACTTGTAACATGGATAGTAGGGTTCAAAACACTGCCAGTAACTTTCATTTTGTCTGCATTATTTATATTATTTAACAGGCGATTCGTTCTCTAATTGAAGGGAAGTTGTCATCAGTAGCTACCAAGGCTGGTAAAAAATCTGTAAGTACTAGACCTTTTAATTGTTTTCTCATGATCAAGGATTATACTGCAAATGGAAGTACATTCAAACCCCTATTGAGTAGCCACATATTAAATGGGCACCCCCATTAATAGGCCAGTAATCAAAGTCTCAATGAGGGATTTTCTATATATTTTTACCACTGTTACATGTGCAGCCCCCTTTAAGCAGCAACTAGCAGCTGTTTAATCCAAGTTGAATGAAATATTTTTCTCCCAAAAATATTAATAAAATAGTTAATATTATTTTGATCTCATTCTTTTGCAGGGAAAGAAACCTGATGTTATTCCAATTCAGAAAGTTAATTTAGGATTTGACACAGGAGGTGTGTGTATTTCAACAGCAGTTCTTGTACATTTAGTTGGCTCCTAGTGGAAGGGCTTTATAAGGTGCCCCTCCCCAATGGAGTTGTGAGAGTGTAGGCATGAGCAGAGTACAGGTTGTGGAGGGGTGTTCAGTGCTTCAGAGAGCTGAAGACTTTGTTTAACTCAGAAGTCTGCAAATAAATTTTCTCCACTCCTGTTAAGAATTCGTCTCTGATGGATAGGTGACTGACTTTAGGGCAACAACCAAGTACTCCCACCTAAATCTAAGGCCACCCAAGCATGTTTCCGCACATTGAACAGTTTCGTTTGTCTATCAAAAATACAAAAACGCTACAAATGCATACATGTAGTTCCTGTACTTTGTTGTGTAGCTTACTTAGAGCGCTGATTTCTGGGAAATCTATTGCTGACATGAGAGGTTACTTTGACACAGGCCGGTGTCCTAGTGGGTTTGGAACCCACTAGATTTGGCCCCCACTCCAATCCCCCCCCCCCCGGTCCAATACCTGGGGGTCCAAATCTAGGGGGTGTACAAATCCGCTAGGACACCTGCCCTGGACTTTTCCAGGTTGTCCTATATCAGTCCCAGGACGTTACTCGTACACTTGGGTGGAGAGAGGCCCTGTTAGAGTTATCTAACCCAAAAACACAACAGAGTGACCCTGGTTAGTTCTTCAACTCAGGCCCCCAGGGGGTGGGTACTCCTTGAAATTTTTGCTGGGGGTGCGCCGCCCGCATCTAGAAATCCAGACCCAATTTCAGACCAAAAAATGCAACTTCCCAGACACGTTTTCAGACGTTGCCTCAAAAATCCATACCCGTTTTCAGACCTGACCTTGTACGTGATTAAGCATAGCATATGTTTCAGTGCTGAACGGAAGTCAACGTTACAAAGATGAATAGGTAAAATTTAGCTTGAATGATATATTTTAATTATTTCTCTTTCTCTCTCACCAGTTAACCGCCACGGTTACTTGGAAAAAAAGTTATAAGCTTTCGCGAACGTTCCCCCGATAACCATACCCAATTTCAGACCAAAATGTTCAAAATCTATATCCGTTTTCAGACCGAAACGGCTCAAAAACCATACCCTTTGGGGCGGCACATACCTATATACCTGATATAGGGGAGTACACCCCCCGGGCTCAGGCCACCCTATCCAGTGTCCAGTAAGCCTCCTAAGGACAGACTTTGCGGTATTTAGCTTTTCGTTGTCTCGTTTCGTGTCTTTTTTATGGTATTTTTTTCATTGCAGACTCAGCAGTGAATGAGGCGGCCAAGATACTCCGCTTATTACACGTAACAGAATTAAGAGAGCTTCAGACCAGGATCAACGAAGCCATAGTCGCCGTGCAGGCCATTACAGCCAATCCCAAGACAGATCAGTCACTCGGACGAGTTGGGGTTTAATGAACGACCGCCTCAGGAATTATGCTGATATTAAAAGGGCAGATATGGCGGCTTCCACCGGCAGACACGAGCCCGGCTTATTTACTGGTATATCGGTCAACAATCCTGCTCATTCACTGCTCCTAGCGTCAATACAGCGCGATTTCGAGTCACTGTGATCTCTATGCAAAACTGGCTTTGTAATGAAATCATGAATTGTTAGTGTGAGATTTGTATAAGATCTGTTACCCATCGGATTCACGTAAATTAAGCCAATACCTTGTGCATTTACAACAGTTTTGAGCGAGTGGTATACGAACATTATAAAGAAACCAATTCATTGTTTAATTTGTTTTGTGGTTAATTTGTTTTTCTGTACTCTCGTTTTACGTCGGTCATTACTGGTTCTTTGTACACAACTTGTATGACCCGAGTCGCTAACCTGCCATCAGACTTTATTTTTGCGGCGCGGGATAACTGCTTTTTCACACATTTTTTTTCATTTTCCCGCTGTTTCCCCACATCTCAACTAACCGGACGCCTGGTAGAAGCAACTGATCACAGGTTACAGGAACACTGGATCTCGAAGCTAAGTGGGCCAAATACACTCTTTATTTTTAGTAAAAATACTTTGACTGCAAAAGTTGCACAATTTTAAGAATATTTTTAAGAATAAACCTGAGGCTGAGATTTTTTAAAAAAGAATATAGTTTTATATGAAACCGTATAAAATTCCTCCTTTCTCTACACAGCAAAATGAGCCAGAAATCAATAGAAATAGCACCAGCCATATGTTCGATGCTAATAACTGAGAAATTCACACGCAATAAATTAAGGCAGAAGCATATCACCTATGTGATATGCTTCTGATAAAGGATATTCATAAAAAAAAAAAATTCAGCTTAAATAAGACTATTCAGCCTCGACCAGAGAAACAACATCCTTATTAAAAAAAATTACTCGGTTCACAAGATCACACCACGTGCACTCTAGCCTGCGTAGCTGGCGGGAGTGGGTGCGCGCGCGAAAGTTTTTGCGGCGAAGCCGCTAATTCCCTCGCAGGCTTCGCCCGCGAGGGAAATTTCGCGAGCGGCGAAGCCGCGATCAAAATTTCATTCAACTAGACTCCTCCCCATTCTTCTCGTGACCTGAGCTGCTTTTTGCACTCGCGTTCGGGACCGAAGTTCGCGCGGGTACCCACTCCCGCCGGCTACGCAGGCTACGTGCACTCTTATTGTAAGCTTCTTTACAAAACAATTCAAATGGTACAGGCATTAACGTTAACTAGACAGAAGACTACACTGAATATCGGTGCTAGCCTCCCACGCAGACGTTCTTAGGCTTGTCACGCGTTCCTCCCCACAAAAAGAGGAGGAACGCGTGACAAGCCTAACTCTGTCCGTAAAGGGTGAAAGTTTCTAAAGAAACAGTGGTGCTGCGAGTTATAAAGCTGACGTTTCGAGCGTTAGCCCTTCGTTAGAGCGAAAGACGAAGGGCTAACGCTCGAAACGTCAGCTTTACATTTTCAACTTAGTTGATATAACCAAATAACTCTATCCGTGCCAGCTCTACTTGGTTTCCTCATTAATTAAGGGAATTAAATGGACTGACCTTGCAAAGCTTTACTGGAATTATAGTCAAGGTTAGGAACCTATAACATTAACAAGCTACGTATGAAGCCGGATTTAGTCTTCATAAACTTCATTTGTTTATTCCTATCCTTTGTACTCAAGTACTTTGTTCTTGAAAATATGAGCCGGAGTAAACGACGTAAATAAGGAAGATATTTTCTTGCCCCTACATTGGTGACGATTGGCGATAAAATAAAATAAATAAAATACAGCGAGAATTTTCATTTTTCTTATCATTTCTGATCTTATAATTCTGACTAACTCATATTAAAATAATAACTAAAAATGCATATACTAAGTTGCAGACCATTTTCGTCTCTCGTGACTTGACACTGAACCGAGTATTTTTTCATCCACTAACTGGCTACATTCAACGCCTTCATGATTCATATGAGTCCTTCACATCAAGAATCTGTCTCCTGAACATGGAAGCAAGGCACACGATTAATACCTCCAGAATAAGCACGCCAAATGAGAGGCCACCGATCAGGGCGAAGTTATCTTTAAAAAACTGTACTGAGACGGTAAGGCAACCCTCGACATTGATGCGCTGAAAGCGATCGAGGGGGCTCAATTTGTCCACTCCAAATCCACACTGTCTGTTCGCGCGGAGCTCTTCCGTCTTACAACAAGAGAATGGAACTCCACAAGCCGACACCGACTGGAGGGCCGAGCAGTTGAAGTAGAGATTCTCCTCCCAATCTGTGTGAGCTCGGGAACCACAGCAACCCAGCTCCGCTTGCGCCGAGTCGATTAGGAAGTGAAGGTCGGGCTTCGTCGGATCTCGGTAAAACACGATGGCGTTCCGGAGCTTCTCGTCGACTTTTTCCTCCACTTTGTCGCTGTTAACGAAGACAAGAATTCCGCAGACGATTTCCAAGATAAGCAGCACAGTTATAGTAATTGCGTAAAACAACAGCAAGCAGGTATTTTCCCGCAAAGCGCCGATGCAGCCGGTAAAAGTTATCATGAACATTAAACCGCCGAGCACGACAAAGATGACAGCTGGATCGTAATACAGATCTGTCAGTCTGCTATAGACTTCGCGTTTTTCCACCATCACAAAAATACCAACACCAAGGATAAAAATGCTCAGGAACCAGAACACTACGTTGATGAAGAAGATGATGTACTTCACCGCTTTGGACGGCTCTTCGACGCTGGAGTGCAATGGGCTGACTTGTCCCCTTTTCATGGCTGTTGTCTGCTGTTGAAGACTTGTTTTACCCGATTTTCACTGCAGGAAATTTGAAACAATTAGACATCATTCACAAAACGCTGGTAAAAGTGAAATTTCTTCTCATCGCTAAACAATCAGCAACTTCCGAATGGCAGACGGGAAGTAATGACTACTCGGAAGAATCAGTGAATATTCATCAAAATAAGCATACTTCACAGTTACTAATCCACGACTGAAGTGCGCTCACCTTTCTCACATATGAACATTCTTTTGAAAAACGGGCTACAACGACGAAAATATAAAGAACTTCCGTTCAAGAGGACTGCTTTTTCGCTGCGTAATTACACACTGAAACTATATATTGTCACTCATTTGTAATTATGAAATTGGCAAAAAGAATATGCAGAATATGTTCTTATTTGCGTGACCGAGGTTAATGTAAGCTATCGACACCTTAGCAACTGTCAAAACAGGAAAATATCGCATCCGTTTCACCGCAGCAAATATTCTTGGTTCGCCTGATAAAACACGCCAAAGGCCTGTTTTTGAAACATCAAAGTTTACACTAAATGAAAAACGACGGTTAGATTTCCCTAACCGCACTAGATCCAGTCGCACATTCGACAAATAAATGTCTATAGATCGAGCACGTTTACTGACTGTACGTCACACGCTTGCTTCTTGCGTCACCGTTTGCCTTATTTGGATGGCCAGAAGACTTGATACAATATCTTCCTTCAGCAGCGATATGGAACACCGGGCGGCCATGTTGTGGCTGTTACCAGAGTCAATGAAAACAATTCTTGCAAGTGATGTGCTTTCTTTATTCAAGATCGGATGTAACAAAAATACTATTATTTCTACTCGGCACAAACAATTGTACTTGTTTGAAGTTCTCACTCGGAAGTCATCTTCCAAGTCGTCACTAAAACTATTTACAAGACTGAAATATTGAAAACTTAATACTACGAATCCAAAGACGTTAATAAACTGGGTGATTATTATTACCAAAGACAACACTGAGACAGCACACACAGTTTCCCTTTTTTATCTTTTACAATAAAATCATCTGTCAGGTGATAAACTTTAGTTATATTACTTTTAAAAATTCAATTTTTAAAGGTATCTCATTAGGAATCGCTTAATTTGCGCAGTAATTTAAATTCTGGCAAAACATCTTAGACTTCAAGGCTTTGTAACTTAGACTATCTGCTATCGTAATAAGGGTCATGGTTGAAGTGCAACCAACGTTACAATTGAACTTCTGTGCAGTCAACATAAATTGCATCAAAAAGTAATCTTTTTCTATATTCGGTTAAGTGTGGTCGTCTCTTTCTTTCCAAGAGAAAACTGCACGCGGAATCATTCGCTGGTACCAGGCCACCATCAGCTCGCTGTTATCTGTGCCTGCAAGGAAAATGGAAAGCAATTGAGTGATAAAGTGATTCGGTGATTTTTTTTTTACCATTTACAACAAACACTTTCGTTGGAATTAACTCGGAAAATGTGAGATGCGTTAGGATTAATACATAATGTGAAATGACAAATCTGAAAATGTGATTCAACGCCAAATAGAAAAAGATAAACGAGTGCTGACAAATGTGAAATGCTAAAAATAATGCCATGAAAATTCTTACCCGTGCTCCATTGATTTGAACGTCTGCAGATAATTTACACTGCTGGATAACCTGTTAAGTGTCAAGAAAAACAGATTAACAGAGAAATGGAGAAACTTTCAAATATATTAACAACTAGTTCTCTGTTACCTTCCAAAGGCGTTAAACAAACTAACGATTTCTGTTCTTTTAAGGTGAAACTGACTGCTTTTGTTGACTTTTCCGTCATCGAGTTCGTGACCCGAGAATAGAATTTTTAAGGCGGTACCAAGGCCCTGGACCTGTTCAAAAAAAAAAAAAAACAACAACAAGAGATAAAATCAAACGACAAAGAGGTTAATTTAGTTGTCACTAGACTGTAGAATGAAGAAAACATCGTAATTCTAGGCAATAGAGCCCATGGCCTTCCAATAAGGCAACCACACTGTATTTCGAGATGGCGGACAAGGCAGGCCTCACCTGGAGGCAGATGGAGAAGTAGCCTGTGAACAGGCTCTGGCTGCAAGGGACGGAAAGGAACTGTCCAAGAGTGAAGTGGCTGATCGGGGGGGGGGGGGGGGGGGGGCGGCGGGGGGTTTGGCAAACAGAAGAGGGAGGGGGGGGGGACGCCAGGGCACACCAATGTACCCTGGGGGG
>Ga0126337_10001869_pt1 | contig 13063 bp, 6 predicted proteins | sample DipCmetagenome_FD_92527 | JGI IMG/M metagenome (GOLD analysis project Ga0126337, IMG submission 92527) | Coral microbial communities from La Bocana,Puerto Morelos, Mexico - Diploria C A metagenome | ecosystem: Host-associated > Invertebrates > Cnidaria > Coral | place: La Bocana,Puerto Morelos... | reverse complement strand
CTGTTCCATGCAACTGCTTGTAGTGTTTACCGTTGTACTGAAAGTAAGTCGATGTAAGGCAAAGGTTCAGTAAGTCCATGATGTCTTCTGTCGGTAACGGGAGTTCAGTGGTAGATTGTTGGATTCAAACCATTTACAATGTTATTCGAGTTTATCGTTAAAAAAACTCAAGATTTTGATTTGTGCGCATGCACCAGCAGAAAAGTTATTAAACATGATTTTAATGAAAAGCAAGAACGCATTTTGCATTTCAAGGGTCGTTTGAGTGATTTAGAGCTATTTTGGCTTATTATAGACCTTAAAACGTCTGAAAATGCGTTTTTTGGAAAAACCCCGAGTGTCAATGGGTTAAACTTCTAATTTAATTAAAATGCCCTGGACACAACGTATTCAGAAAGCATGTCCACGGCCCCAAATTGAATTGTTTTTGGAAAATATGATAACAGTGATAATTATCTTCACTCCAGTGGTCCTGTCCCCATCCACCTTCTTAAATAACAAACCCGTCCCAAGGTTCCTTAAATAAGCAACTCTTGGTCCTCCCCTCCACTGAAATGATTTAAATGATAATTAAATATTACATTTGCATCTCGGCATTCTACAAAGACAATTTCAAAACTTTATTCAGAAGATGCAACTGGTGCTGATTAAATCAAGCTAGCAGTTTACAGTACAGAGAAAAATAACTGCTCATCACTGACTGACAGTCATTATCATAGTTAGTAGAGGGGGACCCTCTACTATGTCATTATGTACCAGTAAAAACTTATTCCACAACATAGGTGCCACAATTATTACCGACACAAAACTAGAGTAAAAAAATGTTAAACACATTCTTTAATACTCTTCTTTACTATATTTTGAGTCACAGATCAGAATTTGTGGCCATATAATTTACTGGAAGCCAACACCCTTGCGCTCAAAGTTAAGGTTCCAGGAAATATCGATACTCTGGCAGGGGGTGGTGGTGTACGTAGCAGTAACATATAGACACCTTTATTATGAATAGTATTTGCTCCACAACAGTGATCAAATCAGATACTTTTTCTGTCCTTTCACTATTTAATTTAATACTTTTCTCTTATCTTTCTTTTTAGTCACAGCATATGCTACAGAATAACAGTTTAAGCCAAGGTGATAAATATAATGGGAATGCAATAACAGATCAGTCTCAACAGCGGCAACTAACTGACGCATTAAGATACAACTTGATGATTGTTAACTTGTTAGCCAGAAACTTCTGCAGTTTCTTCACTGAAAATATTACAGACTCGGAGTTTGATTGCTTGTTCTGAAGCAGATACATCAGTTTAACAAGACTGACCGCAGGAAGTTGATTTATGACAAAGACAAACCAAATCCTGCTAAGTGACTGAATCCCCTAATACTGTGAGAAAGCTATGGCTTTTCTCAACGAACCACTCAAAAGGGTAGACTGTTAATTACACATTTCTGTGGTGTGACAGTATTTGAGAGGGTCTATATTACATGTTTATTTTTTCCAAAGTGTTCTCTTTTCCAAAGACTATTTGTTTTCAAACTAAGTGGGTGAATGCCCCAAATTAAACGTCCACTTCTACCAGTCACCAGCAGGTAGAGCGAGTGTCTTGAGATCTGGAATCAGTGGCTTGATCTGAGAGACCCTCATAACCATACACCGCCACAGAAACACCTCCAAACTCAGTGTTTTCAATAAAACCCAGCCACCTTCCCTTGGTGGTTATATGCTGAGAAGATTCATATTCAAGACCTTTAAAATAAGCTCTCGTTGGTCTCTTGTATTTACCCTCTTAAGAGGTGTTACAAGCCAGGCACCTACTTCACATCCTCTTGAAATCACTACTAACTGTACAACATGTACTTTCATTTCAAGGTGAATGTGAAGCTCCAAAAATAATGATAACTATTACATAACATCATACATTCACTAAAGATAATAATGATTTTGCTTGCTTTTAGATTCTCAAGAACAAACATCAGGTTCAAAATACTTCAAAATGAATTATGTTTGTTAGTTAAGAAATTCTATTGACACAGCCACTAGGTTATCAAAAGTTGACCTTGCAATTCTCTAACAATGTTCCTGATGATTGGAACTACTTTATCAGGCATAGACGTCACTGTGGCATTATGAAGCTGCATTTAATGATCATACTTTCTCCACATAGTTTGATGGCAGCATTCCATACTGCCCTGTTCTCTCCACGCGCCCTTCCATCCACCCATCATCGATCACTGTCACTTCACTGATAAGGTCATCCTCCAAAAAGCTGACCTCGTCATCGTCAGCTGCACTGTAATCATATACAGCACGATACTTCTGTAGGTAGGCAAACACACCTTGTTGTAACTTAAGATATCTACAAATCTTGTGTTACACTTTTTGTCTTCATGATTATTGATATACTCGTTAGAGGAAAGCTTAAACTGGCTATTACACGTGGATGGGAGTAGCGCGGGCCTGCCACCCCACTGTTATCGCCAAAATTTCCATCGTCTTTAACTTCAATATCGCCAATGTTGATGTAGCCAGGGATAAATTGTACTTTGAATCATCAGAATCATAGCTTCATTCGGAATTAGAGTTGCTTTCTGACATTTTGGATGAAGAAAAGGGCTGAACAACCAAACAACACTCGTAACTCACTGTATATTTCTTTGTTGTATTTTGTCAAGATACCGGGTTGACATCATAACTTACTAAGTGCCAGTCTCCCGTAGTGCGAATTTTTTTTTACCCCGGGAGCCATAATTTCAATCAGCTTTTAAAAGTCGGGATTACTTCCAAATCCCATTTTGCTGCTTGGTTTTGTTTATTTTATATATCTACTTTTAAGAAAGAAATATATTAGCTAAGGGTGATAGTTTAAAGGGTCGGCTTATACATGTGTAAATACAGTAAAAGCTTTCTTTTACTAACCGGCCCACTTGTCACTGGTGCAGCACTTGGCAAACTTGGCGCTGGTGGTTGGGGTTCATGTGGAGGATGGCGAACTTGCTCATGTGCCATGGGATGTTCCTGAGACAAACGCCGCTGATATTGGATTTGTTTGACTTCTAGCAGATGAAACAGAGAGAGAGAAAAAAAATCAGTATATATGTTTTAAGTTGAGGGCCAACAAATTAAAATACATGTTCTCATGGTAAACTGTACTGTATTGGGGACAATGGGAATATGGCCTATAACGATGGCCATGTGAATCAAGAACATCACCTTTTCTTTTCTGAATCGTTTTTTCTTAAAATGTAATCAATGCCTACCAGCCTCTGAACGCTGCTGAATACCAAGGCGGCTTTGTCCCGATGAGTGTTGGGTGTAAGCCACTTGACTGGCTATTTTACTACTCTGCTGGGCTCTCTTTGTCTCTGGATCATCGGCAACTGCAGTGTAATGTCCCTTCTGAGCTTCAAAGTCTTTGTGATATTGAATCTGGATCATTGACAAAAAGACATCGAGTTCTAAATACTTCAACAATAACATCTGCATCTTAAACCTTCCTCAGATTGACACAAGGATTTCATTAATTAACGGCCGGGCACCAAGCAAAATAACCAGTTGCGAGGATGATTTTATCTGCCTGATTTGACAGAGAGGTAAGTTTGGCTTATAAACAAGTTTAGTTAAAAAAAGGTTTTGCCTCACCAGTAGCCACTGCCCTGATCTTATCAAAACGTTAATGAAACTCCTGTTGATGATCATCCATGGTATAATACTGAGCTATTTAGCAACTTCTTGTTGATAAAGGTCAATTATTCAACTACATGTACCAAAGTGCATTTCTGGAGCTGATAAGTTCCAAATAGCTTCTTTGCCAGAGCACGAGCTAACTGTAACAGCTCTATCATTCAAAATGTTAGTTTCGCAAACTTGCAATGGCAGTTAATTTCCTTACTTTGTCAACTTTAAGTTGAAAAACAGCTATGTATTATATTTTCATACCTCACGTAAATTTCTTAAGGGACTTTGAACATCACTCATTACATGTTTATAATACAGCTGAGTAATTTCCAGGTCAGGTTTATTAACAAACAGTTAAGTTAAAATGTGAAGCCACATTCATTACTGCCAAATACATCATTTTTAGAACAATACTTTGGCAGTTGATATTTACTGGTCAAACTGTGAGACTGTCAACTTAAAAAGGCAGCACGCTGCCATTTTCTTTTGAGGGTTTTCTTTCAAATCGTGCAGGTCAGACCAAGCAAGAGGGACTATTCCTAATTTGTTGTAAAATCACCAACCTAATATACTCACATTGCTCTGTTTCTTTGTATTTTGTGCCAGTCGTAAATTTTCAGGAGTATCCGTAACTGTTGTAAATTTAGTGGTGGGATAATGCCTGAAAGGAACAGTTGTTGTGATAAGCAACAAAGAAATAAATGAAGTCAAGGACTTGTTGTTTTACAGTGCAGACATTACGCCAAGACTTTTAAGTTGGACACAAGAGCATCATACACCTAGAGCTGTTTACAGTTCAAAATGATTGATACTCGTTTAAATCAGACTTTCATGTTTTCCATTTGGATCTTCAAATTCAAAACCAGAATCTTGTTTGCCAGTAGTTCTTTCAAGCATTTAATCTGCAGTTTGTTTGAGCAGTTAAACTCTAACTGGCATGGAATCTCCATTCCTCTGCATAGCTGCCCACAATTGTAAAGATCTCATTTAGCAACAAGTTTTTCTCTGATCAATGGCTTCCAAAGACTTAATTAACAGGAAATCCATGCACAGCTGAAGCGAAAACTAATGTTTCCATGTTGCGTGGTTACCAAGGTAATGTTTTGCATCCTTCTCCTGTGCTTTATTTTCTTTCAAATTGCATTTTAACTGTTGGCATTAGCAATGGAGACAACTGTTGTCGGTCAGAGAGAATAGGGAAATCGACTAAAGAAACGCTTTTAAAAGGTATTTAACTTATTAATGTTGCTGCAAATATGACCACCACTTTTAACAAGAGTGCTTTATTGGAAGTTTTTTCCTCAAAATCATGCCCAAAAGTTGGGTGTGCAGCTTATACACAAGTCTTAATGGTACATTAAGTGTACTTTGAGTTGTATCCTTATGATTAGTGACCCTTATCATGATATGGGACACAGCAGAGAGAGTCCAGTTGCATTTGGGAGACTCTGGTAATATGGGAGAGTTACATTTTGATCTAGTGGCAGTATTTGTCTTCTCAGTTAAGTAGTTCAAGTTCAAAGCCATTAACTGATCAGTTCTTGACATTATAGTTTAATTAAACATAATATTGCTTCAATTTCACTTTCCTTTGGTAGTTAACAAGATAAAGTTGCATAGTTTTTCTTTCATTTTTCAAGTTCTATCCTTGTTTACATGCCAATAGACTGAACATTTTTGGGAATTAAAAGGTTAAATAATATGACAACCTTGTAACATCGTCATGTAAACAGGCCTTTTAAGACCTCAGATTTTCAACACCTGTGCCAAACCCACAGTGGATGTAAAATATTTCATATTTATCATGATTTGAGTGGAAAATAACTGGATTTAAATGATATAACGTTCCATATTAAACCCTTACATTTAAATGAGATATTATGACTTAAGATTGTGATCTCTACATTATGTAAACAAAGAAATGTTGAGTATTCTTTAACCAAGATCAATAAAAACTACAGGTGTACTATTATTTATTAATTAAATCAGCTGATGAGACCATTAATAATAAATTCACTACTTCCACTATAGACGCTACAACACGTTTACAGGGAGAGATGAGGAAAATTCCTTCAATGCCCTTTAAGAGGTTGACCGACCAGGAGATTTCTGTGCTTTATGAGTCATCTTTCTTCAAATGGTTTCTTTATGCTCTTCAAGTTTATTTCTGTTAATCTCACAATGGCTTGCAATAAAATTTACAGAGAGTTCAATAAACTTCCGCTTGTCAATTTGTAGGTACTAGTTCACCATTCCATCCGCAAAAAAATCACCTTTCACTTCAAAATTGGCAAGAAATGGCAAGGAAGCAGAGCGTGTGACGATTAAGCGATGCCGTGTGTACAATACAAGTATTATGTAAATATGTGTTCTTCTAGTACACGATTGCAAAACAGTGGCTTAGCTACAACTTTCACAGTTGTGCATGTCAGGGTTTCAGCAACACGAAATAAAAGGGAAATTCTTGACATTCAGCGCCTGACTACCTTAGGCTTCACCGATCGAAAATCACTCGAGTCCATAAAGATATTTATTCCCGTTCGATACTGGACGGCGGAAACCATAAACGAACAAGACACGAGCTAACTTAATTAGCTAAAAAGGGTAATCAATGCAGACATGCTATCAAGGTTACGCTTTTGTTACTCGACTGACAGGTGAAAATGTCTGCTACTACTTGTAGGGGTCTCACGAGGAAAATGGCCGATTCTACGATATTGCTGTCAACGAGGTTGGATAACATACGCTAACACGGATGCATGCAAGACTAGCTTCGTGTAGACACAGGGAGTCTTAAAGGTTATTCCTATGCAAATGTGAAATGCATACATAACAACATTTATGAGTGCACCACTCGGTGAGAATTCCAAAGAACTACAGAATGACAACTCACGCTGGACAGTAGGGATTCTTCTCGTATCCTTTGTAGTTCTTCATCGTTAAAGTCATATTGCAAACCTCGCAGGTGAAACAGGTCTTGTGCCAGTACTAAAAAATCACAACACAGAAACAGCATATCAGAAAGAAAAGAATCAACGGCATGAAGACCAACAGTGTCCGCTACCTAAGCTACAAACGAGGCCTACTCCCAACACGGGACGCGACACTACACCTTGTCAAGGCAGTTGAGTTTTTCCATCGGATAAACGGTCTTGGTACATCGAGCACACCGCGGATTCATCTTGGAAGGTTCTAACTTCAGCACAAACAGTTCTTCACTATCGAAACTGGCGCAGAACGCCGTAATACAGCGTGAAACCCAAAAATAGCTTTCAGCTGACCGTTCCCTCAGCGTTTTTTTACCAAATCAGGTAATGTTCTGGGAGGAGCACATCCACAAGCCTTTGCAAAACTGACATTTCATCCGGGATGCTCAAACCTTATCCGGGTAGTTTCCTTTCGATTCAAAATGGCGGAGGAAGTCGAAGATTGGGGAACGAATAATCAGGTTAGAAAAAGTGAAAATAATTCGTTTATTCCTCTACAGGAATCGAGGAAAGATTCAAAACACTCTAATATTTTAGATGCCTTAACAAAATGTCTCATGACGATGGTCATTGTACTAATGGTGAGCTTCATACATGCAAACAAGTATGCTGTTTAGAACAAACCTTGTTATTTGATATTCTTTTCTTCCTCCCTCTTCAACACTCCCAGATTTCCTTCTTTATTGAATTCTTTGCATTCATTTGATGCATTTTTGCGTGTGATGAATTTACTGCACCTTTGCTTTTTTGTAAGTTACATAAATTATTTTATTTACCTCCAATGGATAGAATATTTGAACTAGTGTTGGGACACCCTGTGAGCAGAGCCTCTTTTATTTCTTTTTACTTTAATTCTTATTACACGGATCAAGGCATATGGACCGTAAGAAAAGGGTCTGCTTGCAGGGTGGTGTTGGGACAGAGATGTCAACCTAAAAAATCGAAATCTTGGAGATATCAAACCTAAAAAAAAATTGTTGAAAGTAAAGCTCAGCTCTGTCCCAGCAAAAGACTTCATCAACAATCCCAAGATTTTTCATTGAAAATACCCAAAATCAGCCAAATTATGCATGAAAAGTGTACTTTACTCATTTTCCTTTGTATCGGGGAGATTTGGTCTGCCACACGGGTGACTTCTGTGGTTCAGCAGAATTGGCATAAATGCAGGGGATCATTATAGCATGCTGCAGAGTACATCCTGGCCTAAATTATTCTTAGATTAACCTGAATATCAACCAGGGTAGCGTGAATAGAACTCTGGTAAGCCTCCTGGTGATAGACTCTAAAATAAAAAGGTTAGAATTGCTAGTCAGAAAATTTGAATGAAATCCCTGAGGGAGGCCAATATGTGTTTGATTTGAGCTTCACTTAACCCCTTGAAGAAGAGGCCAGATTGCCAGCTGCAGAAAGGAGCCTTGGCTAGTAGACTACACCTGAGCAAATGACCTCCATTATTTTGGTTGGTCAAAATAATGATATGTTATTATGTGTACCCAGTCAGCCATATCTATAATAGATCAGATGACTGATAATAATTATTATTTTCAAACTTGGGGCCTGTGATTCGTATACTGCTTGTAGCATCTGTTTTTGTCGTATTCTGAAAATGTGTTCATTTTTCTGGATTTTCGTTCAGTCGTGTTAGATTTGCATGTAATAAACTGGCAAGTTAATATTATGCAGTCACTCATTGTTGTTATTATTCTTTCAGCTTGTTACTGTGATTCCAGGTGGTAATGATCAACTTTATGAAGAAGCAGGTAAAGATATGGCTTGATTTTAATGTAGCATAAACTTCAAAAGCTGAGTTTTTAATGTACTTATGAAAAAAGTGTAGCCCTGCTTACTCCAGGGCGGCAGTTTTTGTGTCTTCCAACTGAACAATAATGTGACACATAGTAAAATAGGCTTAAATACAGCTGTAGAAACTACGTAGCTACTAGTGCTTGAATTTGATATTGAGGGGCATAAGAAGGATCTGAAAACCCTAGTTACAAATGAGGACGATTCTGTCATCAATGCTTCAGATTCAATAATTGTTTCCTTAGAAATATGAGCAGACCCTTTTTATTTAGCCAATGAAAAAAACCTACTGTAGATGTTTAAGACTTCAACATGATAACCCCCTCAAATGTTGAACAAAGCATTCTTTCTGTGATTTTGTGTGTGATTAATTGCACAACCAAGATGTTAGTTATCTCAAACACGAGCCAGGAAAACACTTTTTTGGTCACAGTTCAACTGAATGAGCATTACATTATGAAAACTGCCAACCGCTTAATCTTATAAAACTGCCATACATGTTAGAATGGAAATTCCGGCAAAACTGCACCAAAACTAGCACTAAATGAGTGTCGTCACCGCCAACCCTCATATGCTCCCATGATATTAATTAACTCAAATTGTAATGAATGCTACATGTATCTCTTAGGCGACTCAACTGATGTAAAGTCTGAACCAGCAAGTCCTGATGAGGATTTATCAAGAACACATTTTGGTAAACAAGCAACCTGTAATTTTATTTTTAATGCATTTGCAAGTAGGAAGGACTATTGACCAAACATTCTTCCTAAGCAGGATATTTTTTGCTGTGTCTAGTTTTTGGTTAAAAATGTTATAGAGACCAGTTTTGTTTTAATTTCCTAGGAGAGTTCACTGAATGATTGAAATAACGTTTGTACTTTTCCTTTGTTAAGTCAACAGCCAGGATTGAATGATGAATTTTTTTTCATATTTGTATTCTAGATTCACAAGATGAGGAAACTGATATCTTTGTTGCCAAAGAACAGAGACGTTTTGCACACAGTGCTGCTGAGCAAAAAAGAAGGGATGCTATAAGGGTCGGTTGATGTTATTTGATTTTATGATATGTGGTTTGTTTATCACAGCACAGTTTGTGTACCATCATAAGTATTGCTCGCATTACATGTGGGATGTTCAAGTGTTTGAACATGATCACATACAGTTTACCATCAGTAGGATTTCACTGCTGCAGTGAGATTTGAAATATTAACAATATGTGGCAAATGTTGTCCAATGAGCAATTTTGATTTTGCATGATCTAACTTCATTGATTACAAATCAGATAATCATTGCTGGTAAATTCACCTCCACTATATTCATTTTTTTATTTGATATTTTAGAAAGGGTATGATGATCTACAGACAATCGTACCGACCTGTCATCAGCCAAACACAGCAACAGCCATGCAAAAGCTAAGCAAGGCCATCATTCTGCAGAAATGTAAGCAAGACAATTCCCAAAAATCATTAGAAGTTGTGAAACACAGACGTGCACTGTAGTAAAGTGTAAATGGTGTCATGTGTTGTATTTATGTGTACCATGGTGTGATCAAGTTATTAGAAAATGGGCTAAAGAAAAGTCTGTGCTGATTGGTTAAAAATTACCGGTATGTTCTATTGAACAATAGGATTATGAGCTCGAGATTTGAATCTATCACATGACATTTGACGAGGGCGCAGCCGAAGTCAACTATCATGCATAGAAATCAAGAGCAAGTAATCTAATTGTTTTAGTATAAATTCACTAGTCGTTTAAACTTAACCAAATCCTCTTCACAGACACTTTGAAAACAGTAAGTAGCAGCCATCATTTTATTAACAAGCATCACAGAATAGATAGTGAGTAGCATAGCCAATCAGAGAACAGCATTTGTAATAGAATGCCAGTAGATGTTTACTTTATAGTAGAAACACATAATAATGATGCAAGCAAAGTAAGCAAGTTGTTTTCTTTTTTTCATTGCAGCATAACCTAAAAGAAATAGAAAACATGTTCTCTGGCATGTGTTTCTATTGATTTATTTACACTTGAGAAAGTGCTATTGAAGTAAACACTTGCCTATTGGCTAGTATTCGCACAGCACTTTTCAATCTCCCAAACTTCCACTCATGTTTTCATAAATCATTACTGGTATGATCCACATGAGGTCAAGTTAGAGAGTTTACGATGCCCTCATGTGGACAAGTGAGGGAGTTGACAAAACCGTGATGGCGACGCCAAGGACAACATCAATAAAAAATAATTGGTCGGTTTCATTAAGTCCCTGTTATCTACAGAAGAACTCTGACAGTACTATCAGTCCATCTGTTATGTTCATTGAAAGCTGTGTTCTCCTTTCAGCAATTGAATACATGATATTCCTACACCAGCAGAGGAAGAAACAAGAAGAGGAGTTAGAGGCACTCAGGAAAGAAGTGATGGCTCTCAAAATCATGAAAGCGTAAGGCTATCATTATTCTGTCTTTCATTCTGTAGCAATTGCAGTACATTTCCTTTTAACATTTCTATTACTAGTTTCAAAGATTGAAATTATTGAATGGTTAATAAATTAAAAAATGTAATGTAGTGTAGTTCTCTTACAAAGAAGTACTTCAATTTAAAATTACCTGCAAGTTCTTTGTCATGAAGTTAAATTTGATACTAAAGGTGAAATAACTACTGTTGATAGCAAGTTTGCAAACTAACATTTCAAGCAATTACTATTTGTGGGAGCAAGGTCAAATAGTACACAGTCTCTTACTATACTGTAGCATATCCCTTTTAGGCCCTAAATTGAAATGGTTGATCCCAGTTAGTCTACAGTCATGTAGTCCTGTTTCCATTTAAATCTTGAAGATTCTTAAAACAAAGTACTTCAGTTAATATTGGCATTCTCACAAGGGAACAAAACTTAACTATAATCATTAAGTGTTTAATAGTGGATGCATTGCATGTACGTTAATTCAATGGGGCTTTTTTTTCTCAGGAACTATGAGCAAATAGCCAAAGCACATCAGAATCAGGTACAAAAATAATTCTTTCTAGCTTCATGGCACTCGTTTGACACTGATACCACTTATTAAGCAACCTTGTCTAAACTATAAACCAAACCACATTCATGGCGTAATATAATTATGTTTTCATTAGTAAAGAAACAAAAACCACAATGTTTTTAAAACTTTCTCTTTGGTGATTTAGTTGTATTTCTCCTCAAAACAGAAACATTTATTTTTTAGCATACTAGGGTTTTATTTGGATTGGAAACTATTAAAAGTCTTCTGGACATGACTTCTTGTTCTGAGGCAAAGTAACATTGTATGTAAAGCTGTAGTTTTCCTGACTACCTTCCAATGTTATTGTTTACAGCCAGCACAAGGACAGAAGCAAGTACCAGATCAGGCTAAATTTAGTGTGGTAAGTAGTGCAACTGTTATGTTTTCTACGTGGCGGGACAATCCTATTAGTAGGGTGCCATTAACATTAGGGTGACCTCTGCATACCGGTGAAACAAAGCTTTTTTCCTCAGTCACCTGATAATGAGTGGATTAAATTATTTTTAAGCTATGATTGTCTATGTTCGTTGCACAGTTCCGACAGATCATGGAGACCCAGTTCCTATCATTCAATGCATCAGTCAATGTGACCAATTTTGAAGCCCTGTCAGCTTGCATATTTAGTTGGCTTGAAGAATACTGCAAACCCCAGGTAAGTGGGCTTTAATTAAGAAACAGTAAACATGTACTGTGTTTCTACTGAGTTATAGAAACTGAGTGGAAGTTAAGGAGGATGAGAAATGCTTTGGAAACACGTGTTCCAGGCAGGTGTTTCCACAGCTTTTCAAGTTCTCCCAAACATTCACAAGTGTTTCTATAATTTGATAAAACACAGAGAACATGTTTTCTATTTCCTTTAGAAAACACGTCCATGACAAAAGAGGAAAACAACTTGTTTACTTTTAACGTAAATATCATCGTTACGCCACAACTATTAACCAACCAGCATGTATATTTTCTTAGGGCTGTTTTCTAAAATCATAGTCCTGTACAGAAAATCTATCCAGCTTTATGGAAAAAGGGGTCACTTTCAGGAGAAATTGTAAAAATGCTACATGTATGAATAAAAGCACCAGGGAAAATGAATTAAAATATTCTCTGGTTCTTGCTTTCGCTGTACTAGAAACTTCTTTTCAATCAACAGATGTATTCAATTGACATGTAATTCAGCCCCACATAACCTACAGTATTACACTGTGAAGGTTTTCATAGTTTCATGATTATTCATTGGTTGTTTTTCATTCACTTTTTGTTATCTTAGTACCTACAAGAGATTGTGATCAATGCTCTCAAAAGTCTAAACAGCCAGGGATTACTGCAGCAGCAATAAGTTAAAAAATACTTGACCTGCCCAAAGAAGGAATCCAGGTATTGGGAACACCAGTGTGAAGTGGCATTATATTTTGCCATTCATATCAATATTGGAGGTGACACCTTGCCTGAGCTTGTCTACCATAAACACATGCAACATAGAAGTGAGACTTGCTGATAATCTACCTGTAGGAAGGAAGAATCAGAGGAACACAGTTTCATCTATATTTTTGCAGATAGAGGCTAGGACT
>Ga0126337_10001868_pt1 | contig 13063 bp, 7 predicted proteins | sample DipCmetagenome_FD_92527 | JGI IMG/M metagenome (GOLD analysis project Ga0126337, IMG submission 92527) | Coral microbial communities from La Bocana,Puerto Morelos, Mexico - Diploria C A metagenome | ecosystem: Host-associated > Invertebrates > Cnidaria > Coral | place: La Bocana,Puerto Morelos... | reverse complement strand
TATTGTCAGAGACGAAATTCACATAGTGGGTGCAGATCACGGAAGAAAGTCCATGGACTGGGCTTAGAGCAATGATAAGAAGAACATGATCTTGGCTCAACTTCTTTTTGTAGGAGCTGTCACTTCTGGAGCTCAGGTCCAGAATGAGGCTTGCTATGTGATGTTGCCAGTGAAACGACATATGACATTTCCACTACCAGCGTACAGTTGCAGCCTAAAGTCCTTGATCCAGCCAAAATTAAGGAGAAACCGAGGCTCAAACAAGAAAAACAGTAGATGCTTTTGCACACTCTCACAAATAAGGCAGTTTGAGTAATTTTCATTGGAAATTTCATGTAGCCCTTTGAAAAATTTCATTGATATTTTGGATGTCGTAACGAATTCTCGTAAATCTCGTAAATTTCGCAGTTTCCGTGTATTTCGTAGAATTCGTAATTTTCGTAACTTTGGAGGGGCCTTACTTGCAACACTATAATAAAATTTCTTAGATTTTGTCGATGGTCTTGCGAACTACAGTAATTTCAGTAAGTTTAAGAAATTTTGTAAAATTTCGCAATTTTCGTTACTTTGGAGGGGCCTTCCTTGCAACCCTGTGAATAAATTTCGTACGTTTTCTTGATGGTCTTAGGAATTACAGTACATTTCGCAGCTTTGAAAAATTTTCTAAATTTCTCAATTTTCTTGACTTTGGAGGGGCCTTCCTTTAACCCTCTATACAAATTTCGTAGATTAAGTTAATGGTCTTCCGATTGACAGTAAATTTTGCAGTTTTTTGTAAATTTCCTAATATTCGCAATTTTTATAACTTAGGAAGGGCCTTCCTTGCAACCAAATGAATAAATTTCGTAGATCTTGTCCATGCTCTTTAGAATTACTGCGTTCAATCCTGGACATGCCTAAAAAAAAAATCGATGGTAATTAACATCAGGTATCCAAACACCCAGAGAAGCCTGTTAGGGGAGAAATCGAGAGAAATAACTGTGGACTTTGTTGTCGTGCGTACATTTCCACGTTAAGCCTTTTTCAGTCTCTATGCGTGAAGGATTTCAAAATGGTACTTCGGTCTAAAAATCAAACAAAAATTCAGACACGTTATCTGATCGTGTATCCCATGCCTATGCACGTAAAATAAGAAACTCTTTTGTGCTGTGTAATTTTACCTACTCGAGCCTGCAGAAGGGGAAGCGAGCCGAAATTGAAGTTTCTGATGAAGAAGCACTTACAAGCGTCTATTGCCAGCGATCCTTTCGTCGCTCCATCGAAGTCCTCAAATAGGCAAGGGACATAAAACACCCGACGACAATTTCTTAACGGCGAAATAACAATGATACTGGTTCTCATAGACAATAATTAATGTCGGGCGAGCGCAAATACGGTAAAAAAATCATGCTTTTGACAAACGGCTATGACATCTCTCTCATGAAGCAAATTGTTTACGGCTGCTTCTTGCTCATGTTTGAGAAATAACAATTTCGCGAAGAATTTTCAGGCGCTATAACGCTTTGGACGACGTCCTTTAGTCCATTTTCTATTTCCGAGCGAAAAACCTGCCTTCTAGTCAGTGTTGGTTCCTTGGAGCTGCCCCTTGGGAGATAAACAAAAATTTTGATTGACGTGTTAGCTTTCAAATCCAATAGCAATACCCGTAGGCCAGCGTAGGGGACTCTCAAAAAATGTCGGGCAGGCGGTTTCCCAGTTGTCTCTCTCCCCTGGTTCCTCACGGCTTCGGCGGTTGTTTACACGGCCTCGCCGCATTCTTATTACCCTAGCGAGCTAAAATTTGAGTTAGGATGTAAATCGACTCTCATTTTAAAATAAACTATCTTTTCCTAGCTGGCGGCAAAATCAAAGAATTGACAAGTATTTACCTTATCTATGTTTAGGTGCCTATCTTTATGGAGACAGATGCCGGTTTTCTACGTCAGTTGTCCCTGAAAACTACTTCATATCTTTTCTCTCCAGGTCAGTTTATCCCTTTTTCAGAGAAAAGTGCTATATATACGCATGTATTTCAATATCTGCTTCCAAACCGTCTTAATTTCAGGTGACTACATCATTTACGCTCGAGACATGGGTCGGGAGATGTACTGTGTCAGAAGAGGTCAGGTTGAAGTCATTGGAGATGATGAAATCACTGTGGTAGCCACTTTGGGCCCTGGGGCTTACTTTGGCGAGGTAAAAAATTATTTAATCACTCAACTGTAGCATGGCGTAGTTGCCCCCAGCTGTTTTTTTTGTTTATATCATTTTTTTTTAATTTACATACATTTGCTGTAAAAACCTCTAGAGCTTATATTGGGGGTTAGCACATAAAATTCAATTTTGCTCTGCATTTTTGGTTGGAACTGCCTTATTCAGTTCTTCAATGAAAGTACCTACGGAAATAGGTTCCAAAGATAAAGTCAAATTTTACACTGATTTTTGTTCTGTTTATTTCTCTAGAACGGACTTATCTTCGGAGAAAACCGTTTGGCTACAGTCAAAGCAAAAACCTACTGTGAGATTCTCATGTTAACCAAGCCTGCTCTGGACGAGGTGCTGGCGAACTTCCCGATTATGGCGAGGTCTGTTTGTTTGGCGTTTAGAATATGCTATAATTAGTCGAAGGAGTCCATGCACTACAGTAAAAAGTTGTTTAAGCAAAGACGAATGTAAGGCAAAGTGGGGACCGGAACCAGGGATTAGTAATGTAGACTATACAAAATCTTGTGTATTTATTGATTTTAATTTAGCATCGTTAGTCAATTTTTGATATTGTAAGGAGTTGGTATGCGGGGTATTGCTGCCTCAGTTACCACAGCAAAGGGTCGTACTTCCCAGTCTTTTCTTCGTCCTTCCTTTGACGGTTATCACGCGACAGACAACTTATTTCCACAGCCCAAACTTTCTTAGCAGCATAACCACGAAAAGAGCATCCACCCGGTTACCTTGACTGTGACGTGGTCTGCTTATACTCGCACGTCCCAACACGCTTGCGCGACCTCAGACTCGTAGATAGGCTTTGAAACTGTAGGAGTGTACTATGCCTGGCTCGACATCCATGCTCGTGGCTTCTGGGAGCGGAAAGGTTCTGCCTTTCAAATGCAGAGTCTTATAGAGGCCTCACCACAAAACCAATCCACCGCAAGCATTAGAGTGAGAAGAGAAGACACGTGCAAGAAGGCGAACCAGGCTCCCTTACACCATTGGTATTTGGTACCACCGGTACATACAAGAATTATCATAATAGACTGTCCAAACTGCTATCAACCAAGAAGGGAGAAGATTACAGCATTACAATGTCATGGATTCGCGCCAAAGTCTCATTCATCCTCATTCGTCTGCGCTGCTATGCTTGACAAGCTCACTTTGTACATGAAGAGTTGCACTGAACATTAGAGATACTGATTTTGAAATTCATAAGGAACTAGCGAGATTTTAGGATTAAAGCGCATAATATTCGTTCAATATTGAATTTCTACTTTATATTTGATTATCACATTTTATGTGTAAATCTATTATTATTATTATTATTACTATTATTTTAAAATTAATAATAATATTGCTCAATGTAGAAGCGTTCTCAAGTCAAATTACTTAGAAAAATAAATTTCTGAGTTCCTTAAACGGAGTTGAACCCAGAATACCAGTTGGACAATCTAACCACTGACCTATGGAGGACTCATGGCGAGCAAGGTCGTAAATTAGATTTTTAGGTTAGAATTTTAAGGGATACTGTTTTTATAATACTATTTATAGCTACTATTATAAACAAATAAAACACAACTCCTCACTAGCTCGACCGCCCGAGAAATGTTTTATCAAGCAGTCTTTCAAATCAAAAAGAATCAGCATTAACTAGATCCAATTGAGCTGATTATCTCGACGTTTCAGGCAAATTTATGAATTTGGAGTTGATAATCAACATCTCAAGAATATGAAGGAAGCACCTCTCACTTCAGCAACGGCTGCTGTAAGACGACTTTCCATTAGATGCGCACAAGAATCAGCTACGTCCAGTTCAGCCAAAACGTTTCAGAAATCTATGAAGACAAAGAGTCGACGCGTGTTCCCTGAAATTAGGTACATGTACAGTTGCATTTACGCTCGAAATGTTTTGCATTATACCTAGAATTAAAGAAACAAATAATGCTCAAAAAACCTCAAAACGACACGTACGCCACTCAGTTTAAGTTACCATCAGGAAGAGCCAAAAAAAAACTCTTGCTTCATGCTAGTGTAAGATCATTCCAGTATACATTTAAGGAAAAATCCCATATCGTGGCGCTAGATACACAAGGATCTTGGAGTATTGTTCGAATCAAAAAGCGAAGCTTAGGATACATCTTAACTTAAGACAACTTCTTGAATTGAGCCCCTGGATTTTAAGGCAAAAAAGTTAAAAAAAAAAAAAGAAAACATTGGGCACGTTTTGATAAGTCACACACGTGACTCAGGGCTGGTTCACACTAGCGACGGAACTGGAAGCGAAATCGGAATCGGAAGCGCAAGGAGACTTAAGATCTAGTGTAAATCAAAAAGCGGAATCGGAAGCGAAGTCGGAAGCTCCACGGAATCGGAGTCAGAAGGATCAGAAGAGTTCATTTTTCTTCAGATTCCGCTTCTGCTTCCGTCGCTTCCGTCGTGCCGCTTCACACTAGATCAAAACTTTCTACCGATTCCGACACCGCTTCCGTCGCTTCCGTCGCTAGTGTGAACCAAGCCTTAGTATCCGTATCTAGTATTCCAACGGTTGCCTGGATAAGGCGATTTTCGCTTGACAAAGGGTTTGGCTGAGTGTTCTTGATTTATTTCATTGCACGTATAATTTGAAAGGATCAAAACAAGCTTTATGCGCATTTTCCAGCTGAAATAATCCCTATCGAGGAGAAAGCCTTGTCCTGTGCAATTGATCTACCAAATACTTGAAAGTAGTTATTGGCTTTCTTGTTTCAGCTCAGTTTAAATTGATGCATATCAAACATGAACGTTCTCCTTTTCATTTTGGCAAATTCAGTTTTATCAAGACAGGTCTGATGTCCGTTATGGAGGATTTGAAAGAAGATCTAGACAAACCATACCATGATCTCCATCCTCTCCTACGTGTGCTCTCCTGGCTACTAATGAGGTAGGAACTCAACAGTTGAAAAACAGACGTAGCATCGACTTTTGAGTTAGCTCTTGTTGAAAATCATTCCATACCACGCACGTCAAGTGAAACTTTTAATTCCAATTAAGTACAACCTTGAAAAGGCTTACTTGAGAACATTCCCACAGTGGAATATGACTAGAGCACTCTTGGCCAGAAGGACTTAAAATCAAAATCATAAAGGTTGTGGAATGTTTGCTGTCAAAAAAAAGTCTTTCAGCACCTTTATTTAGTATTTATCTTTTCATTTACAGACGTACCATCTTGCCTGATAGTTCGTTCTTCGTGATATGGCATGGTGTATCGCTTGTTGTTGTCGGGTTATTTCCCTTCACACTCACCTTACAGGCAGCTTTTTTACACACTACACTCAAACTATGGATCCTGAATTACTGTTTTGACGTCGTTTGCTTGGTGGATATGTAAGTGTTGAACATGCTCAGATTTCATTACTCGGGAGTTCTTTCCATCGCTGAGGAAACGCCAGTTTTAATCCACGTTTTATCTTTTTGAAACAAATCATTTTTGACCTTGTGTCTTCAGAGCCTCGAAAAAAGTTTCATTTCATACCAGCATACGCGTAACGCAGAACAATTTTATATTGTAAAATAAGGTAATCTCATATCTACAATGTTTGTATCTATCCCTTCATTTATCAATGTCCCTTGATGATCTCGTTAAGAGTAGTGATTCTGTATAGATATCTGCATTCACTTAACAAATAGACCTCAGTTTTTCATGCCTCTCTTATGGGTGACGAATTTCGTGATAGCATTTACAAAGTAGCTGTGGATCCTCAACTACGTTGACAATGTTATGACGAAACTCATTGTCAACTGATAACAGGGCAGACGCATAAAAACCGACGTCAATTTGTTTTTGTAATAAATTATCGCACAAGTTGTAAATAATGTGTCTGTTTGCTCATGAAACTTAGCCAATAAGCGGGCGAAATTCTCTGCAGTTATTGTAGAATCGTACTCTGCGCGGAAATGATCGAGAACAACACAAAACAGACAACAAAATCTATTGCATAATCATTAAATTCACATCGGATAGCCAATCAGTCATAAGGTGCCTATCATATTCTATATTCTAGTTACTACTTATTCTCTCTTATTTCACCTTAGGTACATCAAGTTTCACCTCGCGTTTTACAACGAAAACAATGTTCTCGTCACACATCCACTCTTTACGGCACGACATTATCTCAGGTAATTATGCTCTTGATTTTTGTTTGTATTTCTGCACGCTTGTTTGTTTGTTTATTTGTTCGTCATACGTAATGAAAGAAATGCTCTCATCGAGTTTGGATGTAGGCTAATTCCGAGTTGCCTTTTGTCCCTGTGCCAAAACTAGTCTCCGTGCGAAACCATTCACAATGCGTCTCCCCTACAGATTCAATTTCATTTATATTAAACTCACCTTCATGTGAAAGACTTTGCACGAAGACTCGTTTTACGACAAGGGCACAAGACAACTCGACAATGGCCTAGAGGCCTTTCCGACTAGCGGACATCTTTAAAGCAGAATAAATCAAAATTACTCGAAGCTCGCCAAAACCTTTTTATTTCTATATATATTTATTCGTCACCTTATGGCTTAAAATGTGCCAAACCAGGTAACACGCACTCGGATTAATTTATGAAACTCAAAAATGAAATGAACGAACAAATGCCTTTTTTCCCATAGGGGTGAGCGCCTCAGAGTAGGACAAAACATTCTACAATGTGCAATTTGCAGTGTTTAATCGTAATCGTAATCGGTTTTAAGTCAATTATTTTTAATTTTTGCGCGCAAGTAATTGGCAACTAATCAGACGGCCTTGCACAGATCTCTGTAGTGTGAAGAGAAAATGAGTGTGAGGAGGTCTCCAGGCGCCCTTTTATTTTGCGAGAGAGATGTGAACGAGTCCGCACACCTTTAATTGACAAAAAAAAATCAGAAACAACTGGGCACAAGTCAGTCGCTGTTGACTCGGGAAAAAAGGAACTAATAAATAAACATATAAATAGAGGGGTAAATTTATAAAGAAACTGTGTTGCTTCATCGGTGTGGAGTATTTGGTTTTATCAACTGGGTTGATAATGTGAATTCGCCCCCGTAAAGAGATTCGAAAGCTGATGTTTCGAGCGTTAGCCCTTCGTCGGAGCGAACGTCAGCTTTCGAATCTCTTCACATTATCAACCCAGTTAATAAAAGAAAATTATCGTGTAATAAATAAATAAATGATACAAGAATGCTTTTTTTTGTAGGACGAATTTTCTGGTGGACCTGTTCTGCTCATTTCCTACTGACATCATTGTTTTAGCCATTTGGCCAGACAACCTTGGTAAGCTCTAATATTTTTTCCTGTATAAGTGCTATTTTCTGCGATGAAAAAAAAACCTTAAACTTCAATTTCTTTTGTGTCGCAGGCGTTCTTCGCATTCTATCGTTGGCTCGCCTTAATAGATGTTTATATATGTACAAAGTGGTAAGTTACACAAATAACTCACAAATCGGAATATGAATTTGGCGCAGGCACATCTACAAGAAGGATAATTGTTGTTAAAATAACCCACAGAGGAGACATTTGGCAAAAGAAACTTTAGCCTGTGTTTCGCTCCTATGGTTGAAGGTGCTAGTTATTTTGACGATTAGCCCATCACGGATCAAAGTTGTGAGATATATTTGAACTAGAGTTTACACGGTTCGTTGCGTCCGTGGTTACATGGTAGTCAACTTAAATTTAAATAATTACGAGATAAATGACTATACACATTTTCAGTCAAAGCGACAAGCGAATTCGAAACTTACAGTTTGTGTTCCTGAGTCGTTAGATCCCTTTGATTCACTGTCTTGTTGCTTACGCTTATTTACGACGGTTCAAGCCTTGGCTTCGAATGTCGTTACATGATGAATTTTTACTATTAGAACTTAATTCACATGACCTATTTTTCCCACCTCGCCTGGTCGAGGCTATTTCTCAATTACCGACCGTATATTAATTCGTTGTTACACGCGGCTGAACATGCAAATCAACCTGAAATTCAGTTAGTCAGTTGCTTAACTACACTATAACCTGTAGAGGCGAGGTAGCCAAATGGTTTGCAAGCTAAACTTCAGATCGAGCGGTCAGAGTTCTAGCCTTGGTCGTGGACATTGTGTTGTGTTCTTGGGCAAGACACTTCATTCTCCCAGTGTGTTTCTAAACATAGGTATATAAATCAGTCAAATTTAAAGCTAGGGGGATCCCTGCGATGGACTAACATTCCATCCTCCTGGTCGTTTAAAGAAGAAGTTCAGTCAAAAATTTATTTTCGCCAACTGGAAGCTAGTACAATGATCGGTCACTCACCACAATGTCAGCTTCTCAAGAACTTCCAAACACTACGAAATCGTTTTCTAAAGTAGCACGAAAATCGAAAAACAACTTGGCAGAATGTATGCATGACGTCAAAGAGCTGAGCGCTAAGTTTGGCTTTGGTTTGGGAGGTCAGCAACAAGATTTAAATGCATGTTTTCTTTCTGCTTGTCGTTTATTAGTTTCTGTTTGAGTTTTCCTGGCCATGCTTTTTTGGCAACTCCATCTCAACCCTCTGCCAAACCTAACGCTGAGTTCTATGATATAACATCGTCCAGCTGTTACTCCAAGATGGCGGCGTTGCGCATTAGAAGCTGAAATTTTGGCGATTGACTAATGTACTAGCTTTCTGTAGGCAAAAACAAAAAAGTGTCAATTTTTAGTGAGCCTAGTAATAATCTGCCTGTATGGATCATTTGGCCTAACGCAGACTTTCCCTATACTGTAAAACCTGCCGCAAAAAATCGCAGCAATAGTATTCTTATTTTGATCTCTGTCAGTGAGGTATCCTGTCATTGGTTTAATCTATCTAATGTATTTCCTTGTGTCTTTTTCAGCAACAGTTCTTCTGTTTCATGACAGATTCAATGGCGAAAAATATAAGCCTGTTGGAGTAGGTAGAAGTCTTCAAACAGAAAATAAAATTGTTGAATTTTGAGTCGATTCCACTAGCCTTCATGAATCTGTAACTAAACAATACATCATGAATCAACATGATGAAAAAATAGAATAAAAACAAACACGAAGACATCTTAATCCCTAGAACTCTCTAAAGTTGCGATACACTGACAATATTCGTATCTTTTCAAATTCCCATAGGCGGCTTAAGTTTGCTCTGTACATGACAACCTTTACTCATTGTATAGCATGCGGCTGGTTTCTACTCGCTTGTAAAGGACTCGAAGATGGCACTCACCTCTGCTCAGAGGATTCTTGGGCTGAGGGAAGAACGTGGCCTAGGTACTTTGAACTCGTAATCAAATGTCGCATTTAATCCTTTATAAATATAGCTTGCTCTTTTAATGCTTGGCTAACTGGCACCGACTTTAAACCTAAATTGAAAGTCAAACTGAAAGGGAAGAATGGCCTTATGCAGACTTCTTCCCGATTAAAAGTAACTTATTGGGTTTTGCATTGTTGAATTCCTCAGAAAAAGAAAGTACAAATCCTATGGGAATTGAAATATCATTTTACATTTTGTTGGCAGGAAATTCAACATTTGGCAATCAGTACATTACTAGTCTTTACTGGGCTGCGACTACCTCAGCCTCCGTTGGATACGGGGACGTTTATGCACATACCACGACCGAAGTAAGTACGTCAGTCATTCGATGCTCTAAGTTTACCACTTGTAAAATGAAAGAGAATCTACGCAACAGCTTTATTTCCTCTTCCCAATTGGGACATATTGCTAAGCTCGTTGTGATGCAGTGATAAGAGCAGTTACCATTGTTCCCTCGGCGTATAGCTCCACAAATGCCTTATGAAAGGTTCGGGAATGGAGCTTCCATATGATAAGGGCGTGGGTGCTCGTGGAATTTTTTTTTCCTCGTCTTCCGACGCCCGCGCTACTCGAGGCTGCCGCCGCTTGCATGTCACGCTAACAGTCGTGCTCACACTTTGACATGGTTTTCGTTCGTATGCACGATTTCTGAGGTAAGCAGACTGCCCGCAGTCTAACGAGGAAACAGTTTTAAGGTATTATCATACAATAAACTCACTATTTTTTTTCTGATTGGCTGAAAGCGTACAGTGAATTTTCAAAATCTGCGCCTGTGACGTCATTTAACTGCAGATTATACAATAACCACGTCAAGGACACTCAAAGTCAGCGGTAATCATGTCAAGTTCTTGCTCTTTGTCATGCTTACCGTCATTGAAGAAGCAAAAACATGACTTTTATACTTTTTTTGTTTTGTTTTGCTTAATGTATAGTTTCTAAATGTATAGTTTCGTTATGTAATTCTGTAATTGTATACTTCTATATTTAATTAATTATAATTATAACACTGAAAAGCCCCAGTGGCGATGTGTTACTTTCTAAATTAAAAAATTAATGTATACTAAATTAATTATTAGTTTCGCTTCTTGTGATATCCAGAATAAGAAAGGTTATGGCAAGAGTTATCGGCTTGCCTCCTTGCTTTATCGATTGATTGATTGATTGACTGACTTTTTGCAGCATTGTTTGGTTGGCATAAATAATAAAATCCATTAATTAGTTGACAAATAAATTTTACTGATTGACAGATGGCATTTGCATTGATTTGTATGATCATTGGTATCGTCTTCTACGGTTACATCATTGCCAGTGTTGCTGCCGGTCTGGCTAACGCTGATGCACAGCGGGCTCGTTACCAAGAGAGACTTGGCGCTATCAAGACTTTCTTAAAGGTAAGCGGCAATGAAAGACAATTCGTCCCTTTAAAGATAGTAAATGTCTTTCTCTCTAGCGCAACCTGCAGTTAAGTGCGTTGGATCCTGGTGACTACAGTTGATATAATTCCAAAGCTTAGGCGTGTTTTAAGACTTTTCTACTCTTTGCTTTAAACAGCATTTAATTCATGTTTAGCTTTAACTAGTGTATTATAACTTGACTTTGCTTTTTTGTTTTCATTTTTAGGAACAAGAAATATCTGACAAACTAACGGCCCGTATTGTAAGGTATGTCTGTAATGACTTTCGATAACTTTGATCATAAATTTATTAGAGAAGCCTAAACGAGTAAAATGGGAACTTTGGATTTGCCCATGGTTTCCTTGGATCATTGGAGCTGAGGACCACAACCAGACCTGATGGAATAGGACTGGGATTTGGGAGAACATAGACTGGGAAATGGGATTTATACCCGCCTTTTGCACTCCCTTCAGCACCTGAGTGGAGAGAGACTATGAAAGGAGTATTACCCTTGAATTAGGATGGCTTGGTCCGGAGTGTTTCCCACCATTGGGTCAACAAGACTAACGCAGTAACTAACTATCATGAAACGGCAAGCTCGCCTGGGTCTCTGTCAAAGTCGATAAAAACCCACTGCGATGTTTTGTATAACTCGATCAGCCGATTGACCGATGTAATCGATCTTTCTGAGGTTTTTTTGTCTTCAAGGATTGAATAGCTCTTGGTCTCGTCTATCGACAATAAGACCATCCCTTTGTATAGTAAATCAGATTGTCCGTTAACCGTTCTGTCAGTGGGTAATACTATTTAACATCAATTTCTTTTTTGAGATATGCTTTGTACCCTTAAATGCCAACTCCTTTTTTTTCAGCTACTACGAATATCTTTGGGTGCGGAACAAAGGGGTCGATGCCAGGTCGTTGTTCGAAGGTCTTCCACTGTCTCTGCAAGCTGATATTTGCCTTAGTCTGTACAGACACATGATTGAACAGGTAAAAAGTTCACTCTCCTTTCGTTTTTACTTTTTATTAATATGTTTTTTTCCACATTGACTTAGATGGCAGGCAGTCGCTACGTCCGTTAGTATGTTGATCAAATTGCACCTGCATATTTCTGGCGGTCTCACCAATCATGTAGCTGTCACCGCAAGAACTGTCCCTCCCTAGACTGCGAATGGTCTGTGAATGTTTTTGTCTTTTAGATTGAAAAGGCTTTTGATTTCTCTTGTTTGCCACAGGATAATTAATTATTAAAAATTGGAGAGGTTGTTTAGTTTGGGATTAAAAATTTTCAGTACTAAGTTCTTCGTTCTTAATACAGTAAAGGAGCCTAATAAAAAACTTTTTTTGCGTTCTTCAAAGAGGAAACTAGGAGTTAAAACATCTTCTACAGGCGAACCAATAAGGAAACTGTTCACTGTTAGGCAAAAATTAAAAAGCGCTTAGGGTAACCAGCATTAAAAAACCTTTTTACAATTGTTTTGATTTTGCTGTTAAAATCAGAAGAGATACGCTTGGTCCTGTGGAGGACGCCAGTGGTGCCATCTCTTTTCCATTTTGTAGGAATTTCTGGCATCCGATGCATAGGTAGTTTTCCCGGTTTCTTGTAGACTTTGGAATCGAGCTTTTTGTCGGTCATAAGTGAAAGCAGTATCAAGAAAATGGTCGAGATTTTCCTCGGCAGCGAAAACAATACTAGGATGGTAATTTTCAAGCAGATCATCGGTTCATCTTGTTTGTTTTTCGAGAAACATTCATCACCCATCTGATACCTATTTAGCCATGAAGATGTTGTCGAGGACAGGAAATAAGGGAATCCATCGATTTGGTTAACACTTTGCTTTAAGTGACGTTGCATGGAAGGCGCTAGAAGAGAGGTCTAGAGCTGAGTTTGATTAATTAATTGTGCGTATAGATTTCTTCAATGATGTGGTCGATGGTGTCATTTAGAGGTACTCAGGTGAATCAAAGAATACCTATGGTCAAACTCGTGGAATAATTAACAGTTAGCGATCCTAAAAATTAGTTTGGTTTATTAGTTGACGAAATATCCGTGCCTGGGCTTACTACAAAATGGCTCGGCGCAAACTCCAACTGAAAGCCTCTTTAAACCTATTGAAAGTATTGGATGTCTCTTTGGAAATGTCACGCGATCCTAAAAATTATTTATATCGCTCGTGCAGAGCATCACAT
>Ga0126337_10001867_pt1 | contig 13064 bp, 4 predicted proteins | sample DipCmetagenome_FD_92527 | JGI IMG/M metagenome (GOLD analysis project Ga0126337, IMG submission 92527) | Coral microbial communities from La Bocana,Puerto Morelos, Mexico - Diploria C A metagenome | ecosystem: Host-associated > Invertebrates > Cnidaria > Coral | place: La Bocana,Puerto Morelos... | reverse complement strand
TTTATTTGAAACGGGAAGTCATTTTGTTTTTCTTCGGCTGCTCAGAGGTGAATAGTACTTGGCTAATCACCTCCGAGCTAGCCAATCAGCACACGCGAAAAGCACTATTCACTTGTGTGGTATGTACTAATATATTATATTATATTATATTATTTATTATAATCTAGGCTGAGGGACATCTGAAGTTGCATTGTACATTTGCCTGTTAAATTACTAGAATAGAGACTGGTTCATAAACAATGGAATTGAATGGTGCATAGTAGTCAGAACATGCAAAAGGATATGTAATAAGAAATACCACCTCTGTTGAAGTAATTTTGTGATTGACTGCACATTTTCAGAAGAAAATGTCCCACAGGAGTCATCAGTTTGCTTTTGATTGTTTAGTAAACAATGGACCCTTTACAAAAATGGTCCCTGAATTTGAAGAACAATACCCTCTGGTACTTTATACATCCTTTAGCCTCTGACTTATGTTTCCAAACAAAGGATTTCTCACATGAATATGAGTCTAAGGATGTGTAACTATTTAAGCACCTTAATGCAAAGGGTCTATGGAATCACATGGTCAATTTTGGTGACATCAAAACGTTATATTAGCAATTTATAGCACTTGACCCACTCCTGCTAGTTTTGATATTATGCCAAGAGATATGCCAACAGCACAACCTAGTAGAATCAAAAGATTTAGATGACTATACATAATGTCTCTTATTAATAGCTCTACTCTTTCAGAGGGCACTTCATCTTTTCTCCTTGCTGTGTATATTTTAACTTCTTGTTGCAGTCTTTTTATGCCTTCATCCTGTATTTAAAAGGGGACATTTTCCTTTACAATAAGAAAGATAAATATTTCTGAAATGTTTCTATCAGCTTGAAAATGTTTCATGTCTCTATCAGCTCCAAGTCTAAAACATCGAGTTTACAACTGAACAAAATCCTCTGCTATTTTGGTTATACCATTGAAAATGTAAATTGGCCACCGTAACAAGTTAAAAAGCTGACATTTCAAACGTTAGCCCTTTGTCAGAGTGAATGTCTGCCTAGTTGTCCGCCTTGGGTGTCCAGGTGGAGAGGAAGATTCCAAGAGTTTCAACTTTCTATGTTTCAGGCATGAAACAGTTTGACTGGACTTGATCTCAACAAGACTAGAATCATTTGATGAATCTGATGCCAACATTATTATGCCATGATACAACAATGCAAGTAATTTTACTCTAATTTTCCTACCTGAGCATAGGAGGATAATTGCTCCATAACAGCAGGAACTGCATCAGTTAATAGTTCAACTATATAAGGTTTAACCAACGTTCTAAGAGATGAAAGTTTGATGCCAGCATTAGACAGAAGCTGTCCTTCTGGGGACATTGCCAAATTTTGAAGCTCTATGCCAATAAGTTTATCAACTGCCTCTGACTGTAATATTCTCTGCAGGTGTCCTTCAACATTCAGTCGCACTATTTGCTGGTTAAATTTCTTTGTACTGTACAATTCTACAAAAGTCTCATCAAAGAGGGTATTAATAATTGAAGTCCTCACACTTTCACAAATATCTTGATAGCAATTGTAAACAACCCTGGAGAGAAAAATATGACAGCTTTAAAAAAATAACACTCAAGATGAGAGAATTTGATCATACAATAGAGTGAGACATGAAAAAGAGTAAGTCTGAGTCATGAGTCTAACTTTAGTTAGTTTTCTTAAGGCTACAAAGCCAGTTGGTGTACCACATACTTTTCAGGCTGGGCGTTTTCCCCTTGTGAATTATTTAAGAAATAGAAAACATGAACCATGTTTCTATCGAGGTTTAGAATAAATCTACTAGCGTTCTATCACAAATGCCGCGCTCTGATTAGCTACACTACCCACTATCTATTCTGTGATAGATAGTGAGTAGCATAGCAGTGTGCCATTGTTAACAAAACTATGGCCGCTTTTTAGCGTTTTCGAAGTTTAAAAAGTTTTAAACGACTAGTAGATTTATACTAAAACAATTAGATTATTCGCTCTCGATTTCTATGTGCGATAGTTGATGAGGGCACAATATCACGTGATGGAAATCTCAAGCTCATAATCTAATTGTTTGATAGAAACACAAGTGGAAGTTTGGAGAACGAGAATTGCTGTAGGAACATGAGCCGAAGGTGAGGGTTTCCACAGCTTTTTGAGTTTTTCCCAAACTTTCACAAGTGTTTCTATAACTCGATAGAAACATGAAGAACATGTTTTCTATTTCTAGAAACACCGCAACGAAAAAAAGAAAAAAACAACTCGTTAACTTTGATTATCAAAATGTAAATTCCCTTTGCTTGCACCATCATTATGTCGACAGCTTGTGCTAGTCCTGTGTTTCTATCAAGTTATGGAAACATGATTTTTAACCAATCAGTGCATGTATTTTCTTAGGACTGTTTTTTTAAACTAAGATAGTTGACAGCAGGGAAAAGTACAACCATTTTCCACACAGAATTCATGTGTTGTAGCCAGCAGTGTAAATTGTGGTTTACCAAAACATCCATAACCACCCAAGGAAGTTTGCTGTTAAGGTGGCCGAACACAGTTTTCGTGCCCGCTTTTGCTGATGCGATTCAGTGCGTGCACAAGGATTGCAAAAACAAACATGTCAATAGAGCGATCATTTTATTTACTCAAAACCCGCACTACCTGCACTACTTTTCTCTATTATTGAACGCAGTGTATTGATGGCTTTAGTCTGGTATGAGGATATGTTACGAAAGGTAACGACACAAAGAATGAAGCAATTCTTAGCTTTTCTTTGCTATCGAAAGAACCCAGTTAAATGCAGCGGATGTGCAGTTGCTCGAAAAATTGAGACCGATTGCTTTTGCAGAAACCTGCAGATTTCTAGCGATCCAGTCGTTAGAATTTCAAGAAATTTGGCAAAACAATAGTTCAGAAACCATGTGAATGATCTATCGCAAAAATTCTGAATTTTGACATAGGGAATTTTTAACAATGTAGAACATGCAGTGAAAATGATTTATAAAAAATTACAAAAATCGCCTATGTCAAAATTTTATTAAAACAGTGTTGACAGAAGGGATTTAATGTTAATTTGTGGTGGGCAAATGAATAAAAAAATCTAACGACTGGATTTTTTTAAATAAACAGAAAACATTTTTAAGCCTTGTTTTTAACCAGTTCCATTGCCATGGCAACAGTGTACATCTAAGCCAAAATGCGAGAATAAAGTCTAATGTGGTTAACCTTGACTCTTGCAAAAAACGGGCACCAAAGCATAAATGGCTTAAAAGTAAAGGTGAATTAGGCATAGGCTCTTGAAAACTGTGTTCAGCCACCTTAAGTCTGTGGAGGATGGTAATTTCAAAAGCCCACAATTTTTATACTCTCCTTTCCTGAGCAATAATTTGTACTGGCCAGAGACTATCTACAATGTGGACTCATAAAAAAGAGGACAACAAGTTCTGGTTGAAAAAGAGCGCTTTCAAACAAAATAGAGATGACTGGCTCAAAAACCTAACCAACAACTAGTATTCCCTAAACAATCCATCAGTAGATGGAAGACAGAACCTTGAAAAGGATATGGAGATGATCAGGTGCATCTGGAGAGGGTAGCTTGGTACAGGGGAAGCTGGAAAGGCATCACTGACAGACTATTCTCCAGATAGAGCAATGTGCATTAAGAAGATGAAACTACACAGTAATGTCAGAGGCATAAGTGGTTCAAACCAGCAAAAACCTCTCTGGGAGGGGTATGGTTATTTTCTAAAGCAACTAAATAACTAATAAATTAATCTGCAGTATCTCATACCCGCTTCCACAAAGACCAGGAATTCTTTTAAAAAATAAAGTCACTGCTAAATAGTTCACACAGCCTCCAGTGAATCCAAATGTACCACAAGAAAAAAGATACTGAGCAATACCATGCCAAGTTGCAGAACCTTCATATGAGGTGAGTGATAATGTAAATAATCCAATTATGCTTAAATGGAGACAGATCAAGATACAAGTTACTCCAGTGGTCGATTTCCAGAGTACAAATATATGGCAGAGAAGAGGAAGTCTGCTTTGCATCATCACATCTTCCTTCTGTAGCACTGGGTAATAGGACTGGGTAGTATTGACGTTCATCTGTTGAGAGACATTAAAGAGACGTTCAACCTAGCCTCCTTCCTACAAAGACATTAGGGTTTAGGTTTGTGTATTGTGCAAGCGTGTGCAAGTTTAATAACTAAGTCAGTCGGCCAACGGAAGTCAGTAAGAGACCTGGAACTACATTGCAAAAAGACTTCCGGTTTGTGTATCGTGCAAGCGTGTCACTCATGTTACATTTGTAATTTATATTTGTTCCTTTGTTGTTTTCTCTGCTAAGTTTTTTTTAATGGCTACGAATATATTGCACGTTCTTGATGTTTCAACTTATTTTGTGCTCATTTATCCATGAACGAAACCTGTTCTTGTAACGAAAGAAGATAGACGTCAAACCATTGCAACACTTGCCCGCCATTCTTGGAACCTAAGGTAACGTGTTATTTTTATGAACTTGATTTGTATAACACTTTGTATGTTTTTCCCGATGATTTTTAAGGGGGTCAGTAAGGGGGTCAGAAGGGGGTCACCTGACCGGGGGTCGGTGTTTTGTTGAAGCCCGATAGGCTCACTGAACAAATCCATACAGCTGCGAAATTCAAAGGTAAAATAAACTACCATCTTTTACTCTGTCGAAGGGCTAACGCTCGAAACCTCAGCCTTATAACTCGTTACGGAGGCCAATTTACATTTTCAACTTAGTTGATATAACCAAATTACCATCTTTTACTGAATGTCATCCATGTGTCATTGTCATCATTGCTTAAGGTCCCTATTCTTTTGGGCTTTCATATATTGAACTGCTTCATGGGCAAGTATTTAATAAGCCAAAGAACAATTATTACTGATGGAAAACGACAGCTTAGTCATGAACTGTAATTGAAGGCATATATGGAATTCATGTCTTTTTTAGAGTCATTCCATGCCACAAAATTCAAATTTAATAGCTATTTCTATCTTCAGCCCCATAGAGAAACTTTGAGGTTCAAATCATTTGTGATAATCCTCAATTATTTCTAGAGCTGTACAAAGAAATGGTATATATATTTTAAATACTCAAGTGAGTTACTAGTTAGTTACCAACACACCAACCTCTGGAACCTGGATGCACACACAGACACGCACGCACTCACGCAATGCTACAACGTTCACACGACCCATAAAGCTAAGCTTATGTTCATGTGATCGCGACACGAAATAGTGAAATGGAAAATATATACAGAGTAGGATAGACACAATGGTTAAAAGGAATACGATTAAGCTGAGTTCAATTTCATCAGGTGAAACATTCTTTGTGATCTCGTTTGAATATTTAAGCTTAACGTTACCTCGTCTGCTCCAGTTGCCTCACCTATCGATCTGAGCTCTGTTTTGTTTGAGTTGAGACTATCTACAAACGTTCCATAACTATTTCTCGACATCACATACTAAAAGAAACTTGAACTATTAGATCTTTCTCTTTCCGCGACAGAAACTAAAATGCATTTCTTGGTGTTTCGGCCCAGTCCTAAACCGTGAGATTCTCACTGCCCAGGAAAAATTGGCAAAGCATTCTTTACCTTACGGTGCCAGTGGATGAAAAACATTTTGAAAATGGAGCTTTTCGATAACGACGACATCCTGATAATCATGTGATTATCCTGTCCTCAAACACAAATCCAAAATGACCGGAGAGTGTGTATTTTTTTTCGGCGTAGTGTGGTCAGAAAACATTTGATGCGTTTTCAGAGTACTGAGTGAGGCTCTGAACTGACTCCATGTTAAAATTTCTTCCGCGTTGTGAGGACGGGGCGTAAGCTATTTTGTTAAAAAGGTGATTTGTACTAATCAATTTTTTACAGTGCGTAAACTGATGATCATCTTGATAAAAGTTGCCATTTTAATTAACTATTTATAATTAAGAAACGCTTTTTATCACTATTATTTTGTAGATATTTTCCTCAATTAAGGTCAACCAACTGCTAGTTTTTTAATCGACACTTAAATAAAGTTTTGAATATTAGCCTCCTCAAAGAAAGCCAATCCCGCATTCTAAAAAAGTGCCAAGGAAAATTCGTTTGTCTTGTCTACGAGATGCTTTTCATCAAGAAGTGAAATTCTAGTCTTAACACGCAGACTGATTCCATTCGTGCAAAAAGAACATTCCATCATCTATTGTATTTTCAGTATTTAAACACTTTTTTATTATTTACTCTCTGACTTGATAATGACGTTAGCCTAACGTCGAAACGTCGTCAACAAAATTTTAATATGTCTTTACGCAATGTTTTATCGCAATTTTTTATCGTTAAATATTATTATTATTATTGTTTTTATTATTGTTATTGTTATTGTTATTATTATTGTTATTATAGTTGGTCTTTGTACACAATTTAAGCCACTGCTGGCGGAGAAACCAAGTCAGAGAACAGACGAGGCTTGCAATCAATGGAACTGAATAAGGACACCCGGGAATTAATGTGAGTTGTGTGTTTTTTGTTTGTCATTGTGAATGAATATAATCGTAATCACATGTCCCCAGTGACGCTCAATACATAGGGCCTTGAGATGTCTGTTCAGGGCGCCTTGTGTCCTTATCTCAACCTCTGTTATGCAAAACACCTCAACGTCACCGATATAAAAGATATCCTATAATGAATGCAGAATTGACATTCAAGTGTTTGTCACATATAAAAGATACTGATTGAAATTCCATTCCAAAGTGATCAGTCGCTGCTCTTTCAGCTGCCAGTCAATACGTTATCCTTGCTACTCCATCCTCTTTTTATTTTATGCGGCTGCATATTTACCGACTTCGCTGGCTGCTACTAAAAAGTTTGCTACATTCAGAAAACTTCCTCGGGATGTAGTGGAATCTGCCTTTTGGAGCGTGAAACCTTTAGTCTATCAAGAAGATTCTCGTCAACTGAATATGGATTGTAAGTAGTGCTACAATTTTTAACTATTGAGTGCTGGCCATATATAATGTAAGTGAAATCAACTGGTTCACATCATGTGAAACCACGCTAACTTAGGTCTATACTGGAGTGTTTCAACGCGCAATTTCTCGCTGCGATTAGTCAATACGTGCCGTAACGAATTCGGAATCAACGAGTCGAAACGAGTAGCCAACGAAGTTAGAATCCTGGTTTGTATGTGTTCTGAGAACTGAGAAAAAGGACATATTATCTCATAACATTCAGTTGCACAGGAAGGAAATACGATAAACCACCGAAATTCTGAGATATCATTGAAAGGCCGGTAGCCACACTTATCGTAAAAGTGATCCCATAATCGTATAAACTAGTTTATCAAGTACAAGAAAACAAACAATTACGGCACTAACCCTAAGTTGCACCAGTTGCTGAGGGTTGAACAGATCAAGACAAACTTTTCTTCTCTGTGGGGAAGAAGAATTCATTGATTTCTACATGGAGAATACCCAAGTTAGCTCACATGCATTTTACGTCTGTTTGTTAATAAAGCAAAATAAGAAGCTGTTGAATATCAAGAGTAAGCACAAAGAGAACAGCTTGGTTTTCCCGAAATAAATAATTTTATTAGTGGTCAGAAAGAAAGAGCATAAGTAAAGAATATCTTCTTAAGTTCGATGCAGCTGAATGCATCGAACATCAATGATTAATAATCAGAAATCAACATTAGGGATGCTGTAGGTTTTTTTTGTTATGTCGAGGTCTTCTCGCCGGTGTCCAATATCCTAGACAAAGATGAGTAACTCAAACCATCCAAATAAAACTCGGCAACTAGTTATTGACTGATAAATTCGCAAAACTTTGTTTGAATTCTTAGATCGACTAGTTGCACTGACTATTCAACTATTGTTTCGTTCAGCTTATTTGCATAAGCCCAGAACGGAACATCAAAGGCATGCACCAAAGATTGAAGTAAAACATTTGGTATCTTTCGCTTCCTCTTCATTGAGTGTGCGTTCGCGAAGAAACCGACATATAGGCCTACGCCTTTTTTACAGTTGATAAAATGCCCTCGATCTGATCGCACTTCAGATAGTTTGACATAATTTAGCTTACAGTTTACTCAGCCCGCGCGATTCATTCGTAACGCTCTGACGGTTAACAAGTCGAATAAACACGGCGGCTTTGCGTTTGACACCAGTGCATGATGATGCTTCATTATTGTCGGAAATCTAACTAAAAAATGAATCTCCCTAAGCAGTGAAAGTTAATTTAAGTGATATCAGTAAATCTGCTGGTCGATTATATTAAAAGCCCGCTCATTTCACCCAAAGACAAAATAAATTTACATGCAATGTTTAATAAACAGATAGATCGCCTTTATTTTAATTTAAAACTTTGAAATTAAAAGCTAAGAAGTCTATGGGTTCGTTTGTACTGAAACCACATATTAAATTGTAACACTAGGAAATCTACAATAAGAATCTAAAATCAAGTATATGCACTAACACATTTTATTAACACTGTATTAAGGATCGTTCAGAGAGTCCCCGGCAGAGTGAGTCAGTTAATAAACTATTCAGTTGGTTCTTGAACATGCAGATCAGTATTGTTATATTGTTAATTGGAGCCATGTCTCCACACAGGTTCCCAGCGGTCATTGCGTTGCGATGACGTCAGTCATCATGGTAATAGACCAATTTCGATATATTAAAATTCAACCTTAAACAATAGACCACAGCACGAGGCTCTGGGGAATAAACCCCAACTCTGTAGTTATTCCTCAGAGCCTCGTACTGAGGTCTATTGTCTTAGACTGAATTCTATTATTGAGCACAAACATCGAACCTGTGTATGTCACGATATTCATATTTCCTGCGAACTACTGGTTTTACCGGTTATTGTGTTATACATTATTTATTTATTTATTTTCTCTCGAATTGGAATACATGGGTACATTTAGAAGCAGTCTGTTCTTTTTTATTCTACAATACAGTGAAGTTGAGGAAGTAACGACACTTTTTACTTCGGATTTGGAAGCCTCTCCAGTCACGTGTTTTGAGGGACGGGGAAGAAGTATTGCATAAACGGATACCACATGCAAGCCGAGCCATCTTGATAAAATGAAGCAATGCTTTTAGTTCTATTTGCAACATTTGTTTGTCGATTTTTTTGTGTCCCCAATTAGCACAGCAGTTCGTCTGGCCATATTCTCTACACACGATACAGACATAAGTAAGGCAGTTGGGTGGGCCATATTCTCTAAGTCTTTTCAGAAGGCTGTGTTCTTCACAGAAAAGTGATAAGTAAGTCAGTTGAGAGGTCCAACATTCTCCACAGAGGGGACAGCTCCAGACATAAATAAGTCAGTTGGGAGGTCCATATTCTCTAAGTCTATTCGGAAGGCTGTGTTCTCCACGGAAAAGTGATAAGTAGGTCAGTTGAGAGGTCCAACATTCTCCACAGAGGGGACAGCTCCGATCCAGCATAAGTAGGCCAGTTCGGAGAGATCCAGTATTCTCCACAGAGGGAAAAGACATAATTAGTCATTTCGGAGGGTCGTTGAATTTGCTCAACTGAATGGAATGCTGGAAGACAGAACTAGGTTTTAAATTTCCTTAGAAAACTCTCTGCCGAAACTTTTCAAACTTCGGCTGTGTGTTGGCATGAAAATGTTATAGGGCGTTGTGCATGCGCAGGAAAACAGAAATCAGCTGTTAATCACTCTTAATCCACTTATATCCACATGACAGTGACCAGCTCGAAAGCTCATTGGCTGCTTTGGTCACTGTACACAATTAAATATTGTTTCTTCTAGTTAATTTCTATCTGTATTTATTGTTTCCTATTTTCACTGTAAACCATCTTGCGTTAAGTTGGTTTTTTTCTGTACATACTGTGCGATAACAAAAAAAAAAATGAAACTGAAAACTGAAAGAGAGTTGGAGATAAAAGCGTTGACATAAACACACCACTTCACCCTAAATGCGTCTCTTTTGTGAGAAGAAAGTCTGAATTTGAATAAAGCAAATACAATAAGCAAACGTTTGAATGTTCCGACAACGGTTACCGCAGTAACAGAGTGAACGTGTTAAGCATCCATTCATTAAAACGTCAAACACTTGTGAACTGCAACATTTATCACGACTGAAGCAGAATCCATGAAAAATGCAGAATATTTGCAGCATTTCCAAGCGATGTACAGACAAGGTTTATTGGAGTGTAAGAGAACTGAACTCTCCGTGCGTTTTAACTGGTAAATAAACCTGAAAACTTTCCTCACAGTGAAGACACGGGCGGGAAGATAAATGGAGTGGAGCTTTATTCCATCCGGTAAGCGACGCTGCTTTGATTCATTCAGGGCAAAGGCCTATTTTATTTCTGGATTTGCCCTCTTCTATTCTAGCGGAGAGTCGAGAGGATGATCACAAATGACAGTGAACAAAAAGACAAAATTTGTAAACGGGCCAAAATTTTTCAGAACAGTTTTCGATAGATTTCGCGAGTAAAATTCATTTAGAGAGCGTATTTCGGTCTCCTGTAGTTTCCTAAGTTCTTCTAGAAAAGAGCAAATTTGAGCTCCTTTATTAAGATTATACAATGCTAGAAGTTTGAGATATCTGAAGAGAGGACAAAACCTTGTTCCCGACCTTAATAAGCAAGATATTCAAGGAGAATTGATAAGCTGTTTTAAGAGAAGTGACATGGAAATAAAAGGGGCATTCATCTTAATTACAAGTTGATGACCATACAACAGATAGTTCCGAAGCCTGGTTGCATGTGTTTTATTTCTTGGAGGAGCAAGGTTTTACTCAGTTTAACCGAATTCTTTGCGGGTTAATAAATTTTTTGGGGAGAATTTAATTTAATTCAATCCCTTGTTTAAACTAAATAGTCTTTTATCCATCATATATTGACGTCATTTAATGCAGACTTGTCAAAAATTGTCAATCATTTACATTTACATTTACAGTCGGGAAACAGCGCTAAATAAGAATAATCTGGGATGGAGGGTGGCCTGAGTAGATGACACTTGGAGATTAAGTTGTGAGAATCCTTATAAAACGCTTTTTACTATAGTACTATGGTAAATATTTAACTTCAAAATATTATGATAACTTCTGTTTCCCTGAAGCTAAATCCACCAGAATAAAGCTTTTACTTTTACAGAAGATCATACGGTCGGTCAGTCAGTCAGTCATTTCATACACTTAGCTTGTCTTAAAGGATGTAAATTCAGTTTCCCAGTACACCGGTAAAATGTATTATTATCCAACTGCACTTCGTAGAGTACAAAAAACGCCCAAAACAAGTACAAATATCACGTGATATTTGTACTCCAGAGGACCGGTTAGAAATTCGCCCGCACGGACATGACAATCCAGCGTGTTGGATAAAAAATCTCTTATAAGACGTTTTGTTGTGCCGTATCGCTGAGAATTTTTACTCGTTGTTTGTATTTTGTTGTGTAGTATCGCTAGTTTCACGAATTGTGCCGTCTTTTGACTAGCTCTACGGGCTCGTCAAAATACGGCACAACTCGAAAATTACTCAGCGATACTACACAACAAAACGTCTAATAAGATATATATATTTTTAAATAGAGAGATATTTTAGCTTTTGTTTACAGCAGGGACCAGAGATAGTAAGTGCAAAAAATGAGCAATACGTAAATAATACGCCTTTACTTTTTTCTTTCAGGGTATGTTCCAGCTGTAATTTTTTTGTCGTTTATTATATTTATATTAATCGGTCTCCTGGCCACATATTACTGCCTAAAGAAAGAGCTATGCCCCTGTTCCAAGATGGAGCCTCCCCAGAAGAACAAAGGAGCTGGGTACGAGGAGCTTGGGGAGGAGCCCACAGACACTTCTGAAGAGGAAGAGCACCGTGAGGAGGGAAAAGATGGAGTACCGCCTGGGGATGAATCCCCAGAGAAGTTGCCAATTTTTGATGTCGATAAGGGAGACGAGGTTAAAAAAAGTGTGTCTGCATACGGGGACATTCAAGTGGATACAGGACTTAAAGAAGTCGATCACGTACCAGTGTTTGGCAGCGTTCATTTTCAAGCCGAATATTCAGCTAAAGTAGGTCGTGTGGCGGTAACCATCTTGGAAGCCAGAGAGCTTCCCTCTAAAAGTCGAGGGGGAAGTTCGCATTGTCGTTTTCATCTTCAACTGCTCCCTTCAAGAAAGCAGCGCTTTAAAAGCAAGTCACGGCCGACGTCACGTCCTAAATTCGACGAAAAGTTTGTGTTTGATCGAATTTTACAGCAGGACTTGTTTAGAATGGCGATTCGAATCAGACTTTATGGACACGACAAACTCGGAAAAGAGAAAATAATCGGAGAACACATACTGCAGCTGGCAGATGTGGCTCAATCACGAGAGATGAAGATGGATGTGTGGAGAGATCTTAAAGCTAACCTCACCGGCACAGACACCCCTTGACGTGTCTCAAGTCTGATTTATTTTATAATCATAACCACATAAAACATTTTTGAAAACTAACAATAGAAGCGCAATGTGGCCTCAACCGTAAATAGCAAGCCAGGGTCGTAGCCTACCTAGACATTATCAGAGTAAATTGTTTTCATATCTGCTTATGTTTTCACCCAACGCCTCTTACAAGATCCTGAATTGGATAAATAACGTCAAAATGTTTGCCTTGGTTCGCTTGATCAGCTGAGGCCCGGCACGCTTGATGATCAGTTGATTGATGTTCGTGATTTTTCCGCACAGTTGTTGTTGTCTGTAACATAATTACAATGTATTAAATGGTTTGAACCCAGGACCATCAGCAGTTCGTCTTTAGTGATCGTCCGGGTAAGGGTAGTTCTGAAAAGAACTGTTGTTGGTGACTGAAGTTGAACAACCCGTGTGGAAGTCATCTTCCGTGCGAGTTAAGTGAATAGGACAATAACATGACTTTTGAAGGGCATATTGCTTATTTGCGGCTCGAGTAGCATCATTTGCGCCCGAGCGTAGCGAGGGTGCAAATGATGCTACAAGGGTCGCAAATAAGCAATATGCCCTCCAAAAGTCATGTTATTCTCATTATCATCAATATATCATGTCAAGT
>Ga0126337_10001866_pt1 | contig 13066 bp, 8 predicted proteins | sample DipCmetagenome_FD_92527 | JGI IMG/M metagenome (GOLD analysis project Ga0126337, IMG submission 92527) | Coral microbial communities from La Bocana,Puerto Morelos, Mexico - Diploria C A metagenome | ecosystem: Host-associated > Invertebrates > Cnidaria > Coral | place: La Bocana,Puerto Morelos... | reverse complement strand
TTGTTCGGTCAAGATGGCTGGATATTGGCCTCGTTCTTTTTTTGCGTGTTTATGGACCGAGACGAAGTCGAGGTCCATAAACACGCAAAAAAAGAACGAGGCCAATATCCAGCCATCTTGACCTCACGCTTGGTCAATAACCCATACTTATGAACCAATTATATCCAGAGTAAATCCCTTCGACTGAATAATTAATCTGAATTGTTATAATCATCATCATCATGTCTCGTCGCGCCGGTAGGCGTGTAAGGCCATAAATCTGAGTTTTGCATTTTCTTTATTAACCCGTTAACAACTTCCGCCAAATTTGGCGTCACGTTTTCTGCTTGCACAATTTATAGGTTCAGAACAAAAGCAAAATGATATTTTGTATAGCTTGCACATGCGCCAAACAGTGAAACTACTCCTTTAATGCTGCAATGTTATAACCTTGCACTATTAATTAATTAATATTTCGTCACGTAACTCTCTTTAGGGTGGAAACAATTGGAAAGAGTAACGTTTATTATATGTAAAAAATGTAAGACATAAAGCACCAAGGCACATCGTGGAATTTGGAATTTTTTTGATTATTTTTGACGGCGCCGCTTGAACAGTATGTTTAGTTATTTGAATTGATGAAAATTAATACTTTTTGTGCTTTATTTATAAACTAAAAGTCTTCTCAGAGCAGGACACACTGTTTCTAGCCAAAATCATGTTTATTTGGTTCGTTAAGAGAATTAGATTCATATCAGGAGTATGAGTTTAATAGGGAAGATAATCATGAGATATTTGTATTCTATAATCTATTTAATGTCAGCGGTCATAACAAAACAAAACAGATTACGCTGGAATTAATTTTGATAGATTACGCTTGGTTTAATTTTGTGTCTTGCATATTTTTGTAGAATATGAAAATAGGTACTCGTTGAAGGAATTGAAACAGGTACTACTTTACACTGAGTTTACAACTTACAGAGAGGAAGTTTGGTGTTCATGGCAAAACCGAAAACCCAAAAGCAAATCAGTGTTGTAGTGTAAATTACAACAACGAATCGAATTCGTGAGATTGACCGCTGGGAGCTTGTACTCGATATAATGGCCTCCTTACCCCCCAAAACAATTTTAGCTCAAAATCACAGTGTGCTAGTATAGAAAAACCAACTCACCTATGATCTAGCAAAATTGTAAAAGCAAACTGAGAAATATTCAGAGAGGCTGGAAACGTATGGTCATGCCATTAACAGGATGCATGTCAGAGTAAATTTAACAGAAAAGAATTCGATAAAACGATCGATCAGTCCCAGTGATAACGAAGAAATTTTGCAGTAATCGCCTTTTTTTGTTTTACCGTTATCAATACCGTGGTGTGTTCATAGAAAAATGTACGTTAATCTGATAAATTGACTCTCTCTTGTGTTACGAATATCTACAGTAATAGAGCGGTTTTCTTCTGGGTTTCGAAACTTTATCGGTTTTTACTACACTACACGATTGGTTTAAACACTCGCGCAATTTGTCATTCAATCAGAAGTAAAACTTAATTCGTCGACGCGCGCTTTCTCGCGCTTCGCGTCAGTTACATATTCATTTCGAGTTTTGATTGGTCCATTGGATTTTTTTCTGTCCTTCGCGATTGGCCAGACTGATTAGTTTGGTTTATGTTTTAATCACTTGAAAACCGCTCTAAGTAAACTGAGATAGCACTGAGCACATCTGAGATATTGAAGAACTGACTATGTTCCTTGAAATCAAAACTTGCTTAAAGGTACAAATAAGCACTTTGGCAATCAGACGTTTTTGCAGGTTTCGATTTCTCGACTTACACTTTGTCATAGTTTCAACTGAGGTGGCAGGTTCGCCTCTTAAAATTCAGCGGCATTAGTGCACAATCGTACCCAATGTCTTCTAGCGACGTGAGTTCAAATCTAAGACGGCTCGGCTGAGTTTTAAACGTCAAAAAGATCTTGCAAAGAAAGTCGCCTCAAGCCAGGAGTTCGGTCACTTTGATAATATATTTTACAATTTCTAAGTGTTAAATTACTAAAATTATGGGGGCACCGTCGTCTTTTTGCACGGTTTTGAGCCGTTTAAACATTACCTTGATTATAACAAGAAAACCTGACAATAACGTATTTATACCTAGTTAGCAAGTATTGAAACAGATTGCAATAGTTGAAAATGCTAGACGGTAGTTTTCAATTTGTCAAAATTGCTTGCAACATGGAGTTGAATGAATTTTCTACAGTCTAGTTTAAGCTGGTGGGAGTTCTCCTTTAAGAGTTAATTGATTTTCAAGAGAGTTTTATTGTCATAATATTTTTCACCAGATTTATTCATTCTCAAGCACGTGACCGAAATCTCGGCTGTCTTTGGTTGAGGCATTTGCACTCAAAGCCCTGACGTTTCTGTATATTAAACAATAATTTAAAACATTTTTAAATTACAAATTTTATATTGCAATTGAAGTCGTAGGTTCACAAATCGCTCTGGTATATTGGGGCGTATTTGCGGCTTATTTCGACTGAATTTTATTCAATAAAATCTTTCAAACTTGTTGTTGCCTCCTTTGCGTAATATATATATTTTTCGTTATGTCAATAAGTTCATGGTGTTAAGTCCCTGGAAAACTATCGCAACATTTCAACGCAGCATATGGCAACATTTTTGGGCTCGAGGCACAACATATTGCGCACGTTTGGCCACCCAGTTGCGACATGTTCGGTGTCACGTTGTTGGCTTAAGTTTGAAAATGGTCAAATTTTTCATGATGTTGTACTCGTTTGTCCAGGTCCATGCAACAATGTTGCGCCGAGACGTGCGCTTTAATTCGATTTGCAACACCCAACACTTCGCAACAGGGTGGCACGGGCGGGCACGTTTCCTCAGATTGTGGCTTATCCATCTCCATTTCCGTGTCAGTATGGTAATTTCAATTTTCTCCTGCTTGATGCTTTGCCATAGCTCCTTATTTAAGATCTTCCTTGGCCACCAATCCCTACGGTCGGTCGGTGAAGGGCCAGTGTTTGGGGGTGATCCTCCTCTCCAGGTCTCCGATCAATAAAGCAGAACCGTTGGAATGAATCATACCGGTACAAATTCACTGACCTCAAGCTCTCTTGTGACTCCGTGCATTTCTACAGCCTAAGTGCCTCCCTCAGGCCGGCTTGTTGAAAGCTCAGAATAAGGAGAATTTTGATTTCATTTTTGCTACTTTTCGGTGAGGTTTTCGATTTATATTGTTTGTCCTTCCGGAGTAACCAGAAGCTTGCAACTACCCCATATTCCTGTCACGGTGTTCTCACAGACCGATCTATTTTTAATTTGAATTAAACGCGATTTTCAGACCTCCGCAGGAACCTCAGTGACCAATCATTAGCATGGACCTAACTGACGGCGCTATTTCACCGGAAGATTAGCCATTTTTCCCTTACCGATGCGTGCTCATGTAAACTGGAACTGACTTATTTCGAGGGAATAGAAGCCTAAAAATAGACTGGTCTTTAAAAATCCCGTGACACACGCTTAGTACGGGAGGTGCACGCTCCTAGTGATGGGATTCTGCCCTGGGTTAGCGTTAACCGACCTTCGAACAGCCCACCCAGAGGAATAAATGGATGCTGTTGTTGGGGCCGGGGGATACATGGAGTAGTATCCCACCCAGTAACAGGGGGTGGGGTGGAGAGGGAGACAAACAATTCTACTAGGGCGGTGGGGTGCTTCCATTTGTATGGAAAAGTCATTGTTTGGTGGGAAACAAAATGAAACGGGACTTTCCACTGACAATTTCCGTAAAATTTCGAATGCCTTTTATCTCGTTTTCACAGGAATGATCCGAAAATCACTGTTATGTATCACTTGCTTTTTCAAAGAAACACGCAGTCGTATCAGTAGGGCGATGGAACTGTTCTTTACACTGAAAGGTTTTGAAATGCTTTCAAATGGTTCCTGTCTTATTTATTTGTTGAAAATTTCTACTGTTCCCTTCGGCGGAAAATTCTCACCAGATTTTCCACGGTAAATGGAAAAAGCTCTTGGTCACTTTATGTGTGCGAGTTGTCCAGCTTAGTTAGTCGGTTTTCAATCTTTTGAAAACCCACGTTGGCATAAAAACAAACGGATTATGTTTCGCGCAGGCCATATGGCCAGTGAGTCACTGGGCAACTGGTAGACAGTAAACTGAAATGAGGGGAAAAAATTTAAATATCTTTTGTATAATGTCAGGCATGCGGACAGCACAATGGTATTACTGATGCTACGTGATTCATTCAGTATACTAATGTCCTTTTTTAATTTCTCTCTGTCTTCCCTCTCTAAACTGGAACGATTTCTATAGTTATGGCGAAGAAAGCTTTTGTAGTGGCATGCAGCAAGCCTGTCTAGTAGGAGAAAATTTGGTAAAATCACTCACAAATAAATAATAATAACTAGCCAGCGAACAGACTGGAAGAGTCTGTCGACCGCGACTAAAGGAACGGGCTGTGGGAAATTTCCCCGAGGGTGGAATTCATTCCTACTTTCTCTTTGCTCGATCCTCGACTAAAGAACCTGTCCACAGTCTAAACAAAAACGTGACTTTTTAAAAAATATGTCGCTAATAGGAGCATGATGGCTTTTGTTTGCCTACGGTAAACGTTCGTGGCGCCTATCTTTCTGTGAATACCGCGGCCATGGATTAACGGGAATATCTTAACTACGATTCAATTTCCTTTTAAATTTCTCGTCGTAGCTAACGTCAAAATTTTCATTTAGACAAGAAGTAATTTTCCTCGTGTTTTACTATAGTTTCGGGGGCAATCGATCGATGGAGAAAAAGCTGGAGTATGAATAAATTATTTATTTAATGGCTGATCGTGACGTCACAACATGCGGGGTATCGCGTTATCACGCGTGAGGGAAACGAGAAATACTATTAACGCCTGGTCGCTTTCAAAAACGCGATGTAAGCATCGAAATTGCCAGACTAAACTGATTTCCAGGATAGCATGGCCGTTGAAATCACCATTATGATGATATTGAGCACCGGGAAGTCTTGTTCGCGATTTAAATGGGAGACAAATTAAACTAGCAACGATGGGCTCTGGATCCCGAGCAATGCAGACGAGACTCATAGATTATCTCGTTGTTGTTGGCGTACGCAAGCCAACTCTCGATTCCACTGAGACGCCGGAACTTTTGCGCCGCTTTCCACAGAAAGACCACAAAGATTTCGCTCTACCAGGAGATGTGGTTTTCTTTTGCCAGCCAGAAGGATGTAGCACAGTGTCAAAGAAGTTCTCTCTTCGAGAAGCGAATTCGTTTGCGTTCACTTTAACTGAGAAAGACTCTGGCAAGGTTCGTTATGGGATTTGTGTCAATGTGTTTCGGCCCTGTTCGAATTTTGTTCACAAAGACCGAGGTGATGGCAAGGAAAATACGCTAAACATCCGAAAGAGATCTCGAAGTTTTCACAACAAACGGGATTTTTGTATGAGCCTGACATCCTTGTGTATTATATCGCATCATCCTTTCTTTCCAACCTTCAGGGAGTGCCTGTTTTTCCTTCGTAAAATGATCGACTCCAGAACGGGAATCGGTGGCAAAGGTCTGGATAAGAACGACAACATTGTACCAGGATTACATAGCTGGTCTGTGTTTACTTGCACAGAGGATCAGAAAACAAGCCATTTGGCCCGCGACATGGAGGAGGTAGAAACCTGGATTCAACGCCTGTTTCTCGCTCAGGCTCCCATGCCAGGCAGAACAAGAGTCGAACTTCATCTTCATTCGCCTGACTCCTATCCTCCCTTGACTTTTGCTACGCCGGAATTGAACCGATTTTCGTTGGTAGATTTTCCCATTCATATACCTTTAGAGCTTCTTGGCGTAGAAACGTGCCTGAAGGTTTTAACGTGTATTTTGCTCGAGCACAAGGTGAGTATTGGCGTCCATACTCAATCCAAAACAAATAGTGAACGATCTTGCATAGCAGGTGGAAATTGAAAAGTCTAGAAGAATAAAGTCCTCACTTTCGGACTGTGGTTTTATTGGAGTGAAGTGTAAATTTATAGGAAATAAATTTCGGCTAATTAGCAGCACTTTTATATAAAGTCCCAAGGGGAACTCGGGAGAAAAGGAAACACTTTTAGAGCAATAAACATTTTTGCGGGCTTGTGTTACCTCAGTAAGCCTAATTTACTCTGTCGCTGATTTGGTAGAAAAACCATGGCAGATTATGATCTCTACGTTATTGGATTGTTATTTTATTATTCGAATTTCAACTCGTACATAACAACTAAAGAAATGAAAGATAATAAACGAGAAAATATTCGGAATATTACAATGAACTTGTGAATGGATCTTTCATTCACCTGTGCTGTCTTGAAAATTGAGTTTTATTTGTTGACAGTGGCGGTTTAGGATCTGTATTTGTTTACATTAGGAATTTGCTGATCTTGCCGTATTAAACGACCAGTGCTAGGGTTTTGTTTGCTCTCTGAGTAAACATTGGCTAGTGTAACTTTGCTGAAGTAAAAATGTTAAGATGCACATTTATTTCAGAATCAAAATGGATTTGTTGATAAAACACGTCACATTTATGCACAGTCTTCAAATTCTTTAATAAATTGTGGGCTCATTATTTTGCATTCAAGGCTCAGAGATCAAATATTTTATATGTAGAAGGGTACAATAAGAGTCATACATTCTCCTATCAAATGCCGACTTTGCAACAAAATTTTTATAATCATCCAATAGTATATTTTCAGGAAAAATTATAAAAAGGCAGCGCCAAGATGTAGGCTTCAGCCAGTATAGTGCTTGATGTTTTTAGCTAATCCCCATTGAAGAAGCCAGAGAGATGAGCTGTCCCAATAAATTATCATTATTTTAATCTGAAAGTAACTAAACACTGTGAAAGTGGCCATGTCACTAATGCTATGAAGTATTTGACTTGGCTGAGCCGACATAAAAGCTAATGTCAACCATTTGACAACTTGTGAGAGCTAACTCACCTTCAATGTCAACAAAATAGGAATAATACTATTTGTTTTGTGTAGCAAGGCTACTACCACAGACAAACAAAATATCACATGTTATGCCGTAGTACTGAGTGGAGGGCAATAATTGAGCAAGCAAGTTTTGGCTGGTAATATCTAATTGACAGAGCTTACAATGCTACTGTGATGTTACTTTACAAGGTTGGAATTTTGATGCTAGGAAAAAGATCTTGTTATATAAATGGCAGAGGGAAAGAGCGTGAAAAAGCGCATTTAAGTATGTACATAGTGTATGAGTTATGATCAAGTGTGAGGTCAAGATGGCTGGATATGGGTTGAGACGGAGTCAGGGTCTATAAACACATGCAAAAAACGAAACAAGACCAATATCAAACCATTTTGACGGAACAAGCTTGGTCAATAAATAATTTATTATATGGGGACATTTTCTGCGGGACACAGTGGTTAATCTTGCTTGCTCAGGTAACCAATCACAGTGTAGGATTTGGCTTATCTTGCCTGCTCATGGAGCTAGCCATTTAAGTGTATGTGCATGAAAGACTTTTGGGGTCATGGAGTAGTGTTATTCCATGAGATCATTGTTCTAATTTCACTTCCCCTCTCCAGCCAGGACAATTGGACAGAATGCTTGTGTAGGGGAGGGAGTAGCCTGTAACAGACTAGTGTTCCAGTCAAGGAGGGAAGTTAGAGAGCAGTACTATACTACGTCCCACTTAATTTTATGGAAGCCTAAACAAGCTCTGGCTACGCCTTTGCCATTTGATATGACTTGATGTTTTGACACCTGACAGGTTTTTCTTTAAATATTTTTACAGGTTGTAATCCAGTCCAGAGATTACAATGCCCTGACCATGAGTGTAATGGCCATTACATCTCTTCTGTACCCGTTGGAGTACATGTTTCCAATCATCCCTTTACTACCAACATGCATGAGCAACGCTGAGCAGCTGTTGTTGGCTCCTACACCATATGTGATAGGTGTGCCTGCAAGCTTCTTTCGTTACAAGTCTGAGGGATTTCAGATGCCAGGAGACGTGTGGATAGTCGATTTGGATTCTAACAAGGTGAGGAGCAAACTGTGATTTGGTATACTGGGTACATCATAATTTCTGGCCCGACAATTTCAAGACAATATTGCTTTCAAGTAAGTGTAGATGTGAAAATAAACGTTTCCCACTTATTGATTTAAGTAAACTTTGACCCCATTGTCAACGCTTTGGTTGTTTGTACAGATCACAGTTCCTTTGACAGCGGATGAGCTACCTCCATTACCTCAACCAGAAGGTGCAGTGCTGATCAAGAATTTGAAATTGGTAAGTTTCTAATTTCCATTTTTTGTAAACCACCTGGACAACAGTGTCACGTCATATGTGCCACCGCTGTCTATTAGTATACCACCAGTGTCTGTTCATCAAACAAACAAACATAGGCCAGTACTGTTCTATTTACCTGAGCTCTACATGTACTTGGTGTGGAGGTCTCATGGTAAGTGTGCTTGACACTGGATCGAATGGTCTGGGTTCGAGCCCTGTCTGGGAAGATTGTGATGTGTTCCTGGGCAAGACATTTACTGTTGCAGTACCTCTCTCCACCCTGATGTATAGATGCGTAATGGCAAATTTAATGCTGTTGTGTAACCATATGTTGGAGTAGCATCCCCCGCAGGTGGGACAGAAATACTCCTGGTCCCTTCATGTTACTGAAACTGGCAATAAGTGCCAGCTGATGGGCCACTTGGCTTGTATGCAGACTCTACCTTTTTATATGCATGTACACAACTCTCACAGAAGTCTTTCCATGACAGGCTCTTCAAGCACTCAGTATGCCACCTCAGACTGTGACAAATCTAAATCACTCCGCCAATTTGGACGACCTTGGTCCCTTGACTCCTCCTGGTGTGAATGGTACCACAGCACCAGTGTACGGCAATGATGTGGATGCAGTCGATATTGCTGTAAGAGTTGCCATGGTGAATTTCTTTTCATCACCTAACATTCTTGGAGGTATTAAAGAGCATACAAGAACTCTAAGGCTGTATTCTCGTCCTGTTGTGGCACTCCAGAGGGGGCCATTCTTGAAGTCAAGACCAGAGCTATCTGAATTTGTTAGCAGGCTTTCAGAGAGCCAGGTAGGTAAATGAGTAATGCATTATACTACTGACAGAGTTTGGTTACCATACTAAATTATTATTTTGATTGTGACCTATTGAGATAAGGATTGTATAAATCAGAGAGGGTCGAAAAAGTGATGTGCAGCGGTCAAAAATATTTTTGACAAAATATGTTTGAGTGAATGTAGTGAAGAAGCATTAATTATATTTTTTATTGATAGTGATTGTTAATATAGAGCCTCCTGTAAGCAACTGCCCAAAATGTCAAGCCTATGTGCATGCTCACGGGAGGTGGTTCCTTAAGAGAGCTGGGACCATATTGGGTCACAATTTTGCCTCTTTGATATATAGTTACTGCAGAGACTTACCCCATGTTTTAAATGCTTTATTCATGTGACGTTTTCGAGAAAAATTTGGTATTTCCCATTGAGAAATTTCTATTTCTTGTACAACCCAGGAAGGCGATAATGTTATAACACCTTATTATCCAATTTCTGCTCTATTATCTTTCAAGTGGTCACTTATGGAGGTTAAAAAGAAAGGAAAATGTCAAACTTTTAGTCATGGTTGCTTACAAGAGTTTCAAAATGTAGTGATTTGACTTGGAAACTTTTGGTATTTTGGAAAACTGGTTGCTGAGGAGAGGTGGTCGCTTATGAGAGGTGACTGCAACTGGAGGTTTGACTGTATATTATGAAACGCTTGTGATCTGATAACAAATTGGTACACAAATTGTTATGGTCTGTCAATGATCACTCAGACTTTGTAGTGAACTGCATGTAGTAATAATTGATTCACTGATAAAGACAATATATGCACATGTAAATGTTCATACAGTCGTCATTTGATTTTATTTCTTATTGAAAAACCCAATGATTCAATAATTTAGTCAAATGTGTTTTTTTTCCAGTCACTAGAATATTATGGAGAGTGGCTGGTGTGTCCATCAAACACAGTCTTTTTGAAGGTTCTCAAAGGTAAAGAATTCTCTATATAGTTTTAGTTTTAATTCTTATTGGCTTGTTGTCTTGGCAATGTATCAATGTTTTATTTCTTTTTGGTAGGTATCTACGATCCTCAGGCTATTGGAGACAAAGCCAAATGGTTTGCTAATGATCTAGAGCCTGTTGTCTATCAAGTTTTTGACTCAAATTCAAAGATCTGCATGGAACCTTGGATTGATGTTGACTACGAGCCTAGTTTGATTTTTGATGAGGAAGAAGTCACTCCCAACAATGATGAAGATGACGACAGCAGCAGTTGTCACAGTTCTGTCAGTGACCTTGTACAAAGGATGATCAGTGGAGATATTAATGGTTCCTCGCCTAGTGGTCTCCACACACCCCCATTTGCTCCAGTGAGGGCATCGTCCCCGATGCCAGATTTGCAAGCGTCCTTTGCTTTGCCAGGCGCTCCAGTAATGATGGGAAACATGCTACTAGATAAGAAGAAGAAAGTGTCAACTGGTAGTACAAGGTAACAGCCACAACAACGACACAGCAAAAATTTGTTACTTCATACTACTGTTCAAGAGACAGGAACCAAAATTCACATTTATCCTAATAAAGCATTAAAAATGTGTGTATATTAATGCGCATATGTTTTGCTGCATTAGACTGCATTTTGAATTTTGATCAAAGCATGTTAAAGTAAAAACATTTATTTAGTTTGTATGAGTTTGGTAATTATTGTTTGTCACCTTTGTTATACAGGGTGATCAATAACAGCCAGTGTTTTACAAAGTTGTTGTTATAACAATTACTTGACAGTTCTAAGCATTTGCTTTCATAACTTGCTTTCACTGATGTTGATATAGGAGCTTTTCCTTACTTAACACTTAATGGCCACTGTTTGCTAATACTTCTTGTATTAACAAATGCAACTCAGTCTGACGTAAAGCATATGGAAGAGTCCTTTCTTTTGTTATGGTGCCACTGATCAACTATGCACCATTACATTCTGAAAATGAACTTGACAAAGTCCTAACAATCTTGGTTCTCTGTGATATTTCAGGACTGATCATTCTGATACCACCACTGACTCGGCAGCTTATTCACTGAGCAGTGACTCATGCTCTGTGCAAGATGATGACAGCGAAGATTTTGTATACTCCGTGTCCAACCCTCCCACACCCAATCAGACCAGGAAAAAAATGACTTCAGATGCAGAAAGTGAGAACACTTTTGTCTCTGGTACCTCTTCGCAATCCAGTTCTTCCACTCATACCATGTCTCCAACAGATAAGCAGACTAGTATGTTCACTAACAGTACTGAAGCTGTGTTAGGTGAGACCACATCTTCATCAACTTGCACCTCGCAAACATTCTCACCTCATCCAAATATCATTGGCATTAGTAATTTCCTGTTTTGTACCTTGAATGTCAATTGTTTAAGGTTACCATCCAGGAAATTTCTTTTTAACATCCATTTGTAGCCAATAGTTCACAAATTAGTTTAATAGTCTGAACACTGATAAGATTTAGTTTTTCAAGGCAGTAGTAATCGGCTATACTTTCGTATGAGCTTGTTGGTTTGTTGTTAACTGGAATAGAGTTGAAATTGTGTGTAACTCATCCTCTGCATCCTCTTTTTACTGTAATTGTAATATATAAAATGTAATTTATTCTGTTGAAATAACAATCTAAAGATATAGTGTGGAGAATAAGTTGTGTAAGTTTAGTAGCTGTGATCATGTTAGAGTTTAGCTGGTAGTAACTCTAAATATTTTGATTACTACAAACAACATTGTTTTATTTATATTTTTACATGATATTTAGTTCTGACAGGACTGCTATGAATTTTATAATCTAATTTTACTTTGTACGGGTGTAACCACAAATTATCCATTGAACATGGATATAATGTAAAACCTACAATTCCTTGTTTTATTTTAATTTCATTTTCAGGTTTGTGGAACAGTTTTAAAAAATCCACATTCAATGTAACAAAACCAGTACAGCAGGAAAATACAGAAAAGTCCCCAGTCAATGGCTTTGCTAAAAAAATTCCTACAAGTCCCCCACCAAACAAGCCGTCTTCACAAGAAGAGAAACCTTTCTTCCCTTTTCCAGGTAATTGATGCTACCAGTAATATTTTGATTACACCAGTTGAAATGGTGAACTTACAACTTGAAATGTCAGTGCCCATCCCTGCCCAGGAGAAAGGAAGTATCCAGGCTTTGAGCTGTGGGAGTATCCTACAATGGACGAACATTCCATACAGGGGGAGAATCAATACTCCTAGTTGCTTCATAGTTTCTACATAAAACTGGGAGAAGCTATCTGTGGGACTCTTATGCATCAATTCCAACTCTCCTGGATTATCTGAGAGTCTCCGAGATACAGATTGAGTCTTCCAGTCTCCTTTATGGGTACCAAAATCTCCCAGACATTGCAAATGAAAGCAGAAAAATACGTAACCTCAAGTCACCATAGCTTATGTGTACAGGAATAGATTGATATTTTGTGCTAGAGGGCACTTATGGCTGTGTAGATTTTTTATATTTAAAGAAAACAGAGTAAATAAATTTATTAAATCTGATCATCAGGAACGAGGCAAAAGCCACCCGTGCCTGGTGAAAGAGTCCCAGGAAGACCTTTATTGCCAAAACAAAGCTCAACAGAAAAAGCTTTGCAAAGGTAAAAACACCTACTCGTCATCCATCTTAATGCTGTAACGTGATTGTGTGTTGATAACAAGTAAATAGTAATTGTTATAGAGGAAGCTGTGAATAATCTTGTAGGTGAATAAATTGCCAAAAAATGTGCATCCTGCAAAAGCCACTACCCTCTTAAGGACGTCCACGCTAATTGTTTCTGCACATCCTTACTGCGCACGAATTTCACATGCCACGTCATGCATCGAGCGCGCGCGCTAAGTAGTAAAGTGAACAATAATAGGGCAAATGGCCATCGCTTTGACTTTGCGTGGATTTAACGATCTTGGACATTCGGTGACCCCTATTTTTCTTTCGAT
>Ga0126337_10001865_pt1 | contig 13069 bp, 7 predicted proteins | sample DipCmetagenome_FD_92527 | JGI IMG/M metagenome (GOLD analysis project Ga0126337, IMG submission 92527) | Coral microbial communities from La Bocana,Puerto Morelos, Mexico - Diploria C A metagenome | ecosystem: Host-associated > Invertebrates > Cnidaria > Coral | place: La Bocana,Puerto Morelos... | reverse complement strand
GTTGGTTGGGGGGGGGGGGGGGGGGGGGGGGGGGGGGGGGGGGGGGGGGGGGGGGGGGGGGGGGGGGGGGGGTTACTCCCAGAAAAATTGGGTAGTGGTGTGCGGCCCACTTCCCAAAACCCTTACCCTATTTATGACCAAAATCTGCGATTTTCCCTACCCTATTTATGACCTGGCTAAACATTTGATACCCTATTTATGACTCGGCTGTTAGATCGTTAGGGGAAGGTCTTTTGTTGCTGGCTTTATCTTGCCTGCGTAGCAGACGTTAAATGGGGAAGAGGAAGGCAAAGCGCGGATGGGAGAAGGAAGTCGTGATGAAAAAGTAGCTTCTTCTAAAAAAAACCCGAATTGAAGGCTAGAGTGCAAAAATCGATACCCTATTTATGACCAAAATGGCGGCAAATGGCTAAAATGGATACCCTATTTATGACCAAAACGGCTGAAAAACCATACCCTTTGGGGCCGCACATACCTATATAGCCCAGATAAGGGAGTACCCCCTCCCCCCCCCCCGAGACGCGCCTAATCACAGGATCTCATTTAGATTGTTCACGACAGAACGTAAATATTTTTACCGAGAACAAGAAGAAGCTTTAGACTCAATAATATTCAACTTTTATTCCATTCAGCTGGAAACTCGTGCAGCTTTTCTACTGACAATGGAAGTTGGCCGTTTGCTCGGTAAACAGGAGTGTAATGAGGCATCAGATGTAGAACTACAGCTGTTGAGACTGCTCACACCAATCACAAAACTGTACACTGCTAAACAGGTTAGACATTATGTAACATACGTTCAATAAGTCGCGGACTAAGAGCCAACTCAATTACTTTCCGTTTCTGTAATAGTGGCCTCCTAGAGCTTTGGGAGATGTTATGAATAGCGGGAAAACTGTCTTAGAAAACGCGTGAATGGCTGGTAGTCTCTTGAAAACTTGCGAATGGCGGGAAAAAGTGTCGTAAAATACACGTGCGGTAACACGCGTCACGTGCAAAGAGAGCATTATGAGTAGTGTTCACCTTTGTAAGTGATTGTTCTTTACCAGTCCATGCAGGTCAGCTCAGAAGGTCTGGAGAGTTTCGGTGGTCAAGGATACATCGAGGACACAGGAATACCAGGATTAATGAGAGATGCTCAGGTAACCAACACGTTGTTTATTATACATTGCAGATAGCTAGTCACAAATTTGGGACTGTGTTTACGTTTATACCTAATTATTTATGTTAACTACATAAAGTTGAATCAGTGCAACCCGTGGAGTAACTACCGAAAATGAATCAAAGCTTCAATGCATGAATTGGAACTTGCTAGACGCAGTTGCCAAATAAATGTATCAAAGTTAAAAGTTAGGAAGTTCGTTTCAACCTTTTTCTAATTTATCTTTCGATTTTATTTACGTAATAACTGATGTCTAGGTAGCCCTAGGTAAGCAGTTCCCGTTCAAGGTTTTGGTTGTGTACATGTTTTTCCCCCGCTGTTTTTGTTTTGTTAAACTATGTATGTGGGTCACTAAACTAAAGTAGTACATGAGAAATATTGTATTTGATAATGGACTTGATATTGTGTCGTTACGACTCCTAAACGTCATTCTATTTTATCGATTATTTTACATTCTTTGCTTATGTTCCATCCGCTAAGCAAACAGTAGGTAAATTGTTTTTGTCCTAAGTACCATAAGCGCACATGAAAACCATAAGATTTATGGCCAAAACAAGTAAGCCAATTATAAGAAATCGATACATCTGAATTCTAATTTGATTTGCAGGCGCTTTAGATCGAACTACGCCACAACTAAGGCCATTTCTAAGTAAATTTAGAAAACTGAACTACAAACGTCAACTTTTGCCTAAAAAAACCTCTTTCGTCTGGCAATTGTATTTTGATTTCTTGTACATTATTCGAACTTCGGCTGTCACTCGTTTGCTTTAGGCTCCTAAACACTAAGCAGTTTGATTACAAGAGTATTGAGTGCGAATAACACCAGCTATTGAATTTAAAATATTTGTCGAGTCAGCGAAATGCGTTGTTAGAAAGTGACATCTATTTTAAGGCAAAAAGTAATTCAGGAAATTGCCCCTTTTGAAGATCCGTTACATTGAAATCGACAGCTAAATGCGGATTCTTAATAAACGTGAAAGTAACTTCTCGACATTTAACAGAACTAGCACCGTTTTCACCGCGCAGCGAGTTAGGTCCTCTTATCTTAGCCCACATTTCATAGGTAGTATTTTTCTTTAAAGTGACGTGCCTGTCAAACATTACTTCAAAACCATAGTAGCTCCCTATCTCGCACTCTAATACTCTTGAAGCGAATTGTCCCACTTTGGACACCAAAATCTTTCCACTTGGGGCCTTCATTATCTTCATTTCTACCGAGTACGAGTTGTATTCACTACCAAACAGGCGCAATCCATGGAGCACAATATCTTTGTCTACGGAAAAATTGATGACGTCATGAAAGGGGGCGAAATACATACGGCAAGGACTGTTTGACAACGAACCAAATCTGCAACATCGTTGAGTGTCAGCGACACAAGCAAAGCCACATCTTTTGGTTTCTGGAAATCCCACTGGGGACCTTGGAACTGAACTCAGATATTTGACAATACTGACGATTTCTTTTGGAGTAAGGATCTCACTGTCCAACACTACACTAGCAAAATCTTCTTGTTTCATTGTTGGGAAGCGTATTCTTTTGATCAGATCTTCTCCGAGAATTTTTCTTTTAACTTCACCATCTGCCGCTAAACCTTGTCTCTCACATTCCTTTGTCGCCCACAAGTCAACAGCTTTAAACAGCTCTATTTCTTTGATCGTCAGAGTGTCACGCTCGACCACTACCTCAAGTAAGGACCTTTCGATTGTCCAAAATCCGTCAGATTTCACAGCCTCGCTTGTCTCCTCGTCGATCACTGTCCAGCATCTGTCGACCAGTTTTGTGTCTTCATATTTCTGAACAGAAGGTAGGATACTGAAAACATTCGACGAATCCAAATGGTCTTGCAGATATTGTGTGCACTCATCAGCCAGTGAAGGCACCATGTATTTCTTCGCCAAATACAACACTCCCATCACATTACTTTCGCTCAAGTTTACTTCATCGCTGTACAGGTAACGAAACAACTCCAACAGACTGTCATACTCACAGTCAGGCAGTTCAATAGAGTCTGAAGTCTCCGCCAGCTCACCATAAAACATGGCTTGAAACACAGGACTGCTAATCGACAGCACAAACTTGTGAGCAGGAATTACTTGTTTACTTCCACTTTTGTCATCGGCCTTTTCGACAACAAACTTCACATCGCTGAAGAGATCGTTGTTGAACATAAACTTACTTCTTTCTCTGATGGTGGGTCTTGTTGTTTGCCAGTTTTTCCAATCGACGGACATGGTTTGTGTTCTGAGTTGAAAGTTCCAAATTGCTAAGCGTGTAGATTCGTAGTGTGGCAGCGGTAGCCCTACCAAATTTGAATAAACACGAAGAAATCACGCACTCAGTTAGCGTGACAGTAATCACGCATTCAGTAAGCGTGACCAAACTCGGTGATGGGCTCCGGGTGGAATGGGAGGAGATTAAGCTGTAGTTAATCCACATTTTTCTTTACTGTTTGTTCTTTTTTACGTGAATGGCTATCAAAAATAAGGTTTGTGGTCATAATTTGTGTGACAATATCTGCAGTCATTCTTCAACTTGTTGCAAGCTTTCAAAATATGAGTTCCAGGGGGGGGGGGTAGAAATACTCCTAGTCGCTTTATGCTAAAAAAACCAGGATAAGGTCCTGCCTGATGGGTCACCTGGCTAACCTAGTATTCAGTGGACTTTTGACGGCACTTACCCTGGTCAAAATTCGCTTTAAAATAATTTCGATTTTTTTTTTACTCCAACAGTCTTGAACACGGAATTTTGTCATTCAATGTGTCCCTTTCGATTTGATTTATCCATAACGTTTTAAGTCTATGTTTATATGGAAATTGTTTAAAAGGCTAGACAATAATTCTGTAAGGTTATTGTAGCTTTAACTTTGTTAAAAAGGCAATTAGATGTTAAACTAGCTAGTTTCTCGAGCATTCATATGATATACAATTTTATTTTCTTTCCTGTCTTTTCCTTCTATCGTGGACTCTTTACAAGTCGACTAAGGACTAAGGTACTAAAAGGACGGAGATATATTCGCTAACAGTTGAATTTGTCGTTGTCAGGTAGTCTGACAGCAACAGACGTGAAACGTCTTCTCTTCGATTTGATTATCTATAATTTTCCTTAATAAGAATAAATGACTAAACAACAGTCCAAATAGGCATGTTTAATATCCATTTCACGAGAGTGAGTACATGCCTGAGCTTCGCTACTATTTTCTCATAATTTGTACTTGATGTTGCGGTACAGAGAAATCTGATTTCGATCGCTATTGTCTATTGAGCCGCCTTGCCTGAGCTCTGTTTACTCGGCAAAAAAAAAAATACTTGAGATTGGAATAATATGGCTGTCGGTTATGACCCATAGCTGCTTCAATAAAATATCAAATTCATTGCAAAAGTCCTTCACATATAGTTTGGCGCAGCAAAGGTGTTGTGACTGAACACGTACAAAGACAAGCTCTAGGATATAGGAAGGAGGACGGATAAAAGACACGTCTTTAACCGTAGATGGAATCGGGATCGAGCTCACAATGCTTGGCTGGTCACAAGACCCTCCATTCAAACCCCAGAGGGGGCTAATGCTTATTCCAATCTACTCCTCCCCAATGTTTAAAGCTACTCATAAATTGCAAACAACTTTAACCGAAAGTAAAGACATAACAATCCTATTCCTATGCAAACATTATACTTTTGTTAGGACCTGTTTTATAAGAACATTGTGGCTGGGTTTGAACCAGATTTAAGACCAAAGAACCCCGCAGATTAAGAGTCACTAGAGGAAGTTTAATTTGACAAGGTTTTGAAAGAACGGTGTGAATTCTGGTAAAATGTAAAACTTGAGTGTATGCTGTCCAATAACCAGGTACTTTGAAGGTCGTTTTTTTGTCACTTGCGCATTACTGATAACCCTAACTGACGATATTTTTAAAACAACATTTACAGTCAAACTACGGCCCTGCTCAAACTACGCCGGGGAAATTTGAAAACACAGCTTTATTTCTACAGTTAGAACTACCGTCCACGCTAATCCGTCACGCTAATCCGTCACGCTAATCCGTCACGCTAATCCGTCGCACTAATCCGTCACGCTAATCCGTCACGCTAATCTGTCAAAAAAAGTGAACTTTTCGAATGCGCTCTTCAAACTAAAGGAATTTGAAAACGCCGGCCTTGCGTTTTAGTGTGAACGGAAAACTTTTTGAAAAACGAAAATTTTCGAACACGATGGCGTCACGATAATCACGTGATTTCTCTGAATCCAAGGTGACTGCTGATTGTTGCGTTTTCAAATTCTCCCGCGCAATGTAGACAAATATTTGATGCGCGGTTTTCAGAGCGAAAACGCCGTTTTGAAATTTTTTTCGGCGTACTGTGGAAGTGTCCAATAAGATCATAAAAAAGGAAATGTAAATAAAAGGAAAATTGACTTAGGATGCAATACAACTCCTCCATAAGTTCGAGCCAATCAGAATGCGAGAATAATTCGACATATTCTATAAATTGAGATGCACTTAGAGAGAAAATATGAATTCTGGAAACTGACCCCATTGAATGGTTGTTCTCTTATTAATGCCAGTATTTTTAAATGCAAAAGTTACTCCTGAACATGCAACAGTGCTGTCACCGTTGTCTCCACCTGCCGAATCAGGGCCAGTTATTTCAGCTTCGAGAACGTACTCGAGGTTTTTCTGTAAAATAACCTGTCCGTTGTCAAATAAGACTTCAAAACCAAAATAGTCAAATTTCTCCCCCCGTACCAGCTCCGAGGAAAATTCTCCAGTTTTAATAGCCACACGTCTACCACTTTGATTTTCCAATAACATCAATTCTGATGTGTAATTATTATTCTCACTACCAAATAAGCAGACTCCGAGTAGCTTGATATTTCTGTCTACGGTAAACAAGATGTAATGTTTATATACTGAGGGGCCATTTTTCCATTTGCGGTCTGATAACGAGTTAAATCTACAGCATCGATTGTCACCGTAAGAACCCAATCTTTTAGTTTTTGGAAACAGCATTGAAGAACTCGGGACTGAATTCAGATGTTTGATCACACTGACGATATCTTCTTTTGTTAATACATCACTGTCTAAAACGACACTAGCGAAATCTTTTTCATCCATTATTGGAAAGCGTATCCCTTTAATTATTCGTTCTCCCAGAATTCTTCTTTTCGCTTGCCCATCTGCTGCCAATTCCTGCCTCTCGCATGCCTTTGTTGCCCACAAGTCCACAGCTTTGAACAGCTCTATCTCTTCAATCGACAGAGCGTCACGCTCGACTACAGCTTCAAGTAAGGACCTCTCGATTGTCTCAAACCCCTCTGATTTCACAACCTCTTCTGTCTGTTTACTGATCAGTTTCCAGCATTGACCCACCAGGTTTTTGTCATCGAATTTCTCAGCAGAGGGCAGGATACTAAAAACATTTGATGGATCTAAGTTATCTTGCAGATATTTGTTGCATGTATCAGCCAGTGAAGGCACCATGTATTTCTTCGCCAAATACAACACTCCCATCACATTACTTCCGCTCAAGATCACTTCATCGCTGTACATGTAACGAAACAACTCCAACAAACTGTCGTACTCACAATCAGGCAGTTCAATCGAGTCTGTAGTCTCCGCCAACTCACCATAAAACATGGCTTCAAACACAGGACTGCTAATCGACAACATCAACTTGTGAGCAGGAATGACTTGTTTACTTTCACTTTCGTCATCGGCCCTTTTGACGACAAACTTCACATCGCTGAAGAGATCGTTGTTGAACATAAACTTACTTCTTTCTCTGATGGTGGGTCTTGTTGTTTGCCAGTTTCTCTCGACGACAGACATGATTTCTCCGCTGAAATCAGCGTAGTTTGAACCGAGACAGTTGCTGGAGGGTGTTGCTACACCGTGTAGATTCGTGATAAAAGCAACTTGAGACAGCGGTAGGTTACAAAATTTGAATATAAAGAGGGAGCCATCAACAACTCAGTTGTGTGACCGGTCACGCTATGTGAATGCTTGGTCTTATTAAAAAACATATACTTGTATTGCATTTACAAATTTTCAACGCTCAAAATTATATTCTTTCAGAATCTCAGCCTGGGGTTAGCCTGCATCGTAGACGGAAATTTCCCACGTAAAATTTTTGTGTCTGCGACACAACCTACCTGGGGTTTATTCATAAAAATATCTTGAAATCTGGCAAATTTCAGCCTCGATATTCTTATGAAATATATTCTTCTTGTTGGAAACTATGCTCATGCAGGAAGTTAGTTTTCATCAAACACTTATCAGGGGAAACAGTAAATAAACGAGTGCTGCCAATACAACAGTGGTCAACTTTGTCTGGGGTGTATTTTGTTTGGGGTTATGTAACACTCACTGCTCTCGTAGGTTCTCACATGAATAAGCGAACCCTTTAAGGGAAGAATAGAACAAACAAGAGAAGAAATGCCCCTCGCCCTAAAACAATATCAGCTGTTACAATGATAAAACTATAGCTGCTTACGAGAGCTGCTATGCTTCTGTTTATTTGGAGAGTTTGTGAATAAGATAGAAGAGCCATCTTGTACTGTTAATGACTGTAACGGTAGACCGAGCACATATGGGAGACCGTACTTCCGGCGCTTAGCTGTGTTTTGCATCGTTTACTTATAATAATCACCCAGTTGACTTTTATTTAAAATATATATTTTATCACATTCATTAAAAACAGGACTGAAAGTGCATTGTATTGTATTGTTTTAGTCTTTTTTTATATACAAAATATTGCAATTCATCGTTTACACTTCCAACCTACTTTGGCCCTTACTTGGTGAAGAAGACACATTCGATGTAAAACAATAGAGAACAAAAGAAAAGAAAGGAGGACAAAAGAACGAGGAAAGCAGTAAAAACAATAGGTTTGTGAGGCGGTGTTCTATTGTGACGTGTCTTGTGTCTTCTACACCAAGAAGGAGCGCCTACTAAACGAGGTGTACTTTTCTATGTTCATCTTTGTGAAAATTTTTCACCTCTGTTATTGTTGTTGTTCATTGTGTCAAATAACCTTACATAGAAAAATATCAAAAATTATAATCCAGAAGATATTTTCCCTCGCGCGCTTTTGGTCTAAACGCGTCACGTGACTGAATATGTCCCAGCTAAAACTGGGGAATATCCGAGTGATATTCCCCAATTTTCAAAAGCACGCATGCGCAAAATATTTGAAAGATTATAAACAGAATAGCCTCTATTTGGCGAGAAAATATGCTGAGATATTTGTCTTTGGACATTATCTGTTCTTCTAAGCTCACCGAGGAACTGTTCTCTTCTCGGAACAGGTAATGTCCGAGCATATGTACTATATTCTCATAACCTCTAGACTGCTAGCAGTCTGATTTGCTCTCGAAAATCAGCAGGGATAAATGAGGCCAGAAGGGAAATGGGACGAGCCATACCGCCCTTCTTACTTACTGAACTCTCGTCTGACCCTTCAGTGAGAAATAATACCAGCTTCAAGCAGTCTATGTCACCTCTTTCCTGTGCTATGTATGAGGAGAAATAATCTGTGGGTCAGTCTTACGAATTGCAAAGTTAAGCTGGGAAAATTCAATAGAGTTCTTAGAAAGTGAATTTAACTAACAAAAATGCCTCTTCATTTCTCTAATGTGCGGGATTCTCTCTATATTTTGTTATTTCACCCTAGTATGGCAAACATTTTATGAGTTTTTAAAAAACTCTGTTTTTGTAAGTAGTAGCAATTTTCCTTAAATGTTACAGTTTTGAGTTGTATTGAGTTAACAAATTGAACATCGACACACCGGGTATTTGATATAATCCGTGATAGAATGAGCGAAATTGGCTGTTTATACATTCCGCTTAAAGCGAAAATATCAATGCAGGAAACTGCCCCTGTGAAATGATTTTCTTATTGCCTGAGATTAGAGTCTACATACTCTCTCTAAATTGAAATGTTACTCCTGAACATGTTACAGTGCAGTATCGACGTTTTGTCCACGTGTTGATAGCTTCGAGGGAACTTGCATACGAGCCAAGTGTCCCATCACTGATGAGCCACTTGGCTGGAGTTCATCCCAGTTTCTGTAGCGTAAAGAAAACACGATGTCCCTGGCCAGGTCTAGAACCCGGAGCACTCGATCCGGAGACAAGCGCACTAACCACCGTGAGACCAGTGCGCCTCCACAGGACAAGTCGAATACCAAAATTTTATTTTTTACATAATTTAATGCATTTCTTCCAAGTAAGTGTTTTCTCATTACTAAATAATCATGTTTCAAGTACTTTATTATCTCTGTCCATACAAAAAGTAGGATAGCAGTTTTGAAGCTCCATCTGCGTACTATTAGTTAAACGAGCTACTGCCCCCTCGCGGAATCATGGTTTACGATGGTTTAACCTCCCTGTGCTAGGGTTGGCATTGATGTAATCAACTACGCTACCAAGAACGCGAGAAAAATTTATGTCATATATTTGAGGCCCCGTCTACACTATGCCAGAATAATTGGAAAACAGAAGTTTCACTCTGAAAACGCATCAAATGTTTTCCGCCCACACCACGTCGGAGGAATTTTAAAACGCAGCAATCATCAGCTATTTTGGATTTGTTTTTTAGTAACTCTGGCACGAAAATCACATGATTATCGTGGCCGCAGTCGTCTTCGAAAAGCTCCATTTTCAAAATGTTTTCAGTCTTCACGGAAACGAAAAGCGTTTTCGTTTTAGTGTGGATAAAGCTGCGCTTTTGAATTTCTTCGGCGCAGCGTCGCTGTAGTGTGGACATAGCCTGCGTAGCTGGCGGGAGTGGGTGCGCGCGCGAAACAACTAGACTCCTCCCAATTCTCCTCGTGACCTGCGCGGCTTTTTGCACTCGCGTTCGGGACCGAAGTTCGCGCGGGTACCCACTCCCGCCGGCTACACAGGCTAGTGTGGACGCTGTCTGAAAATCGCGTGCCATGAACGACTGCATATTTTTATGCACGTGCCTGCTGTACGTGTCTGTTGCTTGGCGACGGCTTGGTCAAGCAAAATCTCTTGAAATATGTAAAATACTTACAAAATTGTTAAATCATAAAATATCTTTTACTGAGCGTAAAATATCCGATATTGTTTGCCAACACTTTGGCTAGAGTCAGCAGGAATCGTTCAGTGTTAATTTATGTTAAACAATAATTCCGCAAATTGACCCTGAGTAATAGATGTTCCGTTCGTGTTAGGATATTGAGAATTTTTAAATGTAAATGTTACTCCTGAACACTGGACACACCTAACACAATTTAATCCATGTAGTGATGGAGGACCTAAAATTGAAGCCCTTATGCAGTACGTAGTGTTTTTCGTTAAAATGATTTTCTTGTCAAACAACACTCTGAAACCATAATAGCTATATTGGTCGCCCTGTAACAGTTCTGAGTAAAATGTTCCAGTTTTTGACACCACGACTGAGGCATTCTCAGAGTTTGTTAATTCCAAGTCTACCGAGTAATTGTTGCTCTCGCTACCAAATAAGCAAACTCCGTGAAGCACAACATCTTTGCCGTCTGTAGAGAAACTGATAGCATCATTTTTGCCACTGTAGAACCAGCCTGTGGCACTTGAATACTCAAATCTACGGCATCGTTGGATGTCGCGGACAGAACCACACCTTTTTGTTTGAGGAAAATTGACTGGAGGTTTAGAGATTGAATTCAGACATTCGACAATACTGACGATCTCTTTTGTTGTCAAGATTTCACTGTCCAACACCACACTAATAAAATCTTCTCTCTTCAATGTTGGGAAGCGTATTCCTTTAATTACTTCCACTTCAAGTATTCTTCTTTTCGTTGCACCATCTGCTGCTAAACCTTGCCTCTCACATTCCCTTCTTGCCCACAAGTCAACAGCTTTAAACAGTTCTATCTCTTCAATCGTCAATGTGTCACGAATGACTACTGCTTCAAGTAAGGACCTCTCGATTGTAGCAAATACATCTGAATTCACAGCTTCTTCTGTCTGCTCATCGATCACTTCCCAGCATTGATTCACCAGCTTTTTCTCTTCGAATTTTTGAGCAGCGGGCAGGATGCCGAAAACATTTTGCGGATCTAAATTATCTTGCAGATATTCCGCACATTTATCAGCCAGTGAAGGCACCATGTATTTCTTTGCCAAATACAACACTCCCATCACATTACTTCCGCTTAAGATCACTTCATCGCTGTACATGTAACGAAACAACTCCAACAAACTGTCGTAGTCACAGTCAGGCAGTTCAATAGAGTCTGTAGTCTCCGCCAGCTCACCGTAAAACATGGCTTCAAACACAGGACTGCTAATCGACAGCACAAACTTGTGAGCAGGAATCACTTGTTTCCTTTCTCTTTCGTGATCGGATCTGTGGACAACAAACTTGACATCGCTGAAGAGATCGTTGTTGAACATAGACCTACTTCTTTCTCTGATGGTGGGTCTTATTGTTTGCCAGTTTCTCTCCACGCCAGACATAATTTTTCTACTGATATCAGCGAAGGTTGAACCGAGACAGTTTGATAGATTCTATAGCAGTGATGAGAAGTGGCTGGCAACTCGAGGGAGCTGTAAGTCAAAAAAGAATATAAAATTACTTACAGTTAGCTAGGAGCCATCGCATTGTAACCGGTCACGCTAAGTGAATGCTTGGTCACGTCCTCCTTATTATTGTACCAAGAAACTAGAATAGTAACTTTCTTTTCAAGAAACACTTGTATTAGAAAACAGCATGTGGTCTCAGGTTGGACTAGTGTTGTCACGGACGTGATAATTTAGTAGTTACCTGAAATAGCGATGGAATGACAATTTTGTAAAATGATCGAAAATCAATCATTTTGAGCACGCGATCACGCGACTTGGTTTGCTTTTTCGCTTATACAAATTGCCTTGTTTTTCTGATCACCACTGTGAAAAAGTTATAATTGTCGCTATTTTCGTGAATTTTCTATGGCCACGACCGACGAATGACAAAGAATGAGAAGATTTGACCTTTGACGTCATCGAATGACTATTGTAGCAGTGTTTTGCTTCTGAAAAGAATATATATGTGAACATGCGATAGTGTGATTCAAAATCGTTGCTAAATGCACGGAAGATGTGTTGTATGAGAGAGTGACAGTACAGCATGCTTAGGAGAGCCATTAAATTCCTCTATCTCGATTACACTCGTCGAGAAGAATCAATATACGCATTAAAAGTTAAGAACGTTTCAAACCGACGTAAAAGTCCGTGAGCAAGAAGCTTAAAAGGCTTAAAAGTGTGACATTTCGGATATCTGAGCTTTCGGTACGATGCCCGCTTTTCGTGAATTTCTGCCGTTAGATTTCAAAAAAAACTAAATTCATTTCCTTCACTTACTTGCCTAGGCCTTCAAACTGGTCAGGTATAAGCGGAATCGGTGTTTGGAAATATCGTCAAACGCTGGCTTGAGTGTTTGTTATATCTTAACAATCAAACTAAAACTAAGGAGAAACGGAAAACTAGAACATTACAAATTTATGCTAATTAAGGTCAGATATAGAAACACCGTTACGGTGATGATTCCTTTGTTTTTAAATTACTAGTGAGTTGTAGCAGGGAGTTGGGAGGCCCTTGAACTTTTCAATATACATGGACTTTGATCTGTGATTGCGGTAGACGGAGTTGTCATGATACGAATTAACGATTTATAGTCTTTTCATTCTTGGGTGCAGTAGTGGTCAATTGTACCGGAGAAAGTGTTTTATTCGGTATGCATGTGAAGGAGTTACAGTAGTTATATTGTAGTATCAGTGGCTTTGACGGTAGACTGAACACAACTTGAAACTAGACGCCTACAGGCGTTTACTCGGGCTACTCTTAATGATATAGCATAGTAATTTGTGTAAAAAGTACTGTGAAACAGGTAGAGTTACAAACAGGCAGAAAACCCAACCGCGACTAG
>Ga0126337_10001864_pt1 | contig 13079 bp, 9 predicted proteins | sample DipCmetagenome_FD_92527 | JGI IMG/M metagenome (GOLD analysis project Ga0126337, IMG submission 92527) | Coral microbial communities from La Bocana,Puerto Morelos, Mexico - Diploria C A metagenome | ecosystem: Host-associated > Invertebrates > Cnidaria > Coral | place: La Bocana,Puerto Morelos... | reverse complement strand
TTGTCTAAAATCCTTCTTTACGCAAGGCATCACGCGCTACAAAGTGGCTAACCTGTGTTTAGGATTAAGAAACCATACTAAACTGAACTGTTTAACAAACAGAACTGTCAAAAAAACAAACCAAAACAACAACTTCAAACAAAACATGCATACTACCATGAAGTACCTTCCCCTAAAGGAATTAGGGTTCAACTTTTGACAGTTGCCAAGGTGATGCATCAATCATCAAGTTGTCATCTTACCTTGAAATCGGTTGGTTGCAGTGCGCATGTTTGAATTTGACATTCCAAAATCGAGTGTGACTCCTTCGCCAGTGCAGAGAGTCTGTTGACAATCTATATTGGGAAGACTTCAAATGTCAACACTGATTCAAGTGTCTAAACAATGGAAAAGACGTTCAATCTACTGGTAATTTGGAACGTGCGTTAAACTCTGAGTTTCGCATTTCTGTAAGGAACTAAAATCAAATTTTCTCAGGTCTTTTCAGTGTGAACTGACACTCTGATTCATATTTGTTACTTTGGTGGACAACCACTTTTGTTTGATACACCCTCACGATAGAATACTAAATGAAAGATCGAAGAAAATGTTAAACGAAATAGTCTCAACTACTCAACTCGCCTGTTTAGAAGGTTTTTCTTTCGTCCACATGGAGGTGAACTTGTCTTTTGGAGTAGAGATAAATATTGTTGGCAGTTGCTTTCTGTTGTTCGTAAACTTGGAGGATATTTCCTGGTAGTCAGCCACTATGGAGAAAAAAACACACAGATACACAAGGTTACCACTTTCCTCACGTCCATGAGTCAACATATCAATTATCCTCACTGTTGTTCATACATTTTCTTAAAATGAACACTTGAGAATTCGAATTTTTGTTAGCACAATGTCCAAGTCGCTGCCAAAAAACAATCACGCATTTGAGTCAACATATAGATTCTCCTAACTGTTGTTCATACACTCTCTTTAAACAAACACAGAAGAATTTGACATTTGGTCATTGCGGTGAAAAACAAGACAATCAGGCTTTTGGTTACAACTTTCCAAAAGAGTCAACATATCAATTTTCCTCAATGTTGTCCATACATGCATATACCTTGTCAACTCACCAGAATTGTCGTTGTTAAAATTTAGAATGACAGGAGTTGTTTCCCAGTCGGTTGAAGAAAGAAGGTGAAGAAATCGGAGAAATCCAACGAGGGGAGACCTGTAGAAAGGAGTATATTACAAACTTAAACTTTCTGCAGTAAATACGCGTTTATCATAACATCACAAATGGAGTTATTCATTAAGAAGAAAGCCAAGAAGGCACAGGTCGACACAGGTCGATAAACCTCTAAAAGAGACGACGGGGGGGGGGGGGGGGAGGGTGGGGGAGTCCTCGGAAATGTTTAAAGTACTCCTAAGAGTTCTCAGGATCCTCTTTAGAGGGCATGGCTTGAAATTCTTTTTACTCCTAAGAGTTACTAATTCTAAAAGACTACGTTAACTGAAACCTTCATTCTTTTAATAGCGATTAAGACAATTATTTCGAATAATTTCTTCTTGTAGAATTGATTGTCAAATATCTTCTGCCTTACTTCTTTCGGTTCAATACCCTAAAGGTACTGCAAAAACTTCTTCCTTTTAAGGCTGAAAACCCTAAGAGGTAACGAAAAAGCTTTTTTTAACCCGATGAGCACCTCGTTATTTATATATGGGAGTCCCCCAGCTGCAATGTCCTCTTTGCTCCCGGAGTTTTGCTTGCTTCAGAGTTACCAGCATGATAAATTCAATTACTTACATGTAATTAAAGAGACTAATCACAAACTGCTGTAATTAAGGAATATTGGAAGTTGTTTTCATGTATTTGTCTTCATCTATCGTAATATAAAAGAAGGTTCCATAACCCTTAAAAATATTTCAATTGTCATTTACATTTTGAAACACTAGTTGCCTTTGTTTCACAATGAGTCCTCGTTCAAACCATTCCATATAAAATTGAGTTGGATTTGTATGAAAATAAATAAAGTGATGAAACAAGTTCTCACAATGGCGAAAGAAATCTCAGAAGGAAATGGCCTATTGCGTTTACCTACCTGGGAGGAGTAAAGGGGGCTGGGGAGAAGAAGAGCGAAGCCACCAGTAACTCAATACACTCATCAGTCACGTGATCAGCCATCAATTGAGCGGCTACCCAGCGTTTGGACAAACGGACAGTTCCGCTAAATCCGCGGTAATGTTGTTGTATGCTAGAAAAACAAAACAGCAAAAACAAAATCATTAGTGCAAGCTGGAACCTTACCAGTTTGGTTCTCTTACAAAAATACAATGCTCCTGTGAATTTTGTCCAGAATAGAAAGGGTATATGTATCTTATCAACCAAGAGAGCGGAATATTCGACAAACTCAATGACCAAAGATTACAATACGTACCCATGAAGTGTGCTTGTTAAGAGTGGCAAATCCGTTATTTCCCGTTCCAGTTCTTTGGCTTTCTTCCCACAATCTGATTTAAGCTCTTGTGTGATTTCATTCTTTTGAAGTAACACCATTTCCCGATAATGCATAATCTTGATTCTAAACACAAGGCCATCCTGTCAGAGCAAAAAAACGGGAATTGCATGCTGGAAAGGTTCTCATCACCTGACGTTTCACGTTAAGCAAGACAAACCAAGGCGCTATAAAGAGTTGCCTGTCTCGGTCCCAAGTTGAAATTGGACCCACTTTTGAGCCTCTCATGGAAGCTGACACTTCAGCAAGGCGAGAGAACATTGCAAGACCGCTTATCTTTTTGTTGGCTTTTTAATTTCGAGAGCCAATCAAGTGGCAGGAAATGGCACGTGAAGTTTCTTTTCTACACACAAGACTTTTCTTGGTTTTGACAAAAAGCCAATAGAGGCTGTCGGAACACCGGCGAAAACGATTTCAAAAGTAACCAACATGTTGAAAAAGTACAGGTCCTAACAACACAATTGACCAGATAAATTACATGTATAACCTGTGAACAGACATTCTTTAATTTCGCTACCGTGAAAGAAAAGAACGCTTGATCAACTTAACCCCTATCTACACTCTACCGGTGAAATTTTAAAACAAGGTTTTCATTCTGAAAATGCACCAATCACCTGCCGTTTTGGATTTGTGTTTTAGGAAGCCTCGGTCAGAGAAATCACGTGATTACAGACGATCGTGACACCATCATTTTCAAAAAGCACCGTGGAGGACATAAAACGAGCTGTTGTTGATTAACATTAGATACTTGGAACTGAAATTCAGTTACTCACCTTAAGAACATCTACATATTGAGGTGAAGCTGCCGTTACCAGGGTACATTCACTTTTCAGTAACTTAGCAAGTCTGATGTGGAAAGCTGCTTTAATGTGTTGAATGGCGGCTACGTCGTCCGGCCATTTACCACTTGTCTCCAACTGTAAAACAACTTGAAGAAAGATAGAACTTCAGTTTTTTAACTTCTACATAAGATAATTGAATTCACAGGATTAGGCTTACTGACATCAGAAACATTCAAAGACAACAATCGAAGACATCTGAGGGCTTGAGATTAACTTTTTTGCAGCACAGGCCTATGGGCTAATGGGAAACATCTCAGATTTTACCAGCCAAAACGCTTGTTCTTTAACTCGCCAGATTTTCCACTTCTCAGATTTTGGTTGAAACTTCTCTTTACATTTTTGGAATGCTTCACTACAGCTTACAAGTTTTGAAGTCACTGAAACTTTGAAAGCAGTCCGTTGCTCCTTTGAAAGGTTAACGTCAAACAAATCCGAGAGATCTAACTTTCGTAACTGAACAAGTGTATTCAACTTTTACATAATTATTATCTTTACAACTATACCGCGTTCCAATTTTATGAAATACTACAAGGGAGGCTGCTTTTTACTGTCCTAAGAGTTATAAAGCAAAACCTGCTAGGCAAAGCTATATTTATCTGTGTCAGACTGCTACATTGTATTTCTTTCAAACTGCAAGATTTCAGAATCTTAATACAGAGCAACAAGCAACTGAATTCCCCATAGGACAGTACATTACTCCTAGACAAAGAAGATCTTGTAGTTTTCTAACTTGTTTATTTTTTTTTTTTTTTACATTAACTATTTTTCTGTTAGGGCCTCCACAGACTGGACAGCAAGTTGTTGACAACTATTTGTTATTGACAACAAATGTTATCAACAACTAAAACACAGTGTGTGAAATGTGTTTCCGACAACTTAACGCTAAATGTTTATTTTTTGTCAACTAACCAGTTTCGAAAAGGGAAATTACTTTTGTTTTACACAAGTAAGTTTTGACCGGTTTTCCCACGTGTGGGAATCATTGCTTTAGTTCTCAACAACTATCAACACATGAAACACATTAATTTGAGCATGCGTATTGGTTTATTTGACCATGCGTAGTGAGCCTTGTTTCCCAAGCTCATGCTGGCCTGACTTAGTTGTTGACAACTAACACTCTGAAGTGTGGAATGCTTGCATCGGACACGATTAATGGTCGACAACACATAGTAGTTGAAAACTAAATGTCTAGTCAGTGGAGGCCCTTTTTCACGCATATCACAACTTTACTGGAATTTATAACCTTAAGATCCCTAGCTTAAACTTAAGGGGCCATGAAGTTGCAGCAATTGTAAGAGAAATGCTACTTTACTGACTCTCACCTTCCATAGCTGGACACCAACTTGTGTGTTTTATTTCTGAAGGAAGGAGTACATTGCATGCCAACTTTTCATCATCAATTTGTGGCTTTACTTTGCTATTTTTAAAACAAGGACTTGGTGGAAAGACCTAGACAGAAAAACAATCAATCCCAACAAAGCCTTATAAATCTTTCTTATATTATGTCAGTGTAGATTTTTGTCTGCTTGTAGTTACACCAGTGGTTGCTAATGCACCAGTTCTTAGAAAACTGCTTCGAATACAAGTTCAAAACGGTATTTCTCCTTCTCTTTACTGTAAGGCTGAGAAGTTGGTCCTACATCAAGACAACAGAAATTCTCCAGCTGGACAAACGATTATGGTACTTCCAACTTATGTTCAAGCAGTACTGCAGACTAAGTCCACAGCTTTTTCAATTTTTTTGTTAACAGATGGCTGCGAATAAGAGTGTGAACAGCAATGAAGTCAAATTTTCATTTTCTTTCAAATAATTATTAGTCTCTGAAATATTTAGCCTGTAACAAAGACCACAAATGAAAATAATAATATTGGTGACTGCTGTCTTAACTGCATTCTCTGAGACTGAGTCCTCCCAAAAATATTGGATGAAAACATTCCTTCAAAAATACAGTGCAAGGCCTCCCAAATACAAGGCTTAGAGTTATTTCATTTCATGTGTAGCCTTCTAAGGCAATAGGAATTTCTTTGGCTTACACACCCCCTATACTTTTTTTTTATTTTGAGTTTTGATATTTTTACTTGTTTTGGGCTTCTTGTGATATTTATAGTGGCATTCTTTATGTTTTAAAATTGTAACAAAATTTGCATTCTCTTTAAGTTTGTTCCAAATAATTATAAGCCTGACCAGTTTTTCCATTTGAACAAAATAATAACTCTTTCTATGGTCATTGTATAGTATACATGGGTTTTGTATTAGGCAAATTACTTGTAACATCTTTGCAAGGAACTGATTCAAAGTATGCAGGATGGATCTAAACTCCATCAGTTTTCCTTGCTGATGAATGCCTTAATTCTCATCACCTGATTGCTTGAGACTGTACTGATGTTGTGTGAAGAAACTAGATGTTGACAATAGGAACACCTTAAGTGTTTTCCTTACCTCTGCTCCCCTGAAAACTGAGCTAATTCCCTGAATCGAGTTGACATTAAGCGGCAAATCCAGTGCACGGATCTGTTTACACAAAGCATCGTACACTTGAATTACTCTCTGGGCTTCTTCATCTCCTGTTCCACTGCCACATGATGCACTGCGTGTCTGCAGCGTACAGTCTAACTGATCCGCAACAAAAGTAAACGATGCTGGATCAACACCACCATGTCTAGAAAAAAACAAATTCAAAATTGAGCTTTCATAAATTCTCCCTGTGCTAGCAGGTCAGGTAATATTATGAATAAGTGAGTAAACTGTATTGTTAGTATTAGTGTAAATATTGTTTGTAAGTATGTAGGTTAATTGTACTATTGTGAGTAGTGTTATAAAAAAAAATCTGTTTAATAAAAAAGAAAGGAAAAAAAAAGATTGCGTCAGGGGAGGGGGTGAGAGAAGAGGGAAGGTAAACAGAGAAAGGGAGAAGAGAGGAGGGAGGAGGGAAGGGAAGGGAAGGGAAGGGAGAAGGAGGAAGGGGAAAAGGGGAAAAGGGGAAAAGGGGAAAAGGGGAACAAATCTTCAGTTTCCAGTGCATGGTGGAATGTTAGTCACTGTAAAACGCACCACTTAGTAATAAAGTTTAAGAAATATTCACCTTTGAAGAAGATGTTTAATAATTCTTCCACAGATAGTTCTTCTTTCTGCGAAACTATTACAAGGCCAAACTACGGCCTCGAGAATAGAACCATCTTTAAATCGGCGCAACTCTGATTTCTCACCCCAGAATGCACGGAAAGGTGGAGCCTGGAAAGACAAAAAAAAATGTTTTTGAATATGAATACATTGAACATACAATACTACAGATAAGTACTGACCTCTGTACTGTCTGCTGGTGGTCCAGTGTCAAGCACAGCATCTGCATGATCAGAATTCAACAAGCCCAGTGTCACACTGCTTTGACTTCTAGATAGAGGGGCTTTGTTCACAGGCCACTACATGTACATTAAAAGAGCACACGTTTGAAACAAGACTACTTTATTAAGAATCTCAGCCCATGTTGTTTCTTTACATGCTACATGTAACAAGTAATTCGCTAACTAAAGATATGCAGAACAGTTATTTACAGCTGCAAAAGGGTATTGTACATGTACACTTAGAAAATACATGTAACTGAAGGTCTAGTACAGCACATACATGTCCATAACCTTTTGCATGCCTTAACACTGGACATAAAAATGTGGATAATATTATTAATAATGCTTTATATCAAGAGTTACAGCACTAACTGCTGTAAATCTATGGCAAATGCATAAGAAAATTGTTAAAATGAAGATTACAAGGAAAAAATGAATAAATTTCAAAACTAATTCATGTAGTTTCCATATTGCTATATACCAGGGGAATTTATGCATGTTGTACTAACTGTTGTAAATTTAGGGCAAATTTGTTTCAAATATTCTGAAGATTGAACAATGTATGAAAAGATTCCAAAGTTGACCCAAACATTTCTCAAATAGTGCCAGTGACATGCATAAGATCTCCACAATGTGAAACATGAACTTCTAAAGATTCTTTATTATAATATGCAAACAAACCCTTGAGTTAATACTCCACAAGTCAATAAACATGTTCTCTCTACTTAGCACCATGCATTCCCTATAGTACATGTATCAGTTGGAAGAACTGGATAAAATATGGAGACCGCTTCCCTGGTGCATGATCTCCTGAATTTAATTTACCTGAAGTGAAGTTTGTGGCTTCAAGCAAAGCATCTCTACTCTCTTTCCCAGGCCTCTAGTGACAAGATGAAGGAGCCAATCAGTGACAACTGGAATCCAGTCTCCTGGATGATCGATAAGATGACTGAGAAGGTCATTTCTACTGCAGACCACTTCTAAGGCACTGATATTTGGAATTCTGCAAGAACAATGTCAGAGTAGATGTGAATTGAAAACAAAAACCTGGACATACGGTCCACTTCTGAAGTTCTGTGGCCAGAACCCTGATGGCGTAGTTCCAGAAAAATTATCCACACAACCCCCTTGGATTCAGAAATGATTTCACTGAAATTGTACATACAAATGTTTGAAGCATCCTTAATGTACTTCCATCATTTTTGAACTGATGCTGCAGCGTTATGTACACTGTATTGTACATACATGTTACTGGCTTATAATTAAACTACACAGTAAGGAGTATTTTCTGGAAATTTTTGCCTACTTGATTTTTTTCCTCCACCACCAAGATATGTTTCCCAACAGCATCATGTAGACATTATTGTTACCTTTGAATTATTAAGTTTTTTTTAATCTTTAAACTTTTTTTAATCGCAGGGCTCTTTTACCTCCGCCTTGAACATTTAAACTTACAAGTTACATGTTAAGTTAAAATTCAACGTCGGCTAAATCAATAATCAACACATTAATATCAATGTACGTACTGTAAAAATTGGTCAAATGTTTGTATAAATGGAACCGGCTTCATGAAGAGCACTTCAAAGCTGTCCATAAAACCACTGTCCAAAAACTCCAGTGACAACCTGGCTTCATGCAGCAACTAAGAATTAAACGAAGAAATGTGTTTCAAAAGTGCAAATTACATGTATCCTTGATCATAGCAAAATGACATACTTTCTGTGTCATACATCACCAGTCTCAAATGTGACAACTGAAGATTCTTATATGCTCAAGACTAGACTTCTGATTGGCTAATTGTAAACTTGGAATCCGTAATGGTTTATTCAACACAGTTCACTTACTCTCCTGTATTGAGCCACAGTCATCCCAGCACACAAGTTAAGGTAGCCAGAGGGATCAACAAACACAACATCAAACCCTGAATGAAAATCTGCCTTAGAAGGCTGCAAGAACAACAAAATAAAGAAAGAGTTTTTTAACCTTGTATTGTTGGCGAAGATTGCATGCGTCATCGACCTTGAGAACTATGCTGTCTGAGACCTCAGTCCCTGGGTAACTGGCTGACCCTAGTTTGCCAGATTGAGTCACAGGTGTCAGGGAGTGGAAGCAAGTATTATGTGACAAAGGAAAGTAAGGTTATGGGTTTGATTCTTTAATGTCGGGAGTCAATGTCGGGGCTTTCCTTACCCCATGCTCATGTCATGTATATCAATTCACCTTTGCCATTTCATTACCGAGTTTAAAATTTGCAACCTTGATTCACTTCTGTTGAAAGGGTAGTTCAAGCATCTAATGAACACACAGCAATGGTGCTGGATTTAAAAAAAACAGTATCTCATATACAGCTGCATGTACATTGTATTTCATATATAAATCAACTTACCACATTGCTGTCTTCACTGTTTTCTCCGGTCATCATTATTCCTTCTTTAGTCCAATCAGTGGATCCTAAAGTTTATAAAAACCATTTTAGAAATACAAAATAATAATAAATTATTAGTCCAAGTGTTGTCGTCTCCATCAGACAAAATAAATTACGACTTACATCCATCTAAACATCTGGCAATTTTTTCTAGGGCTCTCAAATGTACTAAGCACCTCTGAGAAAACAGTCCTTTCATTCTCTTAGTAGACTATTAATTACCACAGGTGGTTTAATGAAACATACTAAATGTATGTACAATGTACATTGTACATGTAGAACTGTTTTCGATTAATTTTGCTTTGATAGAATCATGTATAAAAAAACCAGTTTACTTACTGTACATCTTCCCATAAATCTGATTTACATGTACATGCACATTCAATCTATTCATTAGCAATCAAACTATAATTATAATGATAGCAATTCCACCGTCTTTGGAACACAACATAATATAAAACTGTCAGACAACTTTTACATGGCCTAAAATGTAATGCTTCCAAAATATGCAGTGTGAATACTTGACTTAACAATATCAAGTTATGATAGAAACTTTCTTTAGATTCCACAAGTTTTCTAGGGATAGGTTGGAAAAAGAGAATTTCCAAGAAATGTTCAAGGGTCTGAAGTGAATGTTTTACATTTGTAAAATTCCAGGAGTATGAGCGGTGCAAACCATGTTTAAAGCTGCTTCAAGTGAATGTATGAAAGATCACACAGTTTATACAGAACTGTGGAGAAAGACATCACTGATCATCACTGACAGTTATAATACACAAATTAAATAGCTGTGAAATTGAAGTCTGAAAAAATTCACTTCACTGCACTGGTACATGTATTCCAGTGGTCATGTGTTTGAATCCCATTCAAGCCTGAATTTTGTTTCAGATTTTAATTTGACAACTGCTTATTAATATAACTGCTATATGACTGTGATGATCAATTATGTATTTATATCTTCAATGCTGTTGTTGACGATTCTCTTTATCCTCATCACTAGTCTCCTTGATAATGCATGATGTTGTAAGGAGAAATCAGGTGCTGATTGCTTACCAAGGAACTGCAGAAAAACTCTAAGAACTTGGTATGAGCTCATGTGCTTGTTGATCTTTTTAACTGACAATAAATGAGAGATGAACATGGATGCCAAAAATCCACCACAACGACCTTGTCCCTGTGCAAAGAAAGAATAAGAAAGATTTCATTAACTAATAGTATTGCTACAGTGCAGCTCAGATATAAGCGAACTACGCATATGTGTACCATACAAGTGTATTTTGCGTATATGTGTATATATGTGCACATATACCCATATATATATGCGTATATGTCTCTTTGTTATGCATTCTCGTAAGTTTCCTTATGTGAAGCATTGTTAGTCAAACAAAGAACATTATATTTCTTGGGAATGAAAATGCCTTCAAAGTGAAATTATTTGCATATTGTTAAAACATCATGCCTATCAATGAAAGCTACCCTATTTCGAGTACTCGATCACCTCACAAATTCACTGATAATCTACCGTTAATTTACACTTGCTTGATCTTAAGCTAGTAAAAATGGAAAGAAAATTGAAACAGTCACTTGAACTCCCTATTTTAATGCGTGAACTTTACATTTTAAAGATCTGTATTTCGGCAGGTGTTAGCTAGTCATTGCGAATGGGAGGGGAGGGAGGGGAGGGAGGGGAGGGGGAAGGTGGGAAAAGGAGGAGGGGAAGGAGGGTAAAGAGAGAGAGAGGGAAGGGAGAGATTGATGGGAGAAGGGAGGGACAGAAGGGAGAAGAGATCACAGTTGGTGCCCAGCCATTTATCAGAAGATCTAAAGTTTACAGTAGGTTTACATGATTGTACATGTACTAACCACATGGCAATCACTTGCACCTCAAACTGAGCTACCTACATGTAAATCTTACAACTAAACATTGAGTGTAAAATAGAAGCAGAAAATGCCTAAACCTGATCAAGTTCACGCTGATGCAGCCACACTTTAATGAGAGCCACTGCATCCTTCATCCCTGGGAAATCTGTAATACACTTGTACAAATGGTGAAGGTGCTGCTCCAAGAACATGTCTGACAACACAGAGGCATTGTAATGAGGTGTTGGTGTTCCTGTGTCTAAAAATATAACACAAAACAAGTAAAGAATCATCATTAATACATGTAGAGATCACAATAATACAAATGAATAATATTATTGTTGTGCTATAACAACAATGTCTTATACATTGTATACAATTCATGTAATAAGCCACTGGTTTAAAAACTACTTTTTAAACTAGTTTAAACTAAGTTTCACTTTTAAAATTTACTTTTTAAACCGAATGTGTTATAGAGTTGTAACCTACCAGCAGCATCTTCTGTTACGCCCTCCTCGCCATTAAACCAGTTCCGTCTGACATTATTCTTTTTTGGAGAAAACCTCTGAGGTTTGAAGGTACCCACTGATAAACAAGGATGCAATTTGATGACAAACTGTTTCCCAGCTTTACCTATCATGACAACAATCCCCTGTTAGCACTTTCTTGTTCAAGAAAATTAATGTCAATTTTCTTTTGCGGTGTGTGTGTGTGTATTAAAACGTCTTACTGTGAAACTTCTTACTGTCTGATCTTAGGAAATCTTGGAAACATCCTCAGAAATCCTTAAAATGTCCTCAGAAACTTTTGAAATTCTGATCTTTGGGCATGGTTGGGCCTTCTCTAAAAGCTCTTGGTACTTGCAGTTAAAAATCTCACAACTTCATGTATGACTCACAAAGAGTTGGTGGATATGTTACAGGTCAAAATTAAATTCCTTTGTCTCTTAACCCTACTTTTTCATTGATTATGAATAATTGATTTTGACCTGTAAGTTACAGATATACACAGTCAAGCCTCTGTGAAGGGATTCAGTTTTCTCAAATGGTGAAAAACCCACTGAATGATACAAGTGCAGACACAGCATTAGGTGAATGGTGACGGCAATTCAAGTTTGTCTCTGCACTCACCTTGCACAGCGGCTTTCTATAATGAGGCCTTGCAAGGAGTAAAAGTGACAAGCTATACAACCCTATACAACCCTAAAAACCTAATGTGCCGCTAAAATTCAACAGCAACATGAGAAGCACTACATGTAGAAGAGACAGCACCATTGCCCCTTTTGGACTTTTTTGCCTATTTAGAAGTTGTATTCTCTTTTTACGTCTTTAAAGTCAGAACCTGTGTGCTTTTCTATTGAATACACTCTACAAAAATCAACCTTGTAGTGACAGTGACATAAGACTTCATGCAGAAAAATGTCACTGACATTTGCTTCCACTGGTTAGGCGACACTGGTACATGAAAGGATGCAACATGGCAACATGGCTAACCCACCTTAGAAGGCCTCTATAACGAACATAAACATTGTTTAAATAATTGTTTACTAACCTTTAGGCTTGAGCAGAAGGATTGGCTTCAATACCTCACCATTCATGTGAGCAAACTGAACACTTTCAAACAATGAGCTCTTTGTTAAATGTGCTGCTATGATACACAGATACAGAGCTCGTTTGTGGTGATATCTGAGATTCAGATAGTCCCTTGCTTGAAAACATTCCTTATGTAGAAAAAATAATATTACAAGCCTGCATTAATTTCACCAACTCAATGTATATAAGAGTAGCTAGACCCAAAGAAGTAACCCAGAAATGCAAATTAATACCAATAATACAATGTAGCTTTTTCAGAAAGGTTGGCCTACTAAAGTGACATAAAAGGATTATATTCAACAATACTAAGGACTTTACTGACACAGATAGTGGTCTCCATAGCTATCCAATTTCATGGCTGAAGTTCCAGTGAGATCATGATGGAAGGAGATACCATAATATATATATAAACATCGGGATGAAGAAGTTCGAAAATGGGTTCCTTAAGACCATACGTGGTAAGTCATTGCCGATCAGAGTGCCCCCAAATGCAAAGGCTAGCCTCGTGAAGGAGAAGGCCGTATTGAAG
>Ga0126337_10001863_pt1 | contig 13080 bp, 10 predicted proteins | sample DipCmetagenome_FD_92527 | JGI IMG/M metagenome (GOLD analysis project Ga0126337, IMG submission 92527) | Coral microbial communities from La Bocana,Puerto Morelos, Mexico - Diploria C A metagenome | ecosystem: Host-associated > Invertebrates > Cnidaria > Coral | place: La Bocana,Puerto Morelos... | reverse complement strand
TTAACGCCTGTTATGCAGGCTAGATTAAGCCAGCAACAAAAGCCCTTCCCCTAATGATCTAAGAGTCAAGTCATAAATAGGGTATCAAATTTTTGGTCAGGTCATAAATAGGGTAGCGAAAATTGCAGATTTTGGTCATAAATAGAGTAAGGGTTTTGGGAAGCTGGCCGCACACCCCTACCAAATGTTTCTGGGAGTACCCCCCCCCCGGGATTTAATGTAACGAATTAAATGTGTACATCAAACTGCAAGAAATTGACAATCTTGAAATAGTACATGTATATAGCAGTATACGCTATACGTGATATTTCACAACCATAAATTGGGGCCATTTTCAACCCACCCTGAGCTGGATGCTATTATGGACTCCTGCTATAGGGGTGTCTGTTTGCTCTAATGAGAGTTGTCTGAAGTGGATATTGCTTGGTAACCAAGCATAACATAAGCCCATGTGGAGATTTTATTATGTAAAATTTATTTTTAGGAGGAGAACGCTTCTATGATAACATGGCTTCTATGATTGGATTTCGGATCAATCCTTGGATCAGGATATGCTGGAAATATTTGACACCAGCATTTTGTGTGGTAAGTAATTATGGATCATGTGTACTATTGACACCCATGATCGAGTGTTGATCGACACCTCGATCAACCTGCGATCGACACTCGATCGACATCTCAGTCAACCCTCGGTTGACACACGGTTGACATCTCGGTCGACAGACTTTCAATTTTCGTTGACACTCTTATCTAGTGGCGATCGATACTAGCGATGACCACATGTTCAATGTCAGCCTTACGGTTGGCTGTCGGTAGCATGTCGGTCGTCTGTCAATGATTTATCGGTAGTATGTAGGTGATGTATTCTTCACAGTATTCCTGCTCAAACGGCGGTATTCTGCCAAATACGCTGTCAGCTAGTGTAAGATCTAAATTCCAACTATTTCTGGTGATTTTTTGCGCGAGCAAAATAACATTACTTTGATGGCAGTCGTTTATCAGAGCGATGCCCCAGGGTTCTATTTTTGATTGGTGTTGATGATTTTTAACTCGGAAAGTGGCTTTGTCATTTCGAGCTGTCGAAAGGAAGGGCAATGTCACTAGTTCACTACGTTCACTTCTTCGTTCATTTTTCATGCTCAACTTGTAGAAAAAGGACTTGCAAAAGTCCGCAATCACTGCAAATTTAAAGGCCAAATCCGTAGCTAGCCACTCTCTCTCGATTGAAGAGAATAACACCTGTTGAAGATTTTACATTTTAAAAGATCTTTTTATGTATAGCTGGTGAGGATTTATTTAGAAGCAATCCGCATAGGATTTTTTTTCTTTTTGAAGGACAACTTTTTATTTACTAATAAGATTACAAAGGACAGGTTGGATAATATAATAAGTCTTATTAGTCATACATCCTGGACAGATCAAGTATGTAACATTGGGTTCATTATCATTTTATACGTTAATTGTTTCTTCCTTCCTCAGGGAAGTAAAAATGACAGAGCTTTTATGAAACATAATTTGACATTACAATTAAGAGCAAGGAAACCGATACATATCTTTCCGCATTACAAACAACAATAACAGTTAAAAGAAAAACTAGTTAACACATTTTCTCTGGTGGATCTACTTTCACTCAAAATCACCCTGGATAGATTAAGGGATCAAGGGATATCAAATTGTATATCTCAAAATTGAACGAACTCTTTTCTATGTTTCTATCATTTCTTGTAACGGGAACCTTATGAAGTTTCATTTTTTCCCCTCAGCTATGAGACTGTTCAATGTCATTTTTCATTGTAAAATCTTCCTTCAGGAAAGAAAGGCAAAAGTCTGCCTTCTTCCTTGAACTGTTTGGACTGGGCCCTGTACTCCAACAGGGCAACTCGGCAACGTTGCTCTATGTCTTTGACAGACGGCTTTCCACTACGCTCCCTCTCCGTGGAAACAACAGTGTTAAACTTATCTTGATCCAAGACAATATAATTATTACTTTCTTATGCCACTGTATCAGTAATAAAATAATTAATCTACATGAAGTTTTCATTTTCCAAAAAAATATCGGGACCCAAGCAATCAATTAAGATCACTGATCACTTCACGTGCACCTCCGCCAACGTCAACTATTGCATAACTTGCACTTATTGCAAAAAGATATACATTGGCGAAACAGGACGACAACTAGGTGACCGATTCAGACAACATCTTCGCGATGTAGAAAGGAATGACAAGCACGCATCAAAACCAGTCACTAGACATTTTAATTTACCTAATCATTCTAAACAACATATGGCAATCTGCGGCCTTTCGTTACATTTAGGTAGCTCGGAAAGCCGCACAACTCTTGAACAAAAGTTTATTTTTCAAATCGGCACTCTTAATCCCATAGATATCAATGAATGCTTTTCATTCTACTAATTTATTCATGTTTTTCTCATCACTATGTTCCAACCAATAGCGTCGCTCCACTTTCTCCATATAAACCCACACACAACCCACAATTCCTCCATTTTCTCTGATGAAGGGCTAACGCTCGAAACGTCAGTTTTATAACTCGTTACGGTGGCCAATTTACATTTTCAACTTAGTTGATATAACCAAATTACCTTGTTACCCCCACCGACACAGCACCACAGTTTCTTCAGAAACTTTCACCCTTTATTCTTAGTGCTACTCTTGTTAAAGGGGTCATGCATCGTTTCACAGCTTGATGCAAGTTGTAACATTAGCCTATTTGATTCCATTGTTTATGAACTAATCAAAAGCAAGTCGACAATTTTTGCAGGAAAACATCGCAATATAGGTGGTATAACTTATGGAGGCTCCATTTCATTTAATATGCCCCCACTGCCCGTGAACCACAAAATGACATTGTTTATAAACCAATCTGCAGCTGGTGCAAGTAGATAACTTTTGCATGTGTCCAGAATAAAGCCTTCAGCCCGAATGCTAAATTCAATGTTTAAATTTCTACATTTCTGGCTTCATTTTGTTATAATTAGCATTTTTCTGCTTATAATTACAATTAGAGTTACAATTATGTGATAATTTATGCTGTTACTTTAGACTCTAATTGTTTAAGTTAATTAGATGCATGTTCCCACCATGTTTTTGAATATGATATAACTTTTTCTCCTTACGTTCAGTTCGGTTTTGATGCTATGTGATGTACATGTAACACACGTTTAGCGAGTTAAGTTTAGAATAAAGTTCTGGAATTGTTATGCTTCAGTTTCTATCTGTTAACAAATTCCAATGCTTTGTAAATCAAAAACTGAAGATGAGAGGAGAATCTGCCAAAGATTTCTTTTAAACTTTAACTTTTGTGGTTTATACTTAAAATTCTGTTTTGCAACAGTTACCCCAAACCCCACTGTCATTTTACTATTGTCATTTTTAGTCATTTTTAGTATGTAAAGGAAAGAATCCACTATCTGTACCCCTGCAGTCTCTGGACACACTTTCTTTGCATGCTGTCAAACTAAAGTCTAATGATGTTACATACACCTGATAATTTAAGCATGATCCATTCCTTGCAGACCATCATTGCAGGTTAGGTGAGTGTCGCTTAAATGTGCTCATTGTCATTGCAGGCTATATTTATATTCAGCCTTGTGACGTACAAGCCACTGATGTACAATGAATACTCCTACCCTGTTTGGGGACAAGTGATTGGTTGGATTATGTCATTGTCATCCATCATGTGTATTCCAGGTGTCATGATTTTCAAGATTGTGACCACAGAAGGAACATTTCAAGAGGTAATCATCCCTCATTTATTTTCCATGGCTTTAGAGCTACCTCAAGACAACATCGCAATATGTTCAAATGAGCAGGGCCACCAAAACACTGCTTTATTACAGGGTATACACTGGAGTGAAAAGGGATGCCACAGTTATGTATAATACATAACATGCGCATGTATTTAAAGTTTTAGCTAGATCTTGAATGAATGTCTTGATCTCAAAGATATGAGAACTCTTACCTTTGAGACTGTCCAGAAAAACAGCTGAGACTCTGAGTCTCTTTACAGTGCAGCAATTTCCTAGTTTTAGCCATAATCATGTTTGGAACCCGCAAAGGTCCATGACAAATTATAATTATTTGATGAGTTATGGAACAAGTTATATAATGCATTATGTGACGAGTTATGTGACAAGCTATTTGACAAACCAGTAATGATCAGGTCATCCAGAATACCATTAATCTAGCAAGGAAGTCCCATATCGATTTCAACTCCTGCTGTTCCACCTTATGGAACTTAAACACTGGGCTATGAGTATTGGCCTTGAATCCAGGTGTTGTGGATCCAGGTGTTTCCATATGGTTGGGGAGCAAAGAAAGACCAAGGAATGGGATTTTCTGTGTTTTGCCCACTTGAAAAATGAGGCTCGGGCCAAAAAGGAAAGAGGGGGAGAGGAAGGGGAAGGAAACAGGGGTTTGACTGCAAGTGTTTCCTTCCTTCCCCCCCCCCCTCCCCCTTTTTCCTTTTTTGGCTCTCATCCCATTTTTTGTGTGCAAAACACCAAAAATCCCATTCCTTACTCCCTAATCCCACATTAATGCTTGTTACAAAGGCTAGCTAAGGCTATCTCAGTATCTCACTTTTAAGAGTATTTTGAGCCTCATATTTTATTTTTAGTTATAGTGTCTCTCATTTAATGAGTTTTTGCTCATTCCTACTGACTCTTAGCTTACTAACTTGTTGTATAACTCGTCACATAATTTGTCATATCACACAATTCGTTACATAACTTGTCAAATAACTATAATTTGTCATGGTCCCTAGAGTACTAAATGCATATGTCAAACAAACATAAATGAAATTGAATGGTGTTACTATGATTCCTTGAATGTTGTAAATGATTAATAGTGCCTGAAATTTCTGATTCAATAGGCCTATTTTCATTAATTTTTTAAGTGCTTTTGTTGGTAGGGGGAGCTTGAGGGAGGTTTGCTTTAACTTTATGCTTGGTATGCATAGTTTTAACGGGGGTCAATAAAAAATATGCATTAAAATACATTATTCCTTCAGGGTCTAATCATTTTTTGCTGCACAAGATCTTCTATAAGCATTGCATGCCATGCTTATTAGAGGTGAACTTGGATCATAGTGCTAGTTAACCAGTGTGTTCACTAACACTCCCTGGGAATCAACCTCTTGGGCATTTAAGTTAACACCTAAGGGCTAAGGCTGAAGGCTAAGAGCAAGTATCACTCTCCTCTTAAATACTAATATTTTTCAAACTGCTACTATAACAGTAATTCCTTATGATGTCTTTGACCACTGCTAGACCAAATTACTGCTGGAATAGCTATGTGAATTAAAAACTTGATGTTGAATTTTTTCCCAGCGTTGGAAGAAACTGACCACACCCATCTTTACAAGGGATGAAGATCACAATGCCATGGCAGAGAGCCAGGAAATGGGAAAAATGCAGGACTCAAAATTATAGCTTGTTACCTGCAATGCCAGCCGACATAATATTTTATTTTTATATGGAAAATATATATTAAAGGATACTATTATATAGGTAGAGTTAACCCTATTGTTATGAACAATCTGTAGACCCTTTTCATAAATGGCTGTGAATTTAAAATTCTTTTGTATGAATTTTAATTAGCCTTACTAACTTCATTCCAGATGTAAGAATACTTTTGAATTACCAACTTCACAATGAGGTTAATAAGGCTATTTTGTAATATTTTCAATATATAATAATTATAATTGGCCGCCATTTATGAAAGTGGTATATAGACCACAGCTATTATTAATTGTGATAACAAAGAAGAAATTAAAAGGCTCAGGTGTCATGGATTTCTAATCCACCAATTTTCATGTTGTAAATGACTGTAATGAATTAAATTTTTATATTTCTTAAATTTCTCCTGGATGGTAAATTCAGTAAAACATGTGGTACTCAGAAGTGCGTAGTTTTCTAACACAGTTTATTGGCAAACATACGTATTTAGCATTTAACATGAACTCTTGTGATATATTAGCAAAATTATTGTGAAAGGCATTGTCATTAAAATTACCGGTACATGCCGACAAATTATTTTAACAAAAATGAGATGTTGTATTCTTAGCTTGAATAGTATTAGTTGACAGACTATAGTTTTGCATTTTGAAAAGTCATTTATTTTGAAACAATTTTTTTTATGAACATAAATAGCATTTATATAAACAAAGAAAGAAAGAAATGTCCATAATATTTGTATTTTTTTTAAAAATAATTTATATTTACAACGTTCAAAGGTAAAAACATCAAATGTTTTCAATACATTTTCAGAATTACCCTGAAGATGCTCTCATGTTGAAAACTCTTGTTATTTTAACTTTTTAAGCCTCGTAAATAAATGTTATTTTTAATCAAGAAATTATTAAATAAGTTTAACAATAAATAAAGATAGAAATTAACCAATACGAATATGATTTTGATAATCTGTGACAAGAAATAGCTTGATACATTGTACCTTACTATTGGTCAAAATAAACAAAACTTAGTGAATAACTGCTTCTAATTGTGATCTATTGGAGGACAGACGTGACATCAATATATTTTTTTGGTTAAACAGATTCCATGTTATCATGCTTCTGTACAGTAATATTGAACACAGATGTCAAAAAGTGGTAAAAAAATCTGTGAACAATTACTGAACAGGTGCACAGCAACAGGGAAACTATTCGTGAGTGAATATAATTATGAAAGACCACATGAACTGTTGAGAAAGATATGAAGACATCAGTGATCACCACCATTGTATACACAACAATTGTGAAATTTAAGCCTAAACAAAAAAAATTCAGGCAAGGTGGGCCACAAATCATGCATCACAGATAATTTTTTACTAATCCTGCATCACATAAAAAGAAGTAACTACATTGTCAGTTTTACTTTCTTAACCCTAGAAACATTGTTAAAAGGAGAGCTTGCTGACTCAACCACAGAAATGCAGAGGCAAATATTCCAAACATTTTCCAACAGAAATGACAATGGTAAAAATAATAAACGTGGTAATCAGCATGGGATACCGAGAGATTTCATCTGTATCAAGGAGCTGGCTCCTGGGCAATCTGGGAGAATTAGCAGTATCTGTGAACAGGCTCCTGACAATTGCAAAAAAATACAATAGGGCAAGCATACCAAGCCTGGCTATTTTCCATTTACTTTGATTGAATGGTGTCCTTCTAGCTAAAAAAAGTCTAATTGGTAAATCATGCATCATGTGCTTGTAAAAAAGCAATTCATGCATCATGTTATGACGTCCTATCCTGCGTCACTTGGCTAGTTTGGTTTCAATCAGGCCTCACTCTGCTAATATTGGGCGACCAGGCATCATGCAAAAACCCTTTGCCACCCTCTAGATTGTGTTTTATTGCTGAACATTCAAATAACTGTTATTTTCCACATTAGCAAAACGTAATAGCCAAATAGGATGAGAATATTTTGTATCCGAGTGTTGATTATCAGCAAAGCCAATCAAATTATCTAAAATGGACCACAGCTACCCAACAACTGCGTGGCAATTAATGTGTATTGTTCCCTGCAGTCATGTTTTTGATAAACTCGACTTAACATCGGGAACCTGAATGGGTTTCAAGACGCAAGTAACAAGCTGTGGATTCTCCTGTACTGGCCTTTCAACTTTAACACCCTCCAACTCTTGTTGTACTTTCTTTATGACATCCAGCTTATCATCTGAGTCAACATCTGAGTTAGTTCTACGCTTGCTTTTAACAGAAAGTTTTACTTGGTGGCCTTTTTCCAAATACTGCTGTATGTGCTTTACTTTGAAGATCAAATCATGAGATTCAATATTCTCAGTTAATTCAATCTTCTTTATTTTTGGTGGTTTAAAGGACCGAGCTTTGGTTTTTAAGCTGATTTCAAGTTTGGACATCATTCGATAAACGGGCATGGCGTTTGTTTTGTGCTTGTCAACCCAAACAAGTTCTAGCGATCTTTCTTTGGCAATTTGCCGCGCTTCTGGAAGCGACATTTCACCTTGTCTAGTACCTTTCTCATCCACAAGCAAAACGCTTTTCTGTTGGTGTTCTCCTTTAGATCTTTGTTGTTCATTTCTAGTTCTACACGAAGACAAAGCAATTGTTCTTGACGGTTGGATTAAGTAATGTAACCCTTTCATCCTCCCTTGAAAAGCAAACCTCCTCAGAAGTATGAAGGAACAGGAACACAACGCATTCACAGTTTTGAACTTCTGATGGTAGGACATCATTGACATTTTTCCCATCCAAAGCGAAAACATCGTCCAAAACGGGTAGTACTGGGGACGAGATAATACAGGACAGCGCGGGCTCTGGAAAGGAGATTGACTGCAGACCGCTCAGCGCTTTAACTTACAGAGGTAGGGAGTGGCTAAAAAGGTCATTACTGTCCCCCACACCTAATAGTTGGCTGGGCCTTAAAAGTACGAGGAAATGATCTAAATACTACAAAAATCAAATCACCATCTGTGAGGTCGTTTACAACTGAACATGTGAAAGACACTTCCGGTCAGAATTCTAGGTGCTTTTATCAAACAGGGTTTAGAAAAAGACTAAAATAGACTGTTGCCTTGACAATTTGTTTGACACTTTTAATTATATTGATCATTATATTTCAGTTCAGTTGTTACACGTTTCACTAGAAGTACACACAGTTCTCAGTTTGACAACCAGTTTTTTTTACACTACAGAGTCTAATGTTAACAGGAAACCAGTGACAGAAGTAGTCTTTCATTTCTGGTTTTGTGCTGTTGGTTCTGGCTACCTACCTTTTTATAATCAGTGTTGTGAATACTGGAATGTTTCCTAATTATATTGCATTATTGTACGTTTCAGATCGAATAATTCCTACAATAAATTTGTGTTGCTGATCATTCGATTGATGGTTTCCCAACGTTAACTTCTGTATTGTGTCAATTGTTTGACAGTCCATAGACCAATTTCAATGTATTAAAATTCAGCTTAACACAATAGACCTCAGCATGGGGCTCTGAGGAATAAACCCCACACTCTTACTAGTTGTTCTCCAAAGCCTCATACTAACTCTAATTTATTACAAAATTGGTCTAATAAAAAGATTACAAAGTGCAAATTGAGAGAGCTTGGTCCCGGTTGTGTTTTCAGAAGGAGGGGTCTTCTTCATGCATGTTTTGAAATGTATTTCCAAGTGTTTCCAGATTAATGAAGCTTTTGTAAAAAGTGTACTTAAAAAGTTTTGCTACTGTATGTTGTATGCATGTGTATTTGAACTTCAACTAGCCTTGGATGTGTTTCCAGTCTTGAAAGCTGACAGGAATTAGAGGCTCAGGTATTCCAAGTATAAATTGCCAACTATAAAATCTACAGAAATAGAAATAGAAATACAGATTCCAGTTATTGTATTAGTATAAAGCTCCAAATGGTGCTGAGGAAACATGATTACCCAATGTTTTGTGCACTAGATGTCATCCAAACAAAACTTCTTTACAAGGACCTGTCTACCAGAGTATCTCTTCTTTGTTCCACCCTCTCTGCCCCCTCCTTTCCAAGAACTTTCAGCCCAGAAAAATGACAATAAAATTCCAGGAATTTCCAGGAACTCTGTGAACCTTGTAGTTGTAAGTCACAAGCTCCTGAATCACTTGTTATGACAATTGTAATGTGATTTGTCAAGTCTGAGATTGATGTGAGAGTACAACAAGGCAAATGAATATACATGTATGAAATATCATGTATTTGAACTGCAGAGAAAGATATAAGACATAGTTGATCTTCACAGTTATATACAAGAAGCTGTGAAATTAAAGCCTCAAAAACAATGATCAGCTTCATGTATGTCTTCATACATTTATCTCTCTCCACAGTTCAAATATTTGATATTTCATATATTCATTTGCAAGAAAAATTGAATTCTTTGATGTAACAAAAAAAGTAATTGAATAGAAGGCATAACATATAAAGCACAGATATTCAATTTTTTGGTCTTTACACGCACTTCACATGGCGATTAAAATCAATTTAATGACCACTTTATTCTACAGCCTGCTTACAGATTAACATGTATGTCACAGCATTATCATCATCTTTTTTCTTGCAAGGCAGCATCACACAAATCACATGAATTTCACACAGGACCTCTCCAGGACATCTTTAATGACTTAACAAGTTATCCGAGTCCTTCATCATGTCAAGTAGAAGTCCGAGATTGAAGATAAAGCATATTGTAAATCACTTATCATAAAGTTTGTAACAATTTTTTGGGGGCTCAACATTACAGGGCTAAAGGGCTAAAGTATGTGCTTACATTTTGTATGTTGCTTCTCTGACAATAGCAATTTAAAATTCTTCAGTTATAAAATACACAGATGAAATTAATCTTAAAGTGACCTTAGCCACTTATAGTTATAAGCTTTTGGAAAAAAATATTACAAATCATAGTGCAATGACATGCTTAAAAAGAACAATATTTAATACCAAATATTACGGCATGTCACCTTCAAAAGATCATTTTTTTTTCACCAGTTGAAAACCAAGTCTATCAGCTAAATTAACATAATCTGTAACAAAACTTAGCCAGAGCAGTTGCACAGGAAGTTGCAATCCACACTAATTCCAAAATGTTATTTAGAGAGCTCTTTGTAAGGTGAGATTATTTTCCAGCATTCTTTGTGGTAAGGATTAAAGCAACAATCAGTCCATAAAGACCAAGAACTTCAGCAAAAATCAAAATAAGAATCATGCCAACAAAGAGACGAGGCTGCTGTGCTGTTCCTCTAACACCAGCATCTCCAACAATGCCAATGGCAAACCCAGCTGCAAGGCCACTCAATCCTACACTTAAGCCGGCACCCAAATCTAGAAAACTCCTGCAAGAAAGAAAGAAAAATGTATCAACAAAACAAATTACAAACCAGTGGAAAATATAGGTCAAAGTGTCAGGCATCTGAACAGAAAGATTTATCACTCTCTGGACTCTCAGATGGAATTCAATATTTTGATGATTTGGTAGCTACCCAGATGTATCTTGTATATTGTTTGCAACTGACATCATTGCCGCCATGTTGGATGACCATTAACAAAAGAATAGTAACAAGCTTTATTGTGGCTGTCATCTAATTTGGCGGCAGGGTCTTTGTCATTTATATCTCTCAGGAATGGCCATGAACCACCTTTTGTTGCCCACAACATTTACATAGCATTTTAAGAAAAGTTATTCACACAAATGTAACTGAACACAGAACACCACTGATTTTGTAGGTATGTGTCTGTGAAAACTTGAACAAATGTAGCATTAATGCTTCTACAATTAAGTGTTCTTTTTGGGCCACTTTATTCAGCTATTTTGTTAATATTCAAACTTCCACAAAATCTCACAAAAGTATAAATAAACATCTTGTACTTTTAAGCTGATTCTTCATACTAACAACCAATGCAAAACAAGAAGTGCAAGTACATGTATGTCTATGGGTACTATGCCAATTACCAATATCCATAAAATAACACTTATGTTAAACTCTAGAAAGAAATTAATCACTACTTACTTGTACAGAGTGTAATCCTTACCAACTGAAAAAAAAAAAAAAAAACTCTAAGTGACATATACACAGTACTGTCACCCAAGTCACCTACATAATGCTTATGCTTATTACTCCATAATAAACTACATTAGGATGACAACAAATTTAATACTTTGGAATGGAAGTATACATTTTCACTTGACTGAAGCCACAAAGCGCAAATGTTAGGAGCCAGAGATTAAGAGAGAGATTGACAAAACATGACTTGACAATTGGTGACACAATCCTGTCCTTCAAGACCAAATTCTTTTACCTGTCGTTTCGGGGACAATAAGAAATTTGCCACAAAGGAAATTATATAACACTGTCTCTGTAACATTGATGGTGAAATTATCATAACCTCTTATTTCTTCCCTAAGTCTTTTGCTTTTCTGCAATCACAGGCAGCACAGAATACAAGAAGTTAGAAGGATACATGTAAGTTAAATGAAGGAATGTTGTCGTTTCTGTTATTTTATACATGTGACAACAGTATTTTTCTTACAAAATTAGTTGTGCAACAGCTTACCTGAATACTATCATTTTCCTTACAAGGCAGTCCCCAATTTCAGACAGTATAATTAATTTTTAAACTATTAAGGAGAGTTCACTTTGTAAAATGACCAGAGAGGGATGCAGGGATGGAGGTATATGGGGCTGGTCTTAATATTTAAATGGCATCAAAACCTTATGCCTACTGTCAGAAACTGAAAGAAAATTGTTCAGAAAATGTTGGTTGTCCCAACATTACTTTATATGCTATCTCGTCTTTTTGATTCTTGTCATTTATTGGGTTCACTTTGTAAGGCCTCTACTTGAAATGAATATGGCAAATAAAAATATGAAGAAAGTTATGTTCCCCTTGTAAGGCATCTTTGTATGGCATAAATTAAATATCAAATGGCTCCAACTGGCAAATACCTCAGGGTTCTCTTCTAACACTAAACTATACGAAAAGATGAGAGTATGACGTCATTTTCCATACCTATATGTACAAAATAAGCGATTTTACTTACTGCCATTTCCGACAAGAACAGCAACGACAAGTCCGTAAATAGCAATGATACCCGCCATGACTACTGGAATTATCGACTTCATGATTAACTCTGGTCGCATCACGCTCATAGCAGCGATTCCTGTTCCACTCTTGGCTGTCCCATAAGCTGCTCCTAGAGCTGGTTGAATCAACGAATACATGATCAGCATGGTACAAATACATATAAAACACACAAAATATCAATAACAACAATACAACATACTTACCACTAAAAACCATCGCTGAGGTTGCCCCCATGACTCCGAAAAAAGCGACGTAAGATGGCTGATCTCCCATTTTTATTTGTGAAAAGTTAGGCGCGATTCCACCAGAAGATACCAGCTGCTAGTCAATATGGCGGAGCGATAAAAGTGTCATGTGATCTATTCCCGCAAATCATGTGATAAAACCACGTGATGCCAGTGGATCGCTGAACCAGGATGTTCTCGGAGAGCCGTGTAGCTCGGTTACCAAATAAAAACATGGCTGTCGATATGTTTTGTTCA
>Ga0126337_10001862_pt1 | contig 13083 bp, 8 predicted proteins | sample DipCmetagenome_FD_92527 | JGI IMG/M metagenome (GOLD analysis project Ga0126337, IMG submission 92527) | Coral microbial communities from La Bocana,Puerto Morelos, Mexico - Diploria C A metagenome | ecosystem: Host-associated > Invertebrates > Cnidaria > Coral | place: La Bocana,Puerto Morelos... | reverse complement strand
GCTACCTTGTTTTTCTTGATTCCCTCCGACTGCATCTGAGCAGTTACAACTGTTCCCAATTTTTCCAGAAACCATTAGGGCAGTCAAAACAAATGTTATTATGGACATAAAGGACACAAAGGTTATAATAGCCAAAAACAGACTTCTGCTGGACAAAACATGGCGCCTTTTGCCGACAACTTCCACTTCTTCTGCTTTATCAGTCGTCCTAGCGTCGTCTTCGTTTTCGTCGCCGACTTGATAAGAATGCGTTCTTTCAGTCGGTTCCATCGAAGCGGGCTTTTCATAATTTTCAGGATGTACTCTTCTAGATGCCAGCATTTTGAACCTACTTCAAATTCTCAACGAAACTATGCCGTTTTCCCGGACCAGTTTGATTTTCCTCAAAAATTGTTTCGTTTAAGCAGCTCAGCTACTTTCAGCTCTTCCGTAAGTGATATATTGCCAGATTGAGATACGCGACTCACGTAGAAATAAGGATTGTTGAAATTCTTGAACTAAGACAATCTTGAAAATCTAAGAAATTCTTGAACTAAGACAATCATGCTTTTCGGTTAGTTATGTTTGACGTGTTCGACCCAAATAGCCGGAGGGATAAATTAACAATTTCGTCAAGGTCACGAAACAGTAGTAATCTTTTTCCGTTATGTGTGTAGGTATACAAAGTTGCCTTTTTGAAAAACAGGAAACTTTAAAGTACTTATAGACGAAGCAGCAGTAGATCATAAGTAAAACAAACAAACAAACAAACAAGCAAATAAACAAATCAGAATTATTGAGAATTGTAAATATTACGAGGGATTGGAAACAAAATGTTATGAAAATAATTTGCCTGAAATCTTCAAGTTTCGTGATCCATGACGCGGACACGATATGCGGTTTGTTCGATAGGCGGTTTGTTCAAGGGTCACTAAACAAGGCACTAAAAAAAAGTATAAAACCTTCATTTAGACATCGCCTTTCTATCGTAAACAACCCTCACGAAAGGACAGTCGTTAAAAGACAGGAATTTGTTAATTTATGTGGTGTGAGTTGTTTGGATTGTGGTCTAGATTTGAATCGTTGCATCAGCGTACAAGATAGTTCCTAAGTCACACGTGACCATGGAAATTTGTATGAACATTTTGCTAAGCAACAGAACTTTAAATTAATTAGAAAGAAGCCACGATGGATCTTGCATGAACACATTTCTTTCACAGCTCAATTATCATCACATTTCCGTTATGTAAATTCTACAGGATGAATTGTAAAATTTAATTCAGTCCTCGTGACTTACGCAAAGAGCAATCTAGGCCAATCAGTAGATAGAATTGTCAATTATACAAGCTGTGAATTACAAATTAAAATCCAGGTGAATAGGGAAAAAAACGTGCAATGAATCAAGACTGAGAGCAAAATATCACGACTTTTTTTCTCATCTATAACCTAGTTTTACCCGTGTATCTCAGAATTGAGGTCTGTCTTAATTGATTCTAAAACAGGATTTTCAAAGTTTCAACACGAATGAAATTAATGGACCATGATCAGTGCCGCTAATTTGAAGACAGCAGATCATTTATTTAAATTAATCAAGGAACGTCTTCTCGATTTTTTGGCCAATTCAGTTACACAATTGAAACAGATGCGTAGACATGAATCTCTTCAGATTTATTTGGTAAATGTACTGGTAAACACCTAGCCAAACTTCGTCTTCGCCTGTATAGTATCGAAGCTGATTATTAGCAGTGGAGTTTAAGCAACCTCGACGTCGAGTTAGATTTCAGTTTCAGTTGGGCTACATTACTGTCATAGCTATTATAGTCGAAATCCACACGTTTAAGTAAATTCGCACTTTTACTAGCGATTCGCTGAAAACATAACGCACATAAACAACTAAATATGCTAGAAATAGCGTTCACTATAGCTGCCCCCCGCTTTTGATATCCTGTTTATTGGATGTGTATTGAATACAAAGATTGTGTATACAACTGCAGAGAAATTAACGTTTGAAGCCTTTTATTGACCTTCAAATGCTACAAGATACTACTAGAAGATGGCGAAGCTCGAAGGCGACGAAACAAACGCGAACTCGTAGATGCAAGACCTTCAAATGCTGTAAGATGCTGCTAGAAGATGAAGGTGACGAAGCGCGACCTCTTGGTTGCAAGTACCCGACATCACCGTGCGCGCTAGCTAAAATATTACCCGAGACGACCGTGCGCGCCTAGCCCGGTTTCGTCAAATCGAGAATGCTTCGCCCATTACAACCACATTTCTTACTTTTTCAACAAATATTCTTTGTCCTTGTATGTATACACCCGGCGACTCCTAGGGTTTTGGCCTCTGGGCCAAAACCCTGCAAAAACCCTGCAAGGGCAATAAAGCAGCTAGGAAACCAAAACGAAATACAAATAAAGCAAGCAAAAATGACTGAAACATAACGAGACTTACAAGATTTGTGTGGCGACTACGACGACTAAAACATAGTGACAACGGCTACTAGAAAACTAACGGTAAAAGAAGCTATACCAAACAATAGAGACAACGGATGAAAAAATGTACATGAAAATATGAAGCGTTAAGTAACCGAACAATAACTAGTGAAGCTAATAGAATGACAAATATACTGTGAATAATTGAAAAACGGAAAAATAGTCAAAAAACACGAAGGGACAACAAAATTGAGGCGCGGTGACTACAGCTATCTCAAATTATAGAATATGTCGAATTTCTTCTCGCAGTTTGATTGGTTATCTATCTTTGTTATATAAAATAAGTAGATTCCATGTTGCCGTGGGTATGTTTAGAAACAGATCACAGAAGACGTCAAAAGAACATCAGTATTAGCTGTCTTGGCTCACATTTTCTAGACTAGGAAGAATTTGGTCATTTCATGTTGTCGTTTTGCAAAGAAATGTACAAAGATATAAAGCAACACGTACACAGTCATTGTAGAAGCGGAGGAGCATTCTAAAACATGGGGAGCAGCTCATCGTTAAGTCAAGCTCTACTCGTATTTTCACTGTCTTTCGAGTGTGTTTGTCTGCAAAATAAAATTTCTTTGCGATGTCTGCAGTGTTCAAAGTGTCCGCAACAGACTTATGACAAAGCAGGAGGAGGAAGTTGCTTAGCCGATACTGCTTCAGGGCTTGAGTGCCTCGAAATGGTTGTTATCAGGTTCTTATATTTGGTGACCCGACGTACTTTGGGCAGATCACGAAGCGGAATATTTTGTGTAAAACCAATTGTATGCTGCGCTAGCGATATCAGTTCGGCACCGAAACGGGGGCTTAGCCCTCCTAAATTTTCATTTGGGAAGTGTGCAGTCCTCACTCCAGCGTCTGCTCCGCCACCTGCATAGCTTATGTTGTGAATTAATCTGACCTTTCCGTCATAGATTTCCAATAATACCAGCCTAACTGAGAGCTATCTAGGCACAAACTCAAAGTGCTTTTCTTTCGTCCTAGTTACAGCGGTCCTTTTGGTAAAATTTTCCTTAAAAAATATTACCAAGAAACCTTCTCAGTACGAGTGTTGTGGATTTTTGGGCAGGCCTGGAAAGCCATTTTAGTTAATATGAATCTAAAAACAGATAGGTCTGTACGCTTGAAACGCCTTGAATGAAGAGTACCTCTCTTTATATTACGAATGTGCGAATAAAACAGCTCTGTAATCATAAGGTTTGAGATTTTGCTACGGCATTACGGACGCCGAAACTTTCCGGGTCCTTCGAGAAATGCTTTCCTGGGACGGGATACTCCAGTTTTTAGTGTTAATTCGGCCGTTTTCGTGATAGTGGCCACTTATTTTCCGCTCCTTCTTTTTGTCATTGATGCCAGAGTTCTTCCTCGCAAAGCTTTTTCACCATACTTTAGGTTTTAGTTTGACTCGACAATCAAAAGTAAACTTCTTTTTGTCATTGATGCCAGAGTTCTTCCTCCTCGCAAAGCTTTTTACCATACTGTAGGTTTTAGTTTGACTCGACAACCAAAAGTAAACAAACAAGTCCGTAAGAAAACTGTCAAAAGTGTTGAAATGCCTTCATTCGCCGCATTCGGATTAACCTTCATCCTTAACTCATTTAAAAACATTAGGATATTTCCCTTTCACTGATATACCTGTGGCACTAGCTAGGCTTTTTGACTGGTTTTGTTCCATTGACCTGCCCATTTTGTTTGCTTAGTAAGTTTAAACAACCTGCTCATTTATTATCTGTGCTGTGAAACAGTTTATTTTTTCTTTAATGTCTTGCCTAAAAATGTTCTCTCTTTTTGGCTTGTCGGGGTTTCAAAATGACAGTTAGTTCCAGTCCCACACGCCCTTACTCTACGAGGGAACGTGGCGGAATAGTCCTATTCCTCAATAAGACTGTAGCGGTTCCCGACTAACTGAAATGGGACGCAATCCTATTCTCTTTAAAATTGTTATTTATCAAGCGCTGGAACATGCGAAATGAACTCCTAATCCTACGCGTTCTTGTTGTTATTTTTATTATCTTAACTTTGATTTCCCTAGTACTTGATATCTGGATTCTCCTCAGAAAACCGGAGGTGGCTGAAACACATCTTCAAGGTAAGCAAGTCATTTTATCGACAAACACGATTGAATAACTTCAGATGTTTACTACTATCTGTCAGCGATAAAGGAGACTTGTTGAAGTTAGGTCTTTTAAAAATTATCATAAAAATGCCTGAAATAAAAAAATGGTTTGGACACTAAATGGAAAAAGGTGCCTTGATTGATTTATATCACATCACCACCATAATTGTCAGAAATATCTTCATTATCGTGCAATTTTACATCGCCAACTGCCAGCCGCAACCCTCACCTTCCCTGGTAATATCTGAGTAGCAATAAAAAAAAACCGTTGACAACAAATTGAACACCACATCCATCATCGAGCACATAACATTGCACAATGACGGACACCTTACTATGATATTTTGCACGCCCACGTGTTAAGTATTCCAATAACTGAATGTGCCAAACAGCAAATATCAAGCACCTTTTTCTTTACAAACAGTACTTAACACAACAGATACAACAGTAACACCCAAGCCGCCACCACCACCAGTCCCACAAGTAACCAAACAGGGGGAAGCTGACGGCCTTCAGCAAGAGCTTGACAAACTGACTGCAAACGAAGACTTGATAAGGACTTCCATAACAGTGCTACAAAATACTATGCATAGTTTAACTGCTGCGACAAACAAACTTAACTTGGATATGGTCACACAGAAACATAAATTTGACAGCTTCATGTTTAACGTAAGTTTCGAAATTCGCACATCAAGTGGGAGAGAGATCTTTTGATCAGTGTGATATGAAGGAAGGTCTATCGAGAATGAATTATAGGGAAGGGGGGACTTATTTAAGAAGTTACATTTCAGGATAAAGCACAGCCACAAAATCACGTTCAGTTATCCAGGGTACCAGAGGCTTTCTCTCGCGCGCGTAGAAAGGTCCAGTAATCTATACTTTACGGATACATCAGTTGACAGAATATTCTGGTCAATATAGAGATTGTCTCTTGACCACAGCTTGGTTTGTTGAGATGAGTACCAATGCTAATCTCAATCCAATATCTTTCTTCGTCCCTCATTCTGGACTTTGCATCACGAGGGTAAACTAAAAGTCGGTACATTAATGATGTTTGCCTCGAGCATGGGCCAACATCTAAAACCATGGAGGCCTGATGGCAAAAGTTGCATATCAGTGGGATGATCTGCATCAGGATCAGTCCCAGATTACTTTGACAATAGGTGCATCGAGGGAACCGATCAATGTACTCTGAGCAACAATTCATCGGTTTCTTAATGGCACCATAATCTGAGTCATCGAGCCTGGCCCGGATCAACCAAAAAGAACGGTTTATATCTATCTGTCTTTCTTTAAACTTGCGTCATGGCAGTATTGAACTGTTCACAACATCCGCGTCTAACAAATAAAGCCTGGTGTGTTTTTTTTTCACAGGTTAATAAAACCGGTATCATTCCTGCCCATCCTGGCACTGCACTTCAAGGACCACCCGGACCGGCAGGCCCGTCTGGTCCCCTCGGATTACAAGGTCCGTCGGGTCCCCAGGGACCTAGAGGATTGCCAGGACGTCCAGGCCCTCCGGGAACCGCCGGCCATCCTGGTGCTAAAGGTCCGTCGGGACCTCCTGGGATTGCTGGTCCCCGCGGGCTCCGAGCCCCCCAAGGATTCAACGGATCACAGGGCCCTAAGGGAAACACGGGAACACCCGGCGCAAAAGGTTCTAAGGGCCCCCCTGGGGTACATGATCTAAGCCTTTGTCAGTATAGGACTAATTCGTCAGAAGCCACAAGTGGTCCATACGCTTATTCTCTTGTAACTGTAGCTGAAGAGAAGGTAAGTTTAATCCTTAAGGTTGACAACGTGTACATCCTGTTATACTTCGATAGTTTCCTTACGAATTAATCAGAAAGAATACAATTCCATTTCGCTACTAGGCAGGATTTGGATGATGCTGACGATAGCAACATAAAATGCCTGTTAGGCTCACTAGATGCCACAAATCTTTGCACGTGTTGAAATCTCCACACGCAAATCACAATTATGGACCGATGACTAAGTGTCACAAAAAAATATTCTACCTCTAAATAATCCGTAGTAAGTGGCGAGTTATGTGTTCTAGCTAAAAGTGCCTCACCTCTCCAACCAGAATAAAAAGATCCTCGGAGTGACATGCTCAACTGATGACGCCAGGCAATACCTGTTATCACGCGACATCAAGTCCGGTACGCCATACTACAGTTGTACCTGCAGGGGAAGTGTCAGTCATTACCCGTCAGGACTGATGAAATGCCACATACACTACTGGGAATGCCCACTGACAACATAGCACCGCGATAATCTGGAAGCGCATCTGACCTCTCCACATAATCAATGTTTAAGGTTCTTTTTCAAACATATTGCGAATCTTTTTTTCACTACAGTAGGACAGAAAACCACCACGGTTAAAGGAGAAACGTTAAATCTGAAAGAAAGTTGAAATTAGCATGGAAATTGGCTTTACGCTGGCGCTACTGGCAGGACGTACGAATGCCTTTTTCTTTGTGCGTTTTTTAATTAGCTTCATTTTATAAACTCCAGAACCTAGCAACAGTGAGCTCCAGAAGCAACTCGCCTATGTTTAAACAGATTTCTGCTAAATAAAGATCGTAAACAAAAGGCAACTTAAATTTAAGCAAAAGGAAATGCACTACAATAACTTTCCAGGACCACTGTTAATTTATTTATCTTTGTGCAAGTTTCTTAGGGTCAGTCAAAAGCAATAAGCTAATTAAAGCTTGTCTCTGCTGACATTAAACATTTAAATTACCTTTCCTTTTCCCTTCTAAATTCGTCGAAAGTGAAATAAACAAAATCGAATCCTTTTTAATTACACCACTGCTGCGGTTTTGCAAATTGTATTTGCCTCGTAGATAAATTGTGAAAAGTTCAGCTCATCTATAATCCCAGCTGAAAACACAAAAATGAACGACAGTGAAAAGCCATAAAGTAAACGGCGAAAGAGTCCATTATTCATTTTCAGCTGCAAATAATTATGAGGATGACAGTTAAAACCGAGTTGTAAACGTTGCTCGGCATACAGAGTGAATGTTCCATCTTCGAGAACAGGTTTGTAACATTTAATTTGTGAAAAACTAGTTACAAAACTACAAGCGGGGTCTAATTTATCTTGTTTTGGTGAAGGTAAAAATTTCCTAGGTTGAAAACCAGGCTACGAGATGTAGATGCCACGAAAAGCGAATCAAAACTAATGCGAATTCTCATTACCGTAAGAGCATCGTTTCAGCACAAAGAGGTTTCGAAATTTTTAATATGTGAGCGCGTTTATAACAGGGGCCTAAAAAACGCTTGTTACGTCTGTCACATGAATAAGTTAAGAGCATTAAAATTTGAACAGCTGATATTTCAAGATTAGGAATGGAACAAAAGCGTCTTGGGAAAGCAATTTCACATATCCAAATTTCAAATGACAACACAAAAAAAATTCGAACTCCAAAACTAAAGGGTCTACTTATTCTAGCTTACATACGACTGATACGAGTGATACGACACTTGGACACCGTGAACATTTGTCTTTGCGGCAACGACGAACGACTCTGCCAGTTACCAATTTAAGGGGTATTACCCAAGCCTTTGTATTAACTCGGCTGCGGGTAGCAGCTGAAACAGTCTGAAGAACTGTTAATTTACCGCTGGGCCAATTGCTGCTGATGAAATCTTAAGGAAATCTTAAAACAGAAACTACAATCCATTCCATGAAGCCTAATTACAAACTGCCACACAAACTTTACGGTAAATAATTTATTTAAAACAGGTACAAAAGCGTACGTGTGGTCACTTTTGTACACCAGAAATACAAACCATTCACATAAGGTGAAAATTACATTATAAAAACTTGACACCACGGAGATTATTTGCGAGATAACTAGATCGATTATAAAACCATTCTTCAAATGTGAAACTAACTTGAAATTAAATTCAAACAAAACATATCAAAATACAGAGACTATTAGAAGTATGGAAAGTGGACTTTTCGGAAGAGAGGATTTTTCGCTTTTTGTTTTTGCCTCTTGTTTTGTTTTGTTTTCTAAGAGTTTTTTTTACATATTTTTTAATGAATATGCAAGACCGGCTAGTTTGCCAAGAAAGGCAATGCACGCAGTTATGTTCCGGAACAATATAGAAGTAATTCCAAATACTCCTACGGCAATTACAGTTTCGCTCTAACTACACTAACCGTAATGTTACTTTTTGCCAGGATGAGAGGAAATTGTGTACCTATGGTGCTCCGCCGAGCAATCGAGTTCACTTCATTCGTTTGCATTGCTTCCATGCTCATCTTCCTGACAAGAGATAATTTGCATTTTAATCGAAAGAAATCCGATCCCCTGAACAAAGACATGTCAAGATCAGCGTGCAACGTGGAGCTCGAAATCGGAGAAATGTGCCCGAAGCTGTACACAGACCTGGGAGGCACGTGCGAGCTCGACAGCAGCGGGTTGCACTGTCCTGATATTCGGCACATGGCCGATACATCAATGAGGCAATCCCAGCTTGTGATGACCCGAATGTTGCAGATATTCCATCTCATCGCCACAAAACACAACATACGTTACTGGCTAAGCTCCGGCACGCTCTTAGGAGCTGCCAGACACAAAGGTTTCATCCCCTGGGACCACGATGTCGACATAGAAATGCCTCTGCAGGATTACATCAAGTTTTTTAAAGTCGAAAGCAAAGAACTTCCAGACGACATCTTCTTTCAGAATTCTAAGACGGACGTCTACTTGGCCAAACCTCCAGGTGTCACTCTCCCGTTTCACCACGAAATAGGATATTACACGAGCCCACTTAACCACCGCTTGAGGGACAGGGCCAGTTGCTATGGTTACTGTCTATTGTACGACTGTGACTGGCACGACGGCCTTATGATAGACTTGTTCGTGAGCAAGAGGGAAACAAATGACGTGTTTCCATTGGGAGAAATGGAGTTCGAGGGTTTCGTATTTCCAGTTCCCAAAAATTGGAGTGGGATTTTACAGGAAACATATGGTAATGATGCGTTAAAAATACCCGCGGAGGTGTCGGGGCGAAAGCCCTTCATACTGCCATACCCGAGGAAAACCTGCGAGAGACTAGCCGCAGAAACTGAAAATTTCGACTGAGAGAAACACCTGACTACAACTGCTTTATCGGGGGTTATCAGGGTCGAAATTTAGCTTTGCTATTCTGCAGTTCGATTTCGTAATTACGCTGCTCTGCTTTCTTATCATTCAATTTGGCCTGCTTGTTACGGCTCCCAAGTTCGTTATATGCCATTTTATAATTCAGCTTTACTCTGTCGCTACCTTCTAACCAATTGCTACTTCTGTTTAGTTTCCTATCCTGTACTTCCGTTATGCAATTCAGTTGTGTTATTACGCTGTTCAGCTGTACTGTTACGCTGTTCAGTTGTTCACATGTGCAGTTCTGTTGCTGTGCAATCCCACGCGGTTCCAGCTGGACGTGCGAATACTAGGAACAAAAGCTAATTTCAAGATGGCCGCGGGTTTGTTATTCTTGACATTCTTTGCTTTATACCTGTCACGATCGCACGATAACATAATTCTTAGTTCCGACAGCGGCGACATCTATTAAAGAAATGTGGTTTTGTGGCAGTAAACAAAAAGTCCAATCAAACAATTTGACGATCAAAAATATATTTACGTTATTTTGTTTGGTTTCAATGAATGGCATCAAGCGAATCTGTGTTCTGTTCACGCCAAAACGTAAGCTCAGTTTAGTTACCGGCTATCAATATTTTGTGCATGAACAAGCAGTATTTTTTTTTAACAAAAATGTCAAAAAATTGTATAAATTAGACCGAAATAGTGGGGATGCTGCTCAACAAATAGTAATTTTCGCAAATTCGATTGAGATGGGCGTTTCGAAGTTGAATAAATAACTAAATATAGCCACAATTGCCCTAGGTCAGAGTACGCCAGGGAATCGCTCGCTTAGGATAAGCTACTCCAGGAAGTTCTTTAATTTACCAATATAAATCTAATTTGTGTATTCATATTCTGAGTACTACTTGTATACTTGTGGCTATCATCCCGTTTGCAAAGTTTCACATGACTTAAGTAACATTAATTGGTTGCTTTTGGCGAGAAGCCACCATTGAATTCTTCGCATGAGGTATTGTGGGAAACGCTCCCCTCGACCTCGATTCTGATTGGCTATTTTCTTTAAGACACACACGATGAGTGGTGGTAGAACGTCTCCACGTATGAAATGTTCTCCTATGGAGCGAGCAGGTTATTATTTCAGTAAATACAGAACTAATATGCCCTGTCGTCTCCCTCAAGCACTGAAGCCAAGGGCATACCTCTGCTTTCGTTCTTGCTCTACGCTGTGAAAGAAAACAACGAAATTCAAGTGTCCAAACTATGGCTGTCTAGTTCAGAGAGGAAATGTCTGCATTTTCCGAGTAGGACTTTAATGGACTCACAAACCAGTGCATCGGAGGACAAGGCGCCGGTTGACTCTACTGAAACTACAAAGAAAACAAAACTGATGTTTAAATAACAGCAACTATCAATATGTAATTGAATTATAAGCATTCACAGCTAGCAAAGATATTCTGGGCGTAACTTAAACAGTATTATCTAGATTTACCTTGCAACTTACGTGTAAAAGATAAGAACGAAAAACGAAAAAAAAAAATTTATCAGCCAGAATCGCTCTCAAACAAAATTCCGGTTTCCATTTCCCTACATTTCCATTGGTGAATGGAGCAGCAGTTCTCACTGTTTCCCAAAGAGAGGACAACTGCTGCAGCTACAACTATATATTGTATTTTATTTTTATTTCCGGTTAAATTTTAGTTTTCCTTTGTTTGTGTACATACATAACACTGTAATGTACAGTAATGTATGTAAGAAGACAAAGGAAGACTAAAATTTAACTGGAAATAAAAATTAACTAAGACATATACCCAAATTTTCGAGAATTTGTCAACGGGATTTCTGTTCCATTTGATTTTTAACCCGGAATTTCCGAAAGTTTAATTGAATGGTTCGCATTTCGGAAATCTAACAATTTTCAGATTTTTCGAAAACTTTCCAGGGAAATATCCTTACCATTTGCCCCAGTTTCGAAAGTTCGGAACTTTCTGGTCGAATGGAAAGTGCCCAATATGTAGGGTGTCCCTGGAATCGATACGCATCCTTTCCGCTTATTTCTTGAAGTATCTTTCAATTCATGCCGTTTAAAATTGCTTATGGAGAAGCTCAACATAGAGACGAAAATGTCAGAATTACACAATAAGAGAAAGAAGTGACATCTCAAGTTAACTTACAAATAAAGTGGTCTCTTATCCGCGATAGCTTCACTCGATTCTTCAAATCCTAAGTAAACATTAAACGTAATTTGTCCATATCTATTTTCTCAAAGAAAATGTCAATACATCAAAATTCTCCTAATTTTAAGGCCCTGTGACATGGTGCAGGCTTATCAAACAAAAAATAGACATGCACGCATACGCTCAGGCAGTCAGCTTGGCGCATCTTTGACGCAATGCGCACTAAGCGCGTGAAAACATATTGGTTACGGACAAGCCTGTCTCCTCTAATTGGTCAGGATACGTGGCATTAAGAGAGCTCAACAAATGCAAAACCCAAACTACGAAAGCAAAAACTTGTAACACCCAACTGCTTTGACAGTCAATTTATACAAAAAACAATTCTTATCACTAACCTCGTGTCTAAAGACCTCTCTACTACAAGTATCTTGTCTAGGATTTGCAACAACAGCTCTCTTAACTCCTAAAAAGAGAGCCACAAGTATTATTGTGTTATTATTCAAGAGTTTTCACTTGTGCTACTCTGACAACACAATGTTGTCCTCAATTTAAACTTGATTGATATTATCATGCTCAATAATTAATCCCTAACTTTGGGTGCGGGTTTTGGGGACTCACATCCTCCCTTACGAGCTATAAGTTCTCCCTGCCAAAACGCCAGAAGTACTGCCTCCCCCACCTTGCCGTCTCTTGTTTGCCGGTTAACACTTTTGGGGTTATTATAAAAATATAAAGTAACTTTCCATTTTTTGATGCGTTTGTTTAAGTACTCGAGGAAAGAGCAGACTGCATTTAAGGTCAGCTAACAGAAGAGGAATCAGACCTTTACACCTGCATGGCTTTTGCAAACGTAATTTAGCTGGACGAAGTTCTGTAAAACAACTTTTACAGAACCCCACCCCCTACACTGTGACTTGACTTCGTTCTCAGGAATGGGATAGACAGAATAAGAGAATAAAACAACCTGAAACAACGTATAGTGAATTTGGGGCTACACCTGTGGAATATTTCCTACTTTTCAACAAGCACTTTCAGGTTCTCGTGCGCACTGAACAATTCCTAAAACAGGTAGCATGACGTCCAATGTTATTCAACCACTATCCAATATTAGTATATACCACACAAGTGAATAGTGCTTTTCGCGCGTGCTGATTGGCTAGCTCGGAGGTGATTAGCCAAGTACTATTCACCTCTGAGCAGCCGAAGAAAAACAAAATGACTTCCCG
>Ga0126337_10001861_pt1 | contig 13084 bp, 18 predicted proteins | sample DipCmetagenome_FD_92527 | JGI IMG/M metagenome (GOLD analysis project Ga0126337, IMG submission 92527) | Coral microbial communities from La Bocana,Puerto Morelos, Mexico - Diploria C A metagenome | ecosystem: Host-associated > Invertebrates > Cnidaria > Coral | place: La Bocana,Puerto Morelos... | reverse complement strand
TTGGGCTGCCTGTGACAAGTATTATGGGATAGGTCTTGTTGTGGGGAAGCACGTGTACGGAAAAACGAAGAGCAAGGTTATACTGTCTTCAATGCGGCTTAAATGCGAATAAAGAGTGTTACAGGAGTGATCTGAATAAATGTTTGGAAGTATTTGCACTACTTTGAGTGATCTTTTAGCTGCTTTGAAATAAAGAAGTAGTCAAGTCTATACTGTATTTTCATTGTCGGGTTAGCCCATGTAAAGCCAGGTTGATCTGGATTCTTGAAACGCCAGGAATCAAGTAAATTGTGTGTTTTAATTAACGATTGAAGCTCATGTGCCTCCATTCGGGTAAACCGGAAATTCCCTAAAACACGATCTGATCGAACGGATTTTTTCTTTTTTTATTTAAAAATGTTTTAAGTTTCACATTTTTTTTTACATTTTATAAATTTATAAAAACATTTTGATTCCTAACAACGGGCTTGTTATTTTCCTTTATTCTACGTGACAGGTAGAACACAGGTAGAACACGAGCTGCAGGTTCTGCTTTCCATTGCTTATATAAACAGTCTTTCCCGTGAAACTCTGAGCACCAGAAAAGATTTGTGGAATGTTTATTGTTTTGCGACCAATCAGATGCAAGATAAAACTGCAAATGGTAACCGCTGAACCGCAACATGGATTATTCACGACTTGACACGAAAACAGCGCGCTGGCTTTTTCTTCCACGACAAATTGTTAAGTCATGACTAATCCATGCTGCGGTTCGGCGGTTATCTTCTACGGTCTCATCACATCTGATTTTTTTTCTGGTTTTCAAGGTCTTACGAGAAGGATTGTAACAAATTGCGGCAACATTCGTTCTTATTGAATTCTAGACTTAATGCATTTCTAGCTGTCTGATTGGTCCACTAATTCTCGTTTACCATTCTTCGCGGAGCTCCGGTGGCCCGAAGGCCCGCCAAGCGGACCCCATACCCATGTAGGAAAGGAAAGGAGATCCATGAATTGATTTTCTCATGGTTATCACGGCTAGCGGTATTGCTCATGGGCGAGTACGCATGACGACGAAGACGGAGTGGCGCATCATAGCGGCCACCACCGAAATGAGGACAAATTAAATTTCGTGGGTTTTCTGTGGCTCAGCCCCATCGATAGCGGAGTTGACAATGAATGTGAAAGAGAAATAATTAACAGGAAGAGAAGTTGCCGGGAAGATCGCGAAAGAGAGCGGGCGACGCTTAAAGAAAGGAGGCGACAATGGTACTGACAATGCCATGAAGTCGAGCGAGTCAAGCAGAAAGGAGATGAAACAATAGCGAACATTGCCGTGAACGAGAGCGAGAGGCTGAGAGGACTACAGAACTTCCCAAATTAATTCCTGTGACGAAATTAATGTACAGCCGTGCAAGGACAGTCGTATAATTCATCAGGTGATCCACAAGAGAAATCAAGCGTGGTTTGTACGTATGTTTTAGGGAAATTACAAAACAGTAAACACAGCGCAAAAAGTGGTTGATTCGTTAATCAATCGAAAAGGTTTAGCTTAGTTCAGTCTTCACAACTTTTGCTGCAAGTGTCTTCCAGGAAAATTTACATTGCTAACTTGCGGTAACTTTTATTGTGGCGTTTGCTATAAAAATCGTCAAGTTACCTCGGCGAGATACATGTAAGCCTATCTGCAATAGGTATGTTTTTAAAGTCTTCCTGTTTTGAAGCCATGCTACGAGACATTTTCTCAATTACATCGTTTAAATCTCGCTCATATGTAAACAAAAACACCTGAATTGCTGTGTGGAAGTTGTTGTAACTTGTATTATCGTAAACAGATAGTTTTCTGTTCTGCTCCCCCCTTCCCGAGCCTATGGAGATAGATGAGAATATTCGCTCGGGCTGTGTTGTAACTGTGGTAAAAGTGAAAATCTCGAGTATTTGAGTAAAGTTTGTGTTGAGTTAACGAACCAGCCGTTGTGTTTAATCGACGCCCCGCGACATTTTTGGTCCTTTTAGCCTTATAGTGAGACGACAAACGAGATAATACGCCGTCCGGCTTCGAATGAGAGTTGTGCAGAGTTGTGTTACGTGATTCAAAACTATCAAGAACTGTGAATTGCCGAAATGAGTGTCAGGAGAGATGAAACACCGCGACTATTTACGTCGAATGAATCGAATTCATCATCAACGTCAAGCAAGGTTTACATATTGAGAAAGAAAATGGAAGCCGATAAGTTAGCGCCGGAGTTGAAATTAGCGGAGCAAAAGTTTGTCCATGAAATCGTGTGTTTACGCGCCGAACAGCAACAGCGTGCGAAGATTCTGGAGCTCAAAAAGAAAGCCGAGGAATTACGACTGCAATATGAATTCGAAGATGCTATCGCCCAGGAAGAAAGTATGCCGAATAACAATGATGTTGATAAGAAGTTGAATGAATTACCTGTTGATGATATGAGTGACCGGGTCTCACGCTTAGACAAGAACACTGCTGTAAATGATGTTGTTGATGAACCTCCTATCGAGCCAACTAACTTCACCAAACCTGGATTAGCGAAAGGTGAATTAAGTGAGCCCCGTAAACATGGGAAAAGTGAGTCAGGTCAAGCTGATTCGAAAACGAGTGCTAGCCCGAGCGTACAAGCGTCGAACACACACATGTATAAGGGGGTTCTGGATCACCTGAATAAGCCCTAAAAAATGTGATTTTGTGTCTTAATCCACATGTCGGCTCGCAAGCTCGCAGACATGGTGATTATGACAAAATCACATTTGCAAGCTCATTCAAGTGAGTCCACAACCCCCTTACACATGTGTGTTAACGGATTGTGTGACTCCGCGGCCCAGTGAAGCCGGATGTGTCACAGAAAAAAAATGATCTAAAATTGTTTTCAATTGAAGAAACAAACCAGTAACACAAATCGGACGTGGAAGGAAAGGTACACTCGAGCAGAGCCACATAAAGCCACGAATTTGTAAATCGGGCATCACAGCCCAAAGCGAAAAAGATCAAATTGTTTTGGACATGGAAGCGGTTAATCTTATGAAAAAAAAGGACCCAAGGGTCGTTTTAAAAATTTTATTGAACTGAAAGATCTGTTGAAGAAATACGCCTCGTGTGCATAAGATGAATCAAGAGCAAACATTCAACACTGTTGACACGCAATCGAAATCGGCCGAGAAAGACGCGTGGGTGCCGTTCAACCAACAGTTCCCGAACGCGGACAAAAGTCAGTCCGTTGCACAAGCAACGGTTGAGTCAAAAGACAACGTGAGCGCGGAAGTATTTTTCAAAAAAGGTCTGGGCTCTTTGCACAGAGTGTTCGGCTCGGACTGAAAATATTGGAGCCAACGGATGAAAACTGCTCAAGGTCTGGAGCAGGTGGCGGGCTTTCCATATCAATTGTCGCCAATGAAGAAAAACAGCGCTGCCCATTCCAGCCGTTGATTTCACAACAGCGGTGACAAGCCTGAAAAAAATATTCAACAAGCCCACAAACATCTACGTCACACCTGATCGCTGTTTCACGACAAAATTAAGAGAAATATTCCAAAACACGAAACTCAGGCACACCAATAGCGTAGAATCCAAACACTGGTTGCGAGGGCCTGACATGAAATGTTGGCCACAACAACTCAACTTTGCCGTTTTCTGCGCGACACAAGGATGTGGAATTTCTCGTGACATCTTTCACAAAGGAAGAAATCTACCCCCTCAGATAAGAGCTTTTTATATCTTCCACGTTTATTTCACGATCAGGCGCATTTTGTGAAGAAGATTCGAAGACCCGAAATTCAATCCTTTGGATAACCATTATGACGTGGCTTCGTACAAAAGAATCTGCAACGAGTTTGGCATTGACCCGTCGAGTGATTTTCGCTTCACGCGAGGGGAAAACCACGTTCTGGGAAGCGTCTACTTTTATGCGGACGGCGCCACGAAAACTGAATTTGAATATCCAGGATATAACAAATTCAGTGATGAAGGCGGGAAAGCCATAAAAGGAAAGCTGATTTATTTCATCGAGACTGGCGACGCTGCAGACAATAAAGCAGACTGGTTCGCCCCTAACACAGCCTCTGGTTTGACGCAGGCTGGGCTGTCAAGAATCAATCAGTAAGTCGAGGCTTTCGTTTATTGCATCCTGGGCTTACAGCTTAACGTTCGCAGCAGTATTCTTGGTCAAGGCGGCCGAGCGAAAGAATCACAAAACGAGTTCTTGGTGCTGGTGGAAGATGAGATCAGACATCCCGACCTGGCAAAGAGCGTACAGAGGTATCAGCTCTCGGTAGATGAAGCCAAGGTTAGGCTCAATATGGCAGTCTGCCCAGGCGCGTGGCTGATGCCTGCGAGGATGATCATGATCACCGAAAGCACGGTGGGGTACAACAACAAGCTAAACCAGGCCGTTGCTGGCTTTTTTTTGGGCGTCAACAACGAAGTAAACTCGGGCACAAAAAAAGCTGCACTAAAACTGATGGCAGGTGGCCCATCAAAGATCAACCAGCCCAACAGCCATATCCACAGTGCAGCCATGGCCGCACAAACAAGCAAACCGCAGCAGGAGAAAGAGGAGCCCACGTCGGACCAAGGACTGCAAAAAATAGAGCCCGTGCAATCAGATGAAACACCGCAATACGAAATAAACAAAACAGCTGTCATCATTGGTGCGGTTGGTCTCGTGGCGTTGCTGTTTGTGACATGGCGTTAACGCCGCGTCAGATACCTTTGGAACAAAAAGGCCACTACGGCCAAGATCAGAAGCCAGGTGTGCTCAGCAAGAAACCCAACCACATGTCCGGCCGTTTTGAAACGAAAGCTCGCGACCTGGACGATCAGCCCTGGTAGCATGGACCCAATCTTTGCTCCAATGTCTTTGAGGCCGGCTCCCAAAGCTTTAGCCGTGGCTTTCAAAGCATTCGTAACCGTGCCCTATAATCCCGATAGTGACGCTTGCTGCCAAAAGGATGGAAGTGACAGTGACGCCATATTTTTTGAAAATTTCTTTCATTCTTTCGCGTAGAGGAAACGCCCTTTCTCGTGCTTCAATATGGGTTTGCGCAAGATCCTCGTTTCTTTATCCTGCACGTGCCTCTTCGGCTTCTTTGTCTTCGGGAAATGTTTTTTTGATCATCGACGACCGCCTGATCTTCTTCGTTTTAGCGACGAAGCTCGCTTTCTCGCTCTTTCAGTTCGTCCAAAGTCTTGGTGCTGTTCAGCCTTTCTTCCAAGGGGTTTGTTTTTCTTTCTTTTTCTGCGAGGATGGCCTTGCTTCTGTCAACCTCTGCTTGTTTTTTTTTCATTGTTTTTCCTTGTTTTTCAAACGTTGCCATTTCTTTGTCTTTGGCTTTTATTTGTTTTTAAAGGGCTGCATACTCTTTTTTTTTAAGGTTTTCATTATGTTGTTTATCTTCTGGATACTTACTTCTTAATCGTTCCAACCTTTCAGAGTCAGATGATAGTCGCTGTTTTAATTAATCGATTTTGAAAGATATTTCTTTGACTTTCGTTTCGATTTCTTCTTGAACAGCAATTGCCCTTTCATTAGAGGTTTTTTTATGTCATTTTTTTCTTTTTCCAAGTCTTCCAATCGTTTTGAAGGCCTAATCTTTCCATCTTCGTCATTTTTAATTCGATTTGTAAACTATTATTCATTGATGAAGTATTGTTGATTTCTTGTTCAATTTTAGCAAGAGAGCCATGTTTATCTTCAAACGTTTCAATCTCATCTTTGTTTAAGTCATATTTTCTCGTCTCAAAGCTAGTAGATCTAGAGAGACTTTTTCTCTTTGAGCGACGGCTTTTTGCGACTCTTTTAATTTCGTTTCGTTTGCTTTCAGTCTTCTTCTTTCATTTTGTGCGTTGTTTAGGAGTGATTTCTTCAGCACTAGTCCCAAGAGCTTTTGACTTTTTTTGTATGAAACTTTTTTGAAGTGTTTTTCCATCACGCTTGAAAATTTTGGTCTCACCATCCTTTGCCCCAAATGAAACAATCTCAGTTCCATCACCTTTTTTGCTAAAACCAATTGGTCCAAACATTTGTCCAAAGTCTACTTGTGGGTGCAGTTTATTGATTAATTCTTTTTTACTTTCAAGTATGGCCGGTTGTCATCATCATGGAGCAAAGGGGTTTCTTCAGAAGTGTCAGGCAGTCCGCTCTGCTCGTCCTTGCATTGTCTGCATTTGAATTTCTTCGCCCTGGTGGTAAGGACTGGACAGCGCCTTGGCTTTAAAGGTCGGCTTGTGTCGACCTCTTGTTCGTTGTGGACAATCTTATAGTCAAGATCTCGCTCATCATAGCCGAATTCATAACCGCCTTCTGCCATTGCAACACTTGATTTATATTTTAAATTAAAGAAAATATTCAATTGTATAATATGTCAGTGCCAGAGAACCTTAACCCATCATTCACCGAAAAGACATTTGGCGCCATGAAGGCCGAGCGCGCGATCAAGCGAATTACCTTTGATCGCACTGAAGCCAGCCCCCGCGCGACGCCGTATGTTTCAGTGCCCAAGCTCAACGAGAACGAGGTTCTGGTGCCGGGCTCGCTAGCGCTTCTCTTTGACATCGATTTTTCTAGAGGGAACGCCAACAACTTCCTTGTCCACAACGTCACGCGGGCGCTTGTTGACAAGTTGCGCCTGAAGCTTGCAGGCGCTGTCCTTCAAGACACGGGTTGGGCATGACATCTACAAAACCTTTGAAGACCTTTTCCTTTCACAGGAAAAACGAGAAGGCATGATTCTCGAAGGGACCCAGAGCGAGGATTTCCCGCTCAGGCGCGGGAGACAAGAAAACCTGGGGCGTAGCCCCTTAAAACAAACTGAACCAGGATTACGGGACCAAGTATCGCACCAGTCTCAACCATCAGATCTTGTCTGAGCACGGCGTTTTCTACCCCCAGGCCCTTTACAACGACCTCGTCTTCGAAATAACCCTTGCACCGGCCTCACAGCTGAAATGCAAGCTGACCAACATGCAGCTCGAGTACGAAATGATCCGCCGCAAGACTCTGGCAGACGAGGCATACAGCGTTTACTCCAGCGGCAAAGAGTTCACCTATGACCACGTAACCCGTGCCAAAGTGGTGCCCTTGAAAAAAGACACTGACACGAGGATCAACATCAAAGTGGACGCCCAAAGAAAGTCACTTAAAGCCATCCTGCTCCTTTTTGTAGAGCCGTATACTGTGGGCACCAGAGATTCCGATTCCTGGATTTGCGTTTTTCAAAATTGATCTCCTGCAATGGCCTTCGTCGTAAAACGTGTCGCTGTATTTTTGGACATCAAACTTGACAGAATTTTTCCAAAACAACCAATAGGAATAACGACAAACCCTTACGCGGTTTTGATGATTGGTGCCTCGTGAATGATATAATGCAGTAGCTTTGTTGATGCGGTCGAGTTTGATACCCGATAAATTCGCTCAATGGAACGTCGGTCGTTTCACGCTTTTAGGTCGCTCTCGCCTTACGATTAAAAAAAAAATTGAGGCAAAACAATTTGTATCGAATAGCGCATTCTATAACCTTTGCATTGATATATAATTTGTAGTGGTTGTCTTTAAGACAGCGCGGTAATATTTTTTTTTCGCTAAGGACACCCGCGAAGGTTTACGGTAACCTTAAATGGACCCAGACAACATTCCTTTCAACGCGCTCATCGTCGGCCCGACCAACTCAGGCGAAACGCGGTTCCTCTTGAACCAGCTCTGCGGCCCTTTCTGCGGCAGGTTTGATTACATCGTCCTCATCTGCCCAACCTTCGTTCACAACAAGACCCTATTCCGTTTTCCTGAGAGAGACCCGCGTTTTTATCCCATCATCTGCGAACAACACCAAGTAGAACCTTTTTTGAAATTGTCGAGTTTTGTTTTTGAAGGCGCCAACACGCTCATTGTCTTGGACGACTGCGCGGCCTCCAAAGATGTGAAAGGACGCACCAGCGAGCTCGTGAAACCCGGCTTTTCCGCCCGCCACGCGAACATCAGCGTGTGGGTGTTGACCCAACAGCTCTCCAGCATCGTGGCGGCCATCGTGCAGTTCTACACCCCTTCGGCTAAGACCACAAGGGCGATTTTTGAAGAAAACGCGAGAGAGGTTTTGCAGGATGACCTCAAGCAGTGATTGCGAAGCTGAAAGAGAGAAAGTTCTCTCACCTTGTTTTCTCTCTTCGCCACCCGTTCAAAATCGAATTTTTGAATTTTAAAAAAAAAAAGAAAACGTTAACAAATGGCGGCAGATGATGACATGAAAGCTATGGAAGAAGTCGTTCAGCTGCTCGAAACCGAACCCTCAAATGGCCCCTCCTCTCTTTCTCAGCCAGACATCCCAACGCTCCGAGAAGAACTTGCAATTCTGGTTTCTACAGGAAAATCAAAGGAATCCATCGGCGTGCAGCTTACACAAGTGGGTGTAAAGAAATTGCCACCAAAAGATGTTGAAAAGTACTACAAAAGGTACGAGACTTTTTTGGTGCCAAGACTACCGAAACCTTTGTCGATAGCTTTATCTCGGTTTACACCAGGGTGATTGGTACTATTTTGACGATTAAAGACGTTGAAACTCTGCAAAAGGGTCTCAAAAAAGATAACGTTATCACCAAAGAGTAGTCCACACTTTTCGAAAGTCTTGCGTTGAAACATATTGATTTCAGTCGTGCTATGCATGCTGAGCATCCTGCTGAGGACCCTGTGCACTCTGCTGAGCACGCTAACAAGGGCGGCAGCGCTTTCGCTCTAGGTTACCCGGCTTTCCGTTTTCTTTGAACAAAAACAAAGGTTTGGTAATGAATTCCAAGCTTTCCAAAATCTACTACAGCCCCCATGGCTACTTGAGAGGCATTGCTGCCATCAAAAAATTAGCGGACGCCGCAAAGGTCTCTGAAGAAACTGCCAAGCTCTGGCTCATCAAACAGGCTCTCTGGCAGATCTATCTCCCCGAGCCGCGATACATTCCACGACCCAAATTCGATGTGTCGTCGCCTGCCGCGGTCCACCAACCCGACCTTCTTCTTTTGCCTCACGAGAAACTCCCTTGTGGCCGCAAAGTCTACAAATACGCGTTGACGGTTGCTGACGTCACCAGCCGATACAAAGAGGCTGAGCTTCTGACCCCGAAAGACTCGGCTGAAGTTGCAAAAGCTTTTCAGACGTTTTACAAGCGCAGCCATTTGACCTGGCCACAGATGCTGCAAGTTGATCCTGGTCCCGAGTTCGTGGGAAGTGTGACCAAAGAGATGGAAAACCACAAAACATATATCCGCCGAGGGCGCACTGAAATTCACAGACACCAGGCTATCGTAGAACGGTTCAACCGCACGCTCGGCGAGCGTTTGTTTGGGCATTAGTATGCCGTGGAGATGCTGCTGCCTTCTGGCCAGAGGTCGACTGCCTGTTCAAAAGGCTACCTGAAGTTGTTGCCGCTCTGAACAATGAAGTCACTGCTATGGCAATCAAAGCCAAGGTTGTTTCTGTAGTCCAAATCCACACGTCTAAGTAAATACGCACTTTAACTAGCGATTCGCTGAAAACATAACACACATAAACAACTAAATATATAAAGCAGCTAGGAAACCAAAACGAAATACAAATAAAGCAAGCAAAAAAGACAGAAAAATAACGAGACTTACAAGATTTGTGTGACGATTACGACGACTAAAACATTCCAAACTACAGAGACAAGAGATGAAAAAATATACACGAAAATACGAAACGTTACGTAACCGAACAATAACTGGTGAAACTAATAGAATAACAAATGTACACTGAATAATTGAAACACGGAAAAAAGAGACAAAAATCACAGAGGGTGAACAAAATTGAGGCGCCGTGACGACAGTTTCATCCAAACCCTCCACTCCATACTGAAGACCTGTTGGTGTGAAAGAAAAAATAAAATTCTCTCAACGTAAATGTTCGCTATTTCCATTACAATTCAAGGCGGCGTCTAAGGTGGAAGTTGATAGTAAGGAGGTTTACGATGCAACGGAGAAGCTTAAATTCTTGTTAGATTCTGTGGAAGGTAGTGCAACATCTTGTCTTGCAAAATTCATGCTGGGTTCAGATCGATATCGCAAAGAAGCGCATAGATCAATTTCCAGTCATAGTGAAAGAAAATAGCGGGAAGATCAGGCAGTATCAAGACGTAGTTTCTGAGCTGATTGGTGTTTTCAGGGAACATATGTTTTTTCACGAACTTAACTCACAAATAAACTGAAGAATGTGTCGCGAAACTCCCTGTACGCCTTTGGGGTAGATGGGCTGAATTTGTTCAAGGAAAGCCAAAATTATCAACCTGGAGTGCATTTGCAAGTTGGCTGGAAACGAGTCAAAAATCTCTGACTCCAAACAGCGGTGGCTTCCAGAAAAGAGAGTGTTGAAGTGTACTGACCCATTTAAAGGTGACAGACGTAAGACCCCTGACAAACCCACTACAGGAGAGTCCCCACGCACCTGGAATGGAACAAAGTGCCCAGTTCATAAGTCGACTAATCACATGTTACAAGAGTGCAAAACGTTTGAGGGAATGACGGCAAGCGAGAAGGAGAAAGTTGTGGAGGAGAACAGACTTTGTTTGCTTTGTCTATTACCTGGTCATCGTCTGAGTAAATGCTATAGTAAGAGTAGATGCAATGCTCGCAACTGTGATACGGGCCATCACACCCTTGTATATAAAGTTAACTTATTTTTTAAATTTATTGAGCGTGCGAAAGCAAAACGTAAATCGGAGACAGCAACAGAGATCGAGAGAAATAACGTGCCTACCACCCCGCAGGAGGACATAAGCCCACAACCAAATCAAGCTGTGGAACCGCAATAGCGGCAGCATCATCAATCAGTGTACTCAGGTCATGAGACTGATGGTCGTGCATTAGTTGAGGTACTTTCTGAAGTTGTCTTTGTGGGAACAGGGAAACGACAAGTTATGGCGTTGCGTGACTCGGACTGTAACACAACACTCATGGATGAAAGTTTGGCGCTGGTGCTAGGGCTTCAGGGCAAGGAGGTAGATCTTGAAATACAAGGAGCTAATGTCCAGAAATTGTTTACTTCCCAACACATCAAGAAATGCAGTGTTGCACGAGTCGGTGACGAGAACATAAAGTATTCATTGCGAGACGTGAAAACAATTTCTAACCTGAATGGTTTTAAACAGAAATTTGTTTCTTAAGGTCTCTACAAGTATTATCAAATTTGCTTTGAAAATATACGATTTGGGGGGCTTCCTGGTATGAAAGCTGTTCTTTAGGCGAAATATCCCGACGAACTGATCGGTTAAGTTAATGGGTAGCATTTGGAAAAGTTAGTAGCGGATGTCATTAAAGCTCCCGCTAATTTTCGCTGGTTTACGACGCCTACAAGTACTATCAAAATACGGTTTTCTGAAAGCTATCCTCGACCCTCTGCAAATTCCCTTTCGGAGACTGTTTGGATAATGGTTGACTGATTTTGAAACTCTCGCGAGTAATAATGATATGCCAGTTTCCGCCTCCCACAACAATAGCACGCTTTGGTCGGTACTTATAACTGAGGCACCGTCATAAGCCTCGTCAAATAATAATGCATAAAAGCCGAGCTGGTGTCTCGCACGCTTTGACATGTTACTCCAAAGAGGTTTTTAACAACTGATTACTTGAAAACTGGGCCTTTTGAATGTTTTGATCAATTAAAACGGATCCAATTTTGAATAATTATCTCACACAAACAATGGACTTGCCTTTGCTATTTTGTTCGGCTCTAGAAATCAAAGAGAAATATCATTTATTTTCCCCTTCATCTTACGAATAGAAAAAGACCTGTGTTGTCTTTTAAGTCCTCGATCAACGACAGACTACGTTTACCGATCGAGTAAAAGACTACGTCCGGTTGAACTGCTTTGACCGGTCTAGTAAAAAAATACTGTATTAAATCTGAGGTTATTCCTGGCCAGAATACTGCTTCTCGGGCTCTTAGCTGCATCTTCTCAAAACCAAAATGACCTTCGTGGATGGTCTGGAGGACTCCCCTACGCAGTTTCTCAGGAACTATGAGTCTATGGCCTTTGAACAGCAGACCATTCTCTGCGCTAATCTCTTCTCTGTACGTCCAGTACTCTACAAGAAGTGGGTGGCAATCTTTCTTCAATTCAGGCCAATCATTTACTACCACTTGCATCAGTAAACCGGAAGTAGTGTCTTCTGCAGTTCTGTGAGCATGTGAACTGGGATGAACTGTTCCTCGTCTGCTCCTTCTTTAGATGTTAGCAGGGGAGCCAGTCTGGATAGTGCGTCAGCTACGACATTATCCTTTCCTTTCAGGTATTCAATGTTCACATCATATTGGGATAGTCTCAGCAATAGCCTCTGAAGCCGTGGTGAGTTACACACTGTGTATTTCTTCCACACGCTGACCAAAGGCTTCTGATCTGTTTGCACCGTCGCTGTGTATCCATACACATAATGATGAAATCTTTCAAGGGCAAAGACGACACTGAGGAGCTCTCGTTCAATGTTCGAGTAATGTTGTTCTGTTTCGCTAAGGGCTCTTGATGCGTAGATCACAGGCTTACCATCTTGGAGTAGAGCTGCTCCTAAGCCTTTCTTGGATGCGTCTGACTGAATAGTGCTAGCTTTGGAGTGATCAAAGTATGCCAAACTGGTGTACTCGTAATCTCTTTCTTAGTAGCCTCAAATGCTGCTTGCTGTGAGCTCTCCCAGGTAAAGAGGGTGTTCTTCTTACAGAGCGCTCTAAGCGGTGCCGTTAAATCTGCTAGTGCTGGACTAAACCGGTATAGGTAGTTCACCAGTTCTAAGAAGCTCTGCAGATCTTGAAGGTTCTCTGGTGGTTTCATTTCTGTGATGGCTTTCACTTTTTTAGGGTCCATCTTGTACCCGGAAATCCCACCAAAGAATGCACAATCTTCAGACTTGAAAACTATTTTTTTCTAATTGAAGATTAGATTGTAAGCTCTCGCTGTTTCTAGCAGGGTGATTAATGCAGCGTCATGGGTGGCTTCTTCGTTGCCATGGCAAAGGATATCGTCTACGATTCCAACGCTATTGGGGACACTTCTCAGCACTCTGTCGATTCTTTCTTGAAAAACATCTCCTGCTACCCTTAGCCCA
>Ga0126337_10001860_pt1 | contig 13084 bp, 12 predicted proteins | sample DipCmetagenome_FD_92527 | JGI IMG/M metagenome (GOLD analysis project Ga0126337, IMG submission 92527) | Coral microbial communities from La Bocana,Puerto Morelos, Mexico - Diploria C A metagenome | ecosystem: Host-associated > Invertebrates > Cnidaria > Coral | place: La Bocana,Puerto Morelos... | reverse complement strand
TTCCAGAGTCAGTCGTTGAAAATAGTTCGTACTGTAGGTTAAGCATTGGGCAGTGTCCCAGTCAATGTTGTGGTTAGTAAGTTGGTGATGTAAAGCGATGTGATTGTTAGCATCACCATTTCTCGTGGCTCGTGTTTGTTCAGTCAGTCTCGTGTTAAGGTTTTGCCAGTCTCACCAACGTAGGAAGCCTGGCAGTCGGAGCATTTGATCTTTTAAACTGCTCCCTGTCTGTTGTTGGGTTCGTCTCTGTCTTTAACGTTTGTCAGCAATTCAAGTGTCGTAACGTAGTTGTAGGTTTGTGGGCTACACGAATGTTGTAGGGCTGTAGGATCCGTGAGATGGTTTCAGAGGTGCCTTAATGTAAGGTGTTAGTCACTGTAGTAACAGGTGTAGGGTTTCTGTTCGTTTCGTCGGCTTCGGAAGGACGGTAAATGTTTCGTTTAATAAAGTCAGCGTTGTAGTTGTTCTTCTGAAAAACACGTTCAAGATTTGTTTTCGTCACGTAAGCTGTTCGGTGTGTCACACACTAGTTGCGCTCGTCTCGTCAAGGTCTTTATAGTCGTGGCTTTGTGAGGTCGGGTTGTAGGATGATTGGTCGAGTAGTCTGTCGGTATGTGTCGGTTTTCTGTACACTGTCGTTCGTAGTTCGTTGTTGTCGCGGCTTACTAAACAGGCTAGAAAAGGAAGTTTTCCATTTTCTTCGATTTCTTTGGTAAACTGAATTTCGTCTTTGTGAGCTGCGGTGAAAATGTCGTCAACGTAGCGTAATGCTCCGACTTAGATCACAGTATACGAACTACTGATACTCCTGGGTTGAAACCATTTACAATAATTATAAACAATTGCACAAATTCATGCCTGATCGCTGCTTTCGGATGCTAATTTGTGGCCAAAACTCTTGAACAATCAAAATATGACTATCTGGTTAAAAACAAGATAACTAACCTAGCTAACTTAACTAACTTAGCCACTGATGCAAAAGACGTGCTGTCAGCCACTAATGTCGGATATGTAAACCAAGCCAGAACATATGATTACGAAGCTAACTGATAGTTTTGTTAAAAAGATAAACGAGTCACATATCAGCAGTTCCGACGGTGAAAGAGACGTTTTCCGATACATCATGGAGGATGTCAATGAATAGCGTAGCGAGGAAAATAGAATTGTTCATGGCCGTAAACGACTTTCCAGATTCGCCTCACGATGTCAACAAAAAGGCTTACGTTTTCAAAATGGGAAAAGGGTTGGACAATGGGTATTCGTCCAAATTTGGGTTTAACGTTTACGTTCTTCCCAAGGGAGAATACGGCAACCCTGGACGAGATCAAAGTGAACAATGTTTCCTCTTCACTGAACATTGGTCAATAGTCAACCAAACTGTTTTTGAAATACAGCCGATCCATCGTTCATCTGAACAAGTATTCTTCAGCTCCTCCAGAACGTATATTTATCAGCATGAAATGTCAGGGCGTTGCACTGCACTTATGAGAATAACAAAGCAACGTTCAAAACGGAAGTTGAATTTTTAAAATCGACCAAATTTGATTTTTAGTATTGTTAATTTTTTGAAAGCAACTAACTTCAATGGATATATGAAATAATGATGTCGCAAATATCAAACAACTGAACGATCTTGACGATGAACTTGTACGATTTTTAAGAAAAGAAATGTCAAAAAAAAGTTATTACGAACAAGTATTCAAAAATTTCATTGATTTTACCAATCCAGAACATTTCAATGTTGATCCTAATGCTGATGGTGCTGTTGTGATAAGTTTCAAGAACTTGATACCTGATTCTTCAGACAGCAACAAAGACAAATTTCTTATGAACGATTTCAACGTTCAATACGGCAGCGCAGTTTACAATTTTGATACTGATGTCACCAAAAAATTGGCAATCTTCCTTGTAATCAAACATGACACCTCAATCAGTGGTGAAGCTTTTGTACCTAGAATTGAAATATATTTTCCAACTCATTATGGTTGGAGAACATTGTTTGGAATTTAAAAGACAAATTTGAATTCAAAATTTTACAAACAAAAGTGGAAATATTTCTTTAAATTATCAAAATAAACAACTGATGTTTTGGACCGGGGCAAGAAAATGAGTTAAAAGCGGCTTTGGGAGATGGAACCATTTCAATAGAACAGGATTAAATGAGTTATCACACTGATATGCCTTTTACAAAAAAAAACCAATACTATTTGCTGAGGTTGGGATTGGCTTACAACGGTTACGATGTTAATAGATCGGAATTCCACAAAATTATGTTTCTAGAAAATCGAAAGGAACATATTTCGTTAATTATCCACTATTATGATGATGATGACGAAACGAAAATTCCGATTTGACGGAAGATGAATTGGCTTGGAAATGGCTTTCAAACATTTCAGAAAAGTGGAACTTACTTGCAACGTTGGATCTGCTGTTTTAGTAGTGACAGGAGCAATAGCTGGTAGTGCGACCGCGAATCCTATTATTCTCGGAGTAATATCAGGCGCTGGTCTTATTTTGATTTATCTGTTTTATTTATAGAGGGAACAAAGAAATGTGTTGAACAGACTGACAGAAGTCAACAAACCGAAAGCGTTGAAACTGAGAGTGTGGTGTATGCGGCAAATATGAACATTATCACGCAATGGCCTCAAGAGTTGATTTTTGCAAATAAGAATCTCATAGCAGAGGAGAGTGGATTTGGCGTGGTGGACCCTGCAATGCAAGTCCCACGGGAATTTGTTCCAGGGAAGAGTTCAAGTTCAGATCAGCTAAAAAGCAGTCGGCTCTCAACCAAAGTCAAAGACATGCCTTATGCTATTATTGCTAAGATTTGCTTAAAACTAGATAAAGAAGATGATAAGCTTTACAAAGATTATCGTTTGCTTGGAGAAAAGATGGGATATGCTGCATTTTTCATACGCAAGTTGAAAGACTCAGAATACCCTACTGAAACACTGCTTCAACTGTGGTCCTTAAAACCTGAAGCAACTGTACAAAACCTCATTGCATTATTGAAAGACACTGATCTTGGGAGGATGGATGTTGCAAAGATTCTGGAGGACTGGGTAGAAGGGAAGGGTTCAAAATGAGCTAAAAGCACAAGCATTTGACAAATACACCCTACAACCAAGTCCTCTTCACTGACTGCACGTTAATGTTTGTTAAATTTCTATGCCAGAAAAAGGCCCTTTACAAGTGTTGTGGCCCGTCTGGACAATGCTTATATTTGGTTTTGTGGCAGGAAATACAGCTACAGGTGAAATGCACTGTTGATGATAGAATTCACCCACAAAGTAACATGTTTGCTATGCCAATGGGTGTGAAGCACAAGGGTACAGCTGACTCGAATCTTAATGAGAGCTCTTCTATGTATAGACGTAGATCTGACCAGAAATGTCTGAGTTAGAATTTTACTAAAACAATTAGATCATGAGGTTGAGATTTCTGTGACGGAGATAGGTGATTTTAGTCCTGTCCTCATCAACTACCACCTCATAGAAATCGTGAGCTCTTGTTAATTATAAGGTCATAGCAAAATTGTTGTAACAGCTATAACTATGAATGTAAAATCATTGAATGATAATTGAATCAAGTGGAAATGCGTGGTAGAAAAACTATTAAATGGTAATAGGTGTATTAAATGCATCATTCTGACTTTCTATGAAAGTGTTATTAGTTCTTTTAGCTAACAAGCAAGGATCAGTGATAAACACAGGTTTTTTGATTTGGTTAGACACAAAGTTTTCAGTGCTTGGCACATTTTTTGTGAGTGCCTCGATAGATTTTGAGTTGATTGTTTTAATCCCTTTTATTTACTTTATTCAAAGTTTTATTCATAGTTAGGAATTTTTAAATTATTGTAATTATATTTTATTGTTTTATTGTTGTAATTTAGGTGAGGCTCACTGGTTTCTCAGTCCATGACCGTTAAGTGTTTTTATTTTTTTTAGCATGTACTGTTTTAATGAGTTTTAATTACTCCTAAATGTTGCGTGGGTAAATAAAGTATTGTATTGCATTTTGTGTTGTAAATAAAGTTATTAAGTTATTATCATTCTTAGAGTATCTAGTACACAGCATTGTTTACAACAAGTGCAAAACACACTGTTTATTATCCCATTAGTCTTCTAAGCAGCCATTATTTAGGTTGTCATGCAATGCTCCTCCCAGCCCTACAATTAAATTGACGAGGAACATTGCGTGACAATGCAAGTATATTACTTTTTCATCTACTTGGAAGTACCGGTACATGTAAATTGTACCACTTCTGTATCTCTTAAATGTATAGGCAAAAAGGGTTTCTATTTCTTTCAGAAAATTCCACAACATAAAAATCATCAAATAAAAATCATGAGAATGTCAATTCTCTTTGCTTGTACCATCATAACATCAACAGCTTGCGCTTTAGGAGGCTTGACACAGTTCTCAGCCCTTTCCAAGAGGTACATTTTGATGGGTCATTATATATAACCACTTTGCAATGGTCGATGCCAAATTCGATGTCTCAAAAAATGCTCAACTGATGATCATCGGGAAACATGTTGCTGTCAATTTTGGGGCATAATAGGTTACCATAGCAACAGTATTACCTGCTAAAAACACCCTTAAATTTAGCTTTAATTAAATGCTAAAAACTAAAAAAAGCTCGATGATCACCATTATTATCGAATTGTGATAAACACTTTAAGATGAAATATTCTGCAAAGTTTAAAAAAATCCTCTAGTGTTTGTTCAGAGCAACCTTTAATTTTAAATAAGGGTGGTTTTAGCAGGTGATCGTGTTGCTATGGTAATCTTTTCTATAATCAAAGGTCTCTTTGAGACAACGACTATTTTGCATAGATTTTAATTATCCAAAATATGTTAGTTCTGGATTGGGGATGAATAGAAAGTATAGCCAGTAAAACATGTCATTTGCTAAAAAACTCCAGCCACTTCCATCTTGAAACTACCGTTTGTACAGCAACGAAAGAGTCGATAGTTGCTCGCGTTGTCGCTCGTGGTGCGTTCGCATTGTGATTGTTATTTGAGCCTATAGTGGTCGTACCAGATATCAGCGGCCTGTCACGTTCTCCGTCAGTTTTATATATTGTTTTCAAAGACAATTTAAGGTAAATGCAAGTTAGCTCAATACGTTGTGTTTCTGTATTTAAAGCCGGGAGGGTGGGAGTTCAACTTACGTTGGTAGCGCGACCGCGCCAATTTTTTTCTTTTCTTTTTCCCCCTCCGACGTGTTCTTTCTTTCTTTCTTTCTTTCTTTATTATTTTTCCACCAAGATGCTTATAAGTGCTTCCCATTTAAGTTTATTATTTTTTCTCAATATTAATGCCCCGATCATCATCATAAGAAAACCCTTTTCCTGTGTTCATTTCATAACAACGACAACAAATGCTTTGTAGGTTATTTTTGAAAATTCAAAAAAGAAAAATGCTCACACACCCCACGCCCTACACATAGGTGAAATCTATCTCATTATTATTTCACTATTTGACACTATGTTTCACATTTGCAGAACCATTCGCCGACATTTTCTCTTCGTCAAGTCAAGTTGTGCATTGGTCAGCGGAAATTCGACCCAAGGAAGGAAGGAGTGACCGACCAAGCGAGTGAATTCGCGCTCGCTCACTTAACTCCTATTTCGCATTCTGCAAAATAGTCGTAAAAAGGTATTAACATTTTACTCTCGCATGTCGCAGATCTGTTCAGTACGCATATCAGTTTTAAAACTTGCTTAGGCCAAATATGTAATGACAGCGTTCAGTTCCAAAGGAAGGCACAAAAATTAACCAATGTCGTTCTCCAAAATACCCAAGACAAGGCAGAGGACGGTAAAGAAATGTACAAATATTCAAAACGCACGTGCACAGCCATTGTTCTGCTCATTAAACCTTTTGTTTGGTGACCTTCTCGTTGCCGTCGCCGTAGTGGTTTGCTAAAACTTCCTATTTGCTTCTCTTCAAAATGATTGTTATAGTTAGCCTCAAGATGCAGCCGTTTAATGTTCAAGGCGTCGAAAACGACCTTCGAGGCTTCGACGATTAAAAACATTGTTTCAAGGGTTTTAGTATGGGTAATCAAATGGTGACGAGTGAAAAATTAGGAAATAATTTCACTTGCGTTTTGTCAAAATTCTAATAATTTCCCGAGCCTCACGAGTATACCATTTGGTTACCTTTTAATATCATGGGTGACAAATTACGCTCACAATCCTGGGTTACGGAAGCGTTGCCATAGCAATTTTATAATTTCACACATGTGAAATTATAAATTGCGGCTGAAATTTCGCGCCAAAATTAAGGAGTAATTTGTCACCCATGATATTATTATAAAAACTAAGGTAGTGAGCGCGTAATTCATGAAATAGCAAGCAAAGAATTCGACGCTAAGAAGACTGCAAACAAGTCAGACGGGTTTATTGTATTCCAACACGCCAGTGAGGTTTTGGCAGTTTGAAAACCTGGGCAGACGGGGAAGTGCCCAGGACAAGCAAGACTTGAGAGTTACTTGTCCAAAGGGCAAAACATTTAAACATTTTTCGAGCCCTAGAAGCAGAAGAAAACCTAATACATACTTTAATTGAGTCAACTAACCGAGGTTTGAGGTAATCGGCCGTTAAATAGAGGTGGCCACTAAACAAAGGCTTTATTTACAGTATCCTACTAACAATACTTTCAGGACTTTGATAACTGGCCGCCTAACAGGGACAATAGGGGATGGCCGCTTAATGGGTGGCCACTTAATAGGGGTTCGACTGTAATAGTTTTTACCGACAGATAAACCTTTATATTTCCAACAAATACAAATATGTTCCAACAATTTAAACATTCTAAAAACTCCCCTCCTATGGCTTTGTTTACAACTTTTAATGCACCTTCGGCAGTCACTTGGAATTTTCACAGATGTTACTCTAACGTAAACAGTTTTTGAGCTCACAAATGAAATTAAACTTTCGCCTAATAACACCACATTTCAACTATAATATAATACCACATTCACGACTTGGGTCACAGAGCTCTTTGACCTTATTAAAAGGACCCTTGACACTGCCCATTGGTAACCGGATTAAACGGGGTTTCGCTGATCCCCGGTCAACTTTTCTTTGTCCCATTGCGGTCAGCTCACGCTCTCTTTCTCTAGATCGAGGGAGAAATAGCCCCTAGGGTACCCCCTGTGATTGTGTGTAAGCTATAAGTAATTTTTTAACGGAATTTGAAGTTTTTTAATTGTAGAATTACTGTAAGTTCGAAGCTTGTTTTCTAAAAACGAGTTATGTTTGTCTTTGAGAAAAAATATTTTGAGGAGGATTTGTCCAATTGAGCAGAAATTTTCAGGATTTGTTGTCCTGAGTAAGTATTATGGAAAGAGTATGACTTTCCATCCATTGCACTTTGTAGACGTTATGCATTGAAACGCGTGCGGATTCTCTGCATCAGATTTAACTGGTCACCATTTCATGTGTTGTAAACTTTTCAATAATCACTATGCTTATGACAGAAAGCTATTGGTCTTCTTTTTAAAAATGTAAAAAATTTCTTTTGATCAGTTCTTGTAGGAGTTATCTTTACTCAAGCAAGCCCTCCCATTCCCAGCAGGTGACAGATTTCATCGGTCGGTGTCAGGCTACAATACAGTTCTAGGGTACAAAAATATATTTTCCACAATCTTTGGTGTTTAAGCTTTCTAAAATGTATACGTTGTAATGATTTGGAATTAAATCTTAGTCTTGAAAAAAGTTTAGAAAAATGGTGTGTTTTTAGGGGCCTTAAAACATATAGTTTTGGAGTCATTTTGGTCTGGAAAATGTTTGCACACTCCGGTCAGCAACTAGGAATGAAGAAACTGTTTCTAAATTAAGCTAATTTTTCATTATTCCAGTGACTCTTGATAAGTTATTTTAGTCTGAACAAAAGCACTTGATAAGGCCTTGTATGAAAATAGTGTATCGGGTGAAGGATTAGGTTTCGATCGGCCGCATACCCCCCACCCCCATCCGAAAGATCTAGCTTCTCGGAAAATTTATGGGAAACAGGTTGGAGGGTTTTAACATTGTGATAGAGTTCTTCATTCTTGAAGCTCCCTCCAGGGTTAGCCATGAGAGGAACTCTCGCGTGTTTTGCATCATACGCTAATTACAAAGTCCAGCTGTTTTACATGTGTCAAAATGCCTGATGGCTGACTACCTATAAATTATCTGTCAGAATGTACGAACACGGATGTCCTCTCCGGTCACAACCGTCTAGAACTAAAAAATATCAATCCGTGAAGGTATGAATGGAAGTGGAGTAACGCGCGAATATTGCGGCGACTATAACTCGCGCGAGTAACGCGCGAGGAGAGTGAACGCTCCCAGCGTTCTTTGCAAACCAGTTCCCCGCGAAAGTTGAACGAGGCTGAAAAAAGGCAGGCAAAGAGGTTAATTTGTGCTTATTTACTGTGTATTTAGCGCTTTTCATTGTAGTGCTCTCATTTTCTTTGCATGAAGGACTTTCTGCTTATTGCAGTGCTCCTGTTGTATATTCAGTGTGAAAAAATCGCCGGGAGCCGCAGAGCTTTGTTGGTGTGCGATTGAACTGGGATTGCAGGTAAGCTTTTTTCGACAAACAAAATCTATTTTGCATTATTTAGATTGTTAACTGTAGTTTGTATTTCTACCCATTTTGTGAAAGTACCTGGTAGGTTCTATGTGAAACATCATCATGTGTGTTGTTATTGTCGGTCCCCTCCCCCCAGAATGCAGAATGAGGGTAAAATGCATTTTTGACTATTTAACAATTAGATTATGAGCTCGAGATTTCTATCGCGTGATAGTTGACGCGGACTGCGCTCTCGTCAACTATCACGCATAAAATCGAGAGCGAATAATCTAATTGTTTTAGTATAAATCTACTAGTCGTTCAAAACTTTATAAAAATCCTCTTCACGGACACTTTGAAAACGCCAAAAAGCGGCCGTCATTTTGTTAACAAGGGCACACTACTACGCTACTCACTATCTATCACAGATTATAGTTCACCACTAAATTTTCTCCGATTCTAATTGGTTTAAATTGATCACGTGACGCGATAGTGTTCATCTGCGGAGAGACACTATCAGCGCTTATAGTTCACCACTAAATTTTCTCCGATACTAATTGGTTTAAATTGATCACGTGACGCGATAGTGTTCATCCGCGGAGAGACACTATCAGCGCATAGTGTTTGTCTGCCGAAAATACCCGGATGGATAGTACTCGTCCGTGAATATTTTGCTGTAAACAAGCGGGCATATCGAAAATAAACAATTGAAATTGTATTTAGAGGGTTTTTAAAAGTTTTCTTTTTCAAATTTTACACTTTGATCTTAAAAAGTTGAAAATAATTCGATATAATTTTTGAACTGGCGTGCGGAAGAAAATTTGGTGTTGAACAATAAAGACAATAGAGTGTTTATGTCTCGGAACTATCGGTCTTATAGTTGCCCCTTGGAAATTTGATGTTCTTAAAACTAGCATATTTGCCCTCGAAGCTTCGCTTCTCGGGCAAATATTTGTTTTAAGAGCATCAAATTTCCGCCGGGCAACTATCAGTCGATAGTTCCTCGACAGAAACACTCTATTGTTTAAATAGATAGTGGGTAGCGTAGCCAATCAGAGCGCGGCATTTGTGATAGTTGCCTCGGGGCTTCGCACCGAGCCAACTATCAGCCGATAGAAACCTTGAGCTTGCCGTCTAATTGTTAACTATACCTGCCAACTCTCACACCTTAGTCTCACGCCTGCGATCTGAAAACTTCATTCTCACGCCAACTCACGCTTACGGACCAAATTCTCACGCCTGGATGAAAAATGTGAGCCATAACAGCTTGAATTGAAACACTTTCCTAAAAGATGTAACCTACACCAATTTGAGAAACGAAAGCTCCATGTAATTGAATAAGTAAATGAGTACCGGATGGCACTTACCGAAATCTCAAATTTCCATAATGCTAGATTTAAAAGTGGAACATGGAATCATTTACTTTTAATAGAACTTCAGAATTGTTCGGAACGTCTTTGGACATCTTCGGAAGTCTTCGGAAAACGTCGGATATGTTCATGTCGTCTTCGGAAATCCTGGTACTCTCTGGTTAAAAATCTCACGCCTTTGACTCAGAAAAAGTTGGCAGGTATATATCACGTCATTTCCATCATTGAGCACTTACCATATTAAAGTGTTTTCAGGCTAATAATGCCTACGAGCATCCATTTAGAAGGAGAGCAATTTTTATGTTATTTTTATGGTTAGTTAAAGTCTGCAATTCAGTTAGCCATCACTCTGGTTAGCCTGTTGACCTGCCCGGGATGTTCAAAAGGTGGATAACACTATCCACTGGATAAATCACTATCCAGCGGGTAGCGTAGTTTGTTTTGTTCACATTCATCTACTGGACAGCGATTTATACAGTCGATAGTGTTATCCAGCCCTTAGACAACTGGGGCCTGAATGATGCTCTGGTTATGGTCTGTTCCAACTGTGAAATGGCTAAATGACAATGAGGAAAGGATAATAATTTTGTTCAACTAAAATCTGCATATATGTTAATTTTTTCTCATTGTTATTCACTTGAATGGCCATTCTTTTTTTTTTCAACTTTTTAATTTTGCACAATTTATATCACATCACAATTTCACCATTTCGTTATCTTTATTTCCCCATTTTACTTTACCTCTATCAGAGACTGCATGCAGTTCTGGTGCCATTTTCCATTTCATCACTTTGTCACTTTGCCATTTTGCCATTTCCACATTTTGTCATTTACTCATTTTGCCATGTCACACCATTCAGTTCCCAGCACTGAAGCTTATATGCATTTTGTCATTCAGTCATTTTTTCTCATTTCACCATAACACCATTTTCCCATTATGCTATTATGCTATTTAAACTCATCAACAATAGATAAGCTTGGGCATTAGTGCCTTGAGGTAGCCAAGTAACATTTAGCACAGAAAGGAAGTATCCATTGCAGCCCTGTAAGCAGCCTCCACTGCGCACCCTGACACTGAATTATTCAGTGGAATACCAACCAACCAATAGTTACCACATCCATACCTCTTAAGGGGGGTTAGTGGGCAAAAAAGGGTTTCAAACGAGCACTGCAGGCAGGGTGCGTGAACGCTCCCAGTGTTCTTTACAAAACAATTTTTCCAAGTTGTTGAACCATGAAAGTTGAATTAGGCTGAAAAAAGGCAGGCAAAGAGGTTAATTTGTGCTTAATTACTTGTATTTGGCGCTTTTCATTGTAGATGTAGTGCTCTCAAGCTTTCTTCGCATGAAGGACTTTCTGCTTATCATAGTGCTCCTGTTGTTTATTTAGTGTGAAACAAATTGCCAGTTACTGCAGTGCTTTGTTGGCCTGTGATTGACCTGGGATTACAGGTAAGCTTTTTTCAACAGACAAAATATGTTTGATTTATTTAGATTGTTAACTGTAGTAGTATGTATTTCTTCCCATGTGTGTTGTGGTTGTCAGTCCCCTCCCCTCCCCTGGTATGTCTTCTGTTTTTCTGGGAATGCTGCTCCCCCCTCGCAGTATATCCATGATGTTTAGGAGTGTGGGCTGTGTAGACAAGATCAGTTATTTCTCAAGTTTCCATTTCACTATTACACCATTTCGCCATTATGCCATTTGACCATTACACCATTTTGCTGTTTCACCATCACGCCTATAGGCCATTTCGCCAGTAGGCCATTTTGCTGTATTACCATTACACTTTAATGCAATCACGCCATTTCACCATGTTGCCATTACGCCATTAGGTCTGAAAATACCCCATTTCGCCATTTCTTTATAGTACTCCTTTATGTCATTGCACAAGTATGCCATTTTGCAAGTATATTTTGCTCTTGGACTAGTAAAAATGGAAGTATGGTGATCAGATGGGCAAATGAAGTTAGCTTCAGAAATCTTGTTTGAAATAATTTCTAATCAAAAACAATTTAAAAAATTAAGACTACAAGATAAGCCAAACAATGAGTTAAAGATGGCATAGATTAACTCAGTCGATAAAGCATGAACATAGCATGCCAACTGGGAAAGTAATATTTTAGTGGGGCTTTCTGAAACCGGAAATGTTCCAGCCCATAGGTGCACATCTTGACCTTCAAATCTTCAGTTGCTTTCAGTGAGATCTTTCTCTTACAACATAGCTTTTAACCTAGAGATCTACTGAAACAAAAAGAGAACAAAAGACTTTTTTGCAGTAGAAACAGCACTCAAATCAGAGGTGTACAGATTGTGTTTCAATTTGAAAAAAACTATATTGAAAAATGACATGACTCCTAGGCATTCTGAAAAATCTACTTTGATTTACTATAACTTTCAAGTAAATGTAATTATTGTCTGCAATTTGATGGCAACTAGAGTAAAATACAGCATTATTGTCAGGGCATATTCTCCATGTCAGAATTTCATGGATACATTGACACTTTATATATGCTAAAATGAAAAGTTCATCCACCATCACCTAACTTTATCCACCTTCATTTCAATTCATCCACCTTCATTTCTCTTCCTTTAAACTCATCCACAAACATTTTCCTTTATCGTGCTTCATCCACCTTCATTTCTCTTTATTTAATTTTATCCACCTTCATTTCCATTTATATATTTCATTTCATCCAGCTTCATTTCACTTTATTTAATTTCATCCATCTTCATTTTCCGTTATTTAATTTTATCCATGTTCATTTCACTTCATTTAATTTGATCCACCTTAATTTTCCTTAAGTTTATTTCAATGATTTCATCCACCTTTATTTCCCTTTATTTAATTTCATCCACCTTCATTTCCCTTTATTTAATTTCATCCACCTCCATTTCACTTCATTTAATTTCATCCACCTCCATTTCCCTTCATTTAATTTTATCCACCTTCATTTCCGTTTCATTTGATTTCGTCCACCTCCATTTGACTTCATTCAATTTTGTCCACATTCATTTCCTTTCATTTAATTTCATCCACCTTTATTTCCCTTTATTTAATTTCATCCACCTTCATTTCACTTCATTCAATTTTATCCACCTCCATTTCCTTTCATTTAATTTCATCCACCTCCATTTCACTTC
>Ga0126337_10001859_pt1 | contig 13091 bp, 2 predicted proteins | sample DipCmetagenome_FD_92527 | JGI IMG/M metagenome (GOLD analysis project Ga0126337, IMG submission 92527) | Coral microbial communities from La Bocana,Puerto Morelos, Mexico - Diploria C A metagenome | ecosystem: Host-associated > Invertebrates > Cnidaria > Coral | place: La Bocana,Puerto Morelos... | reverse complement strand
ATGTAATCATGTCATGTAATCATGTCATGTAATCATGTCATGTAATCATGTCATGTAATCATGTCATGTAATCATGTCATGTAATCATGTCATGTAATCATGTCATGTAACCATGTCATGTAACCATGTCATGTAATCATGTCATGTAATCATGTCATGTAATCATGTCATGTATGACCGCCGTGCATGATTTCTCAGTAAGGGGAATCATGTCAAGGTCGAGCGTTTTTTCTTGCTTGTCGCCAGTGAAGAAGCAAAAACATGACTTCCCTTTTATTTCGTTCATTGTATTATAAAACAATTATTAGATATTCGGTTTTTGTGGTATCCAGAATAATCAAGGACAGGAGCTCCTGTCAAGGACTCGGTAAGGGTTATCAACTTCAGCCTTCGTTTTGGCTGATAACCTCTACCACGACCTTGATTATTCTCTAACCTCATCCAATAATTGTTTATAATCTCGTGTCGAACTCGTTCCCATGGCCATGGAAACGAGGTTGATCTCACGTCACTATCGTAAGCATGCGCACACCTTCGCAATTTTATTAGATTTCGTTTAGCCAATCTCGACAGGGAACTAAATGTTCTTTTTCCTTCTAACCGAGCTGGGTGGCCCTATCATAGTTTTCGATTACAAATAATTAAGAGTTTTCAAAAAAGCGATAACTTAGAATTGATAAATTCGGCACGAATTTGGCATCTTCTACTTGTCACCCCCAACCCCCACCCCCTGGTAACGGCCTTACTGTCAAAGGCAGCAAATGTTTTATTAGGTCAGATTACGTCGGGAATAAAAGCGAATGCATAACAAATTATAAACGAAGCAATTCTCTGGCCAGGCTTTAACTACCCACTTTACTTGTTGTTAGAACATTTTTCGCTTATTTACAGGAGAGTCTGTTGTAAACCTAAAACCAGGAGCGCTTTCCACTAAAAACTGGTGAGAATTTTCCGCCAAACGGAACTGTACATACTAATTGGACGAGATGAGTGTGTCCCATTTCACAACATTGAAAATCTTCCAGTGGAAAGGACTGTTCAACCTCAGTTCCCACCGAACCGATTGCGTATTTTATCAAGAAGTAGGAGAAAAGTGCAAAGAAGCAAATGGTTATTGATTTTTTATTCCGGTAAAAAGTATTCCAAATTTTCCGGAACATTTTCAGAAGAAAGACTTGCTCCATTTGGTTTCCCACCAGATAAACCGGTTTTTCCATACAAGTAGAAAGCGCGACATAAGCCACGCGTTTTCAAGTTTATCAATAACTTAATGTATTTCCATGGTTCCCATAGCTATTGTCGTTTCCTTTTGGTTCCTCTCATTTGTCAAGTGTTGTTGTACAGTATCAAACCACTGCTGTCTGGTTGCGCATGATTCAAGTATGCTATCGAATCGAGTTCTTTAAAATCGTGAAAAACGATTGATAGTTCCGCTTTTGTCTGCCATTTTCACTTGAACGATCTATACAACATTTCTTTTCACACGTTCTATACACCGCAAGTTTAAAAACCTTAATCCAAACGCACCTTCACAAACCTCTGTCCTGTAGCTTTGTTCTTGTACGGGATAGCAAACCACACTCCGAAGTCAAAACGCACTCTCAGTTACCAGTGAAGGGAATAAGGGACATCTTTTGAGTGATACTTTTTATAATGTGTGTCAGTGTCTTCAAGTGTGGTTAATAGCTTTCAGTGGCGAGTGAATTCTCAGTATTGACGCACGTTACCGGTGTAGGACCTGTCGTCTCAAAGTATAATCGACACGACATGGTAGTCCGTTGTGACTCCACTGTTGAGAGATTTTGATCTGTACAAAGAAAAGTGGCCTTTTCATTAAATATTTGACAAGGAGGGCCATTGTGGCATTTTAATTTCCGATTTTTGATGAATTTCCTCAAATTTCTGAACATCTCCGGCAAATGATTGAGTCGTTCGTACAAATTTCCGCCGGCGGCCCTATTTGATGTGTCATGCGAACATACAATGGGCGTTTTCAAGTCAGAATATACGAGTTTACTTAATTCATGTGTGGCTGTTGTATATTTGCTTTGTTAAACCCAGCTGCTTAAGTTCTATACAAGTCTTTTAATTTGCAACTGGCCTTTTTGTGTTGTTTCACTTGGGATATGTTTGTCCAAGGTTCAACAAGTTCAAATCGTTCATAGCAGTTGTGTAGTAGCGATCTCTGATACCTGACTCAGTGAACTTGAAGTTTCAAGTGATACTTGATGAAGACTAAGATGAGCAGCGAAAGATAATGTTATCTTCAAGTTTTGTTCAAGAATTATTTGTGTCTCTAGTTTGAGTTTTTCAACTTGCCTTGTCGTTGATAAACACCTTTCAAGAAAAGGTGGTTTCCTGTTTTACTTTTTAGGAAAGTTCAACTTCGGCACGAGAAGCTATCGACAAGATATGCCATTAGCGTTGGTCTCCACGCTAAAAATGAAGCTTGAATGTGTAAACGAGATATCCAAACACTTGTTACAATCCTTCCAGTGCTTCCTGGTATTGTTGTTTCAAGTTTTTTTTTTTTTTCTGTTAGCTTGTTTGTAGGCGTATAATTTCCGCTCTGTGATAATAGACGAAACTCTGTCTGGCTTCCAGAACACTTCAGTATAAGTAAATTTTATTGCGGGAGATCTGGCTTCGTTAATTTGCCAAAATATTTATGACAATTTATGCCGCGAAAATTTTAAGTAAATTTTACCTGCTTATCATAAAGCATTCATAATCACGTCTTCAAAAATTTCTCACAAAAAAGCTTAACCGTCCGGTCGCCTTTGACAAGTGTTTTGTGCAATCTAGACAGAGAGAAAAAAAAACAAAATGCCATCATATAGTATGATTTGTTTCGAAAGAAGAGTCGTAATCTTTTGAAGGATTCGGTTTTTCACTCATTCACACACCGGACCATAACTTGACTAGAAACGATTAGAGCATGTACACTATCATTTGGCCAGACTAATATTTTTTAGTAAGGATGGCTGAAATGACGTGGGAATGGTCAGAAGCCTCAGCCAGCACTCAGAATTACGAATTGAAAGAAACGCAAAAATTGGAAATAACTCAAGTTAATTTGTAAAGAAAAAATAACATTGTGGCCGAACGTTTACTAAACTTTTTTAAAGATGACAATTTGCGTCAAAAATGCAATACTTGTGTTTTTTTGTCTATTTTAAGCTTTACTTAATTTTTTCATTCACGAGGTAACCGTGTGAAGGCAAATATATGACGTGCTCTTTAAGGTGTTACCGGAAAAAATGAATTCAAATTCAATTCTCTAAACTCATTGGCACCAAGGGTTAATTAATTTCCTTCAATGTACTTTACAGAATTAATCTGTCTCATTCACCACAAAGGTGCTCGTAACAATCAGTGTAGTGACAGCAGTCTTTGTTCTGTATGTTAAACTTGCGCTAAAATGCCTCCCTCGATTGTGCTGGCAGAAAAATTACTGTCAAGATTAGTTTTGAGCCATCAAATGACCCATTATCTACCCAAAGGTTTGATTGGGAATTTTCATTTTTCAAGTTTGTGTGTGATTGTCTAAAGAGTAAACGAACACGGGAAATGGTCTAAATAATACTCTGTTGGACTGTGAAATATTTATTTTTTTCCGGTGTTTCGCTCAGCGCTAGCACTATTGATTCTTGTGGGCGAAGCGCGCGAGGATCAGTCGCACCCGGCTGAGGCGCCAACTCCTTTGATCGTTTTGACACGCGCTTATCTTTCGTCCTAACTGTACACCCGTTTCCCCAAAATACGGCTATTTTGCAGTCTATTCTCGGATAAGTGAACGATTGTTACAGCTACCACTCAATAACAGTGATGGTAACAGTACTTGAGAGAATCACTGACTGACGACTGACTCGATCAAACTCAGACTTCCTTCAACCGGACTAATTTAAGGTTAGCACTGGTATTACTAGGTTATGAAATTTCTATGAGGTGATAATTGATGAGGATAAGGTCCTAATCAATTATTATTTCTTAGAAATCGAGAACGAGTAATCTAATTGTTTTAGTTGAATTCTTCTTCAATTATGCGAATAACGATTTCCATTTGTTTCTCTACGTAGTAAAAAAAAACTTCTTAGCTTTAGAAACATCGCGCGTTCTGAATTTTTATTTGAAATTTGCAGATTTGTACGCGCTCGTGAGTGTTTTATTTAAGTCAAGAAATCATGAATGTTCTTTTAGTTTTCTCAGGAACTTTATTTTCTTTTTTTGTTAGACGTTTCGGGGAAACTTTGGAAGAACTATATAACGTCACCATTTTGACCTACAGCCACGACAGTCACCAATAGTTGTGGATGATGATGTCAGTACGATAGTTTAGCCAATCAGATTGCAGCAATTTGTATCATTGGAAGAATTCTAGTAATGTGTAGTTTAAGTTATGATATCCTTGTAGGGCAACTACATTGTCGCATCCATAAGAACTAGTGTCTTGTCTTGATATATTGCCAACTGGATTCTCTACAGATGAGAGTTTTGGCGTCAATCATTAAAGGAGAATTGATAGCAAATCAGAATGTGTGGGTAAACACAGTGAATCCTTAACTCAAGAGCAGTCAAAAGTTAAAGAGAAATTCTTTAATTTCTGGTACATTATCTGGCTGACTTTCTCGCTCTTCTCTCGAGTCGGTCTGCCAACATTTTAAGCGTGTTGTTTATGGTTGCAATATAGCTAACAAGTTTATTTTTACTTCGATTTTTATAACTTAAGATTTCTTTTAGTGATTTAAACATTTGTCTGCTTACAGAGTTTAGCGTTAAGGTATCAATTTAAAGAAAACTAAATAAAGGAGTTAGATATATCATTTTAGGCCTCCGTTGGTGAAGTAACTCATCGTGGTTTATTACTGCTGCTGTAAATTTTTCTGCCCTAGCTTTTGTCCCTAACTATCCACTCTCCTTGATCAAATCCTCGTGTTTTGCTGTTCCATACCTGTGAGAGAAACAGTAGCATTCCTTAGACACGTGCAACATAAGATGGCGAGCGCTCGCGTCCCACCAATGTGACCTGGGTTCAATACCGGCCCAGTGTCATATGTGGGCAATGCATTTTTTGTTGGTTCTCGCCTTGCTCCGAGGGTTTTTCTCCAACATATCTAAATTCCAATTCATAAAAAAATATGACGGTTTAGGCTTATGTGGCTTTCCAATTTGGTAATTTGTTCATTATTAGTTCCCAGTTTTGGAGCGGGCAACAAGCCTTAAGGGGCAGCGAAAAGAAAACAGCATTCAAACATTTACATGGGTGCAACTTTTATCCATAATTTTATTGTAATTTTTGAGCAGGTTATGATTACAGATCTCAGAAAATTTCAAAAGAGACCGACAGACATCGGTTTCAGCCACTTTGGGCTCGGTTCGTTCATAGTTTTCAAGAGGACAACTGAGAAGGAGAAGTGGCTAACGTTTTAAGTGGAAACAAGCAAATAAACGGGCCAAGACAACCAGTGAAGGTCAGTGAACACAGTCACAATGCTACACACCATATAGTTTCAAAGTACGATGTAACTTTCTCCACTTCACGCAAAAAGGAACATACGATTTGTACCTGGGTACCGATAAATCACCTCAGTCGCTGCTAGTCAATAATGGTGGATATTTAACGCACTACAACTAAAATTTTCCTGTCTTAGGACGTCTTGTAATGTATCACTGGTTAGGTAAGTGACATGACACTTATTTACCTGACTGGACTATTTACCTTGCAGCTCGGTTAATATCCACCGGAATAATTTTCACACAAATCCAATCTTTTTGCTATTTAACTGTTTCAAATACGAAATATAATGTTCTTTATGTCAAGGGAACTCTTCTCTTTTAAATATAAAAGGTCTCCGAGTATGGCCAACAGGTGTCTTTAAAATGACAGTGTGAAGAGTGAGAAGGACAATATAATTCATGTATCAGAAAGATTTTCCTGCTTTGTCCGTTTATCATGATTTCTATTTACAAATGGTGCTTCTTTTTTGTGGCTTTTTGTAACACCGAGCAGCTTTAGTGCGAGTTGACCTTAATCTTTTGTCTATTGTTCAATTTGGAAACAATGGGCTCGTCTTTCACCTTTTGAAAAAGGTCCTGTTTGAAAGTTTTTGTTTTGAAAATCGAAAGTTATAATGTCTTAAAGTAACGCAGCCCACAGCCTTTACTCTTGAATTTTACATGATAATATCATTGCATCAGTGTAATTGTGAGATTGCTACAGTTACGCTCTTAAGTTTGTCACTATTCCTTCAAAGCAATAATACAATCTATGACATAAATTTCACGTGGTTGAGTGTTTTCATGTCAATGGAAGATTACTACTCTAACTATTCTCACGTTTGTTCGGACACGTTTTTTTGTGAATTTCTCTTTTCTCGATTAAATTGACAGAATCAACAATTTTATCTAAATAGACAAAGCGTACTTGTTATCGTCGATTTTCCACTTGAACAAGATAGTAATGTTGGCTAAGCATCCTTAAAGAACTTATTTTATTTTTGCCTACCTTGCTGTGCAAAGGAAAACCGCCGCGTTTACCAGAAAACCATGGTCGGTGACTTAACATCTTCAAACCTTTTTGTTTGTTCGTAACAGATTTCAATTTGTCTTCTCCTATCGCTCTTGACGCACACAATGAGACGATTAAAGCGAGAATTGCAGCAAATTGAAACAATCTTGGCATCTTCGCGCTATACATCTGATAAGAATACTCTAACGTGATATTCCCTTTTTGACTGATTAACGACGATTTCGTTTCTAGTTTACTATTCACAACAAAGAACCGCTAAGCCTTTTTATAACGATTTGTGACATCCGGTTTAATTTGAGAATTTTCGAAACCGTTGTCTATTCAAAGGTCTTGAAAACAATATGACAAGAATACAATTCCAAACCATTTCACCAAAATAGTGTATTGCCCGACTTTTTCAACAGTGTTTTTAAATCAGGAACTAAATCTATTTAGCCGGCATGCTGAGAGATTTAGACTTATTTAGTAAAATCTAATTCTGATACTTTATAGGGATGCAGCTATGGTTGACGGGATATTTTAAACACAGCTCGATGCTAATTTCATTTAGCTTGATGTTGATTTTCTGACGAAAAGAATTAAAGGAATAAATTGATGTCTTTATTGCCTGAAAATGACAAATTGCAAAATTAATAACTAGTGGTTCTGTGACACTTTTAATTAAAATAACGCTGCACAACTCAATCAAGTGTTGTTAATAGTGTCAGGCATGCTAACCTTGACGAGTTGGCAATCTATTGGAAAGAGACAATAAGCTCATTTCCGTATGGTGAACAGTTTTTTTTTCGCTGCTTTCACTTTTATTGAATCGGTAAGGTTAAGTTAGGAAAAAAATCAAAATGTATCTAAAATTAATTAAGATTCTTGTATGGCGAATTTTAAGAACGTTTGAAACACGATATTCTAAGATCGAGAAGCGATCAGTACTAGTAAACAGGAAAAGACAATGAAACTCGTTTGTCCTGAAAAGGAAATTTATGTCACTTTGCGTTGTGCGCACAACTCTCACAGTCAGTGGTGGGTGAGGCAATCGGACAATTAGAGGATTAGCATTTGAAACAAGAAGGACGTAATGAGCGGGAAATGCGAAGCGACCGACTTATTAATTATAGAAAACTGATCTGATATTAAACACTGCTTACGATGAACATGAGCAATTTCCGCCTTCTTTAGACTGACGATTTTCTTTTCCCGATGAACGCTGCTCAATATGTAGCAAATCTTAGAGAGCGTTGATTGGACAGATAATCTTTGAAAGGAAACGTATAATACACGCAAAGAAAGGCTCTAAGACCTGAAAAACAAACAATTCAACTTTGAGAAAATTAATAATGAAATTGCGTATGTAATAATTATAATAAATTATAATTGTTTTAAGGAAAACGCTATTACTTGGTATCTTAAGACAAGACTTGAGGACTTCCGTTCAGCCATACGCGCATTTATTAGTACTGATCACGGAAGCGCGAGAACACGATGTCGTTCAAAACGCTCTTTGTAAAAGTAAGATGACCCGGCCTATAATCCCCATATAGGCACGATGATGCAAAGTGAAATACTCTTTGGTTTCTCTTTTGTTCTTTCTTATTCAGTTATATCGCTGAGTAAATAAAACGCACATTCGGTTCTAGCCTGGAATGCAATGAAATGCTCTCAAAATCATACTGTAATCATTCTAAGATATATTTTGGATAAATTACAGAAATTTCCTTTAGGAATAATTTTGGTCAGATGTGTTAGAATAAAAGTTCAAGCTCTGTAGATGTACGCAATTAACATCTCTGTAAGACAGTCTTTTTATCTTTTCATATTGTTTAAACTTGGCTAATAACAAAGGGAAAGAAAACTGAACCAAACGGAGCTATAGTTTTCCAAAACCTCCTTCCCGAAAATCAGCTTAACTTCTCGTCAGTGATTGCAATTTTCTTTTCAAATGAAACTTTACTGAAAATCTATGGTACAAAAGGGCGGATGGAAACCTAATCGAGTGTATAGTGCGTTGCAGAATAAGGTCTTGCAGGTGTTTTCTGCTTCTTTTGTCAATTTTGTGTTTTTAAATATCATTATTCGCAGCGAACCGGCATACGGCTTGCTTCGCGAATCTTGAAGAGATGAAATGTTTAAGTCGAATTGCTTCTTGCGGCAAACACTTTCTTTTAAATTTATTTGACAGCTTTGGCCGGTAAATAAAATCTTTGCTCTCTTGTTCAATTTCAATTGACTCTTCTCTCTTCCGCACAACTGATTTATAACCTGTTAATGTCGTTAATGGTAGACGCAATCGGAAGACCGGAGAACGCTCATGACTAGTCGGTTTAATTGCACCGGTAAAGACTGCGATTGATTACTGATAATTTCTTGTGACACAAACGAAAACTATTGTACCACGCCAAAAATCATCGATAATTCATTTACAAAGTTCAACTAATCGTTTTTGTAAACGCAATGTTTAGCTTTCCAGTTTAAACTTATCTACCTATTGGGAAACAATACGTCCGTGCTATATCAATACAAAGACTTTGAACAAAGGAGAATTAATTTAACTGCTCTGATAATTGGCAAATCATTGGCTGCTTGTTCCACATTGAACCGGACACGTTCTGTGTTAAAACCGAACTAATGCGTTTTCTGACAAACCTTTTTCACTTATCATACTCAGAAATACCACCCACTGAACGTTAAAAATACTAATAGGTCCTAATATGACATATATCTTCCCCTTAAAAAAAATAGATAAATTGTTATCAGGTTCCTACGCCTTATTCTGAATACAAAGTCTAACCCTTATTCGCTTACTCTTTGTTATATGATCGTGAGTGAAAAAATAACCAACCACCAATGATCTTTCCCGAACTGGTCTCAATTGTATAATGTTAGTCCCGTTTGATCAGATCGGTTCATTTAAATCTTGCTTTATGCTTTACTCTCACGACGCTAATCTCCACAGGATATCACGCTTTTTTTGTATGTTATTCCAAAGATCTCTCATACAATAATTTATGATAGATAGTGCTGTGTTTTCGTGTCAAGTTTTTCGAGAGTTAAAATGAAGTTATCTGAACGCACCACTCCACATTAAGTACTGAATGCTGAGGTTACAAAAGAAAACCTCTTGGGAAAGACTTTTAAAACTTATTTTGTTAACTGGTGACTTCAAACCAAGGCTTGGCTATTGTTTTATGTTAATTCAACTCTGAAAAGAAAGTTTTGAGTTGTAACATCCCTTTGTTACAAAGAAAGGACTTTTTAATGCCAATTTGTCAGTTCTACTGCGATTTCTATGACGGGAAAGTATAGGGACGGACTTTTAAATACCTTTTTGGGAAATTCGGCTTCTCTTCGTCCAAACCACGGTCTGTGGAAGGCAGAAACTTGCTCAAGGAAACTTTTCGGAGGTCCAACATCTCTTGTCCAACGACTTCTCGCACTGGTAAAATTCGAAAGAAGCAGGGTTGTTGCGATGACGATAAGGGCAAACTTCACCATGTTATCGCCTCTCGGTCTTGATGACAGTTATCAGCTCGGTAACGACGCAATTTCTATTGAAAAGACCTTTGTTTGTTAAAAATATTCTGTTCTTATTTATAACACAGGTACTGATAAATACTTCCGCAGGGTCAGGGGCATGAACCAATCACCAGCGGAGGAAATTCAAATGTGCCCGTCATGTCTGAACCAAGATTGCTATCTATCTATGAAAAACGATTTTTCAGACTTTGAAAACCACACAAGCAGGTTGCAATTAATAGTCTTATACTACAGATCAAATATAAATAAGTTTAATTTTGTACCTGTCAAAAATAACTACTTTCATTTAACTCTTTTTGCCTACAATATTAACATTACCACGAGAACAAATTAAGGGAAATCTACGACCAGACGGTATTTTATTCTCACTGCGAAGACTCAAATAAATGTCTGAAAAAAGGAAGGGGATTTAATACTTAATGCTTTGTATCGAAATACTTAAAAGCTCGAAATCCGAAGATAACTTATTTCGCGATCCACTTTGCGTATTTTACTATGGTCTAATACGATGTTGTCAGATCGCTGTGATGACGAAAGCAGAAACGAGTACAATGTGAACTTTATGTCTCCAGACCCATTTAGACCAAGTTTTTAAGTAAACTGCAGAGAACGTTTTTTCCAAAAATGTCGCAAGTGTTAGTTATGACTTGCTTAAAAAGACAACTGAAGACATTAATTTTAAAAGTTCCATGACAGTTGCTATTTCCCATCGCGTCGCCTAGCAAATGAGGAAAATTGATAAATTGTCTCTATTTGTTTCGATGGGTGTATGTAGGCTGGCAAGAGCTTATTGTGTGGAACAGAAAATAAACAAAAGCCCAAAGAAAATCTACTGTTTGCCGGATTACTAAAATCGTTTCAAATCATTCTACGAACAGCAAGAGCGAAACACCAAAGATCCTCTGCGATATTTACTCCTCCCATAACAATAACTTAACACCTGCAACCTTTACACTCTTGGAAATATTTTAAAATCCAATGATTGACGCATTTCCTTCTTACGTAGATATATCAAGTTATGGGCTGATGTACTTGGAAATTTTGGAGAGCACTCAAGAGGCTAGAGTTGCCCTCACTTTTCTTGTCTTCTTCTCGCATGCATTCATAACTTGGTAAACTCACACTAAGCATAAACCAATTCTTTATTATACCATTCTCTACAAAAATGGTAAGCGTACCCCTAATTTTCAATTCATGTTGAGGGCGTTTTAAATAAAAAGTTATACCGCTCGTGCTTGCTGGATACGAGCTTATTATTTAAAACTGAATGATTGGACAATGCCACTCGAGAGTTTTCGTTGATTTAGCCATTATGGGTTATATAAGCAATAGCCTCCACTTGGCGCAGAAATATGTTCGGATAATTGTCAGCGGACATTATCTGTTCCGAGAATCGAACAGTTTTCCGAGAGTGTAGCTCGAGGAAAACTATGAGCTTCTAGGTAGGGGCCAAATGGAGGCTATTGTGTTTACTCTCCTTCAAATATTTTTCGCAACACGCGCTGTTTTGAAAATTGGAGCATATCACTCGAATATTCCCCAGTTTTAGCTGGGGAATATTCAGTCACGTGACGCGTTTAGACTATCACGCGCAAGCGCGCAAGAGAAAAAATGTGGTGGATTATAAGAGCCGTTATACCAGTCTCTGCAAATAAGGTGAACGGAAGCGTGACTTCTTGGGGCCCTTTTCTTTTTAGTTTGGTTAAGTTTGCTATGTTTTGGGGGCGTTTTTTGTAAAACAAGTATTCCACTCGCTTTTTGGATATGACATGATTGTAGCGAACTCGGTGCTACGCGCCTCTTTGGTTATCTACCATCTCATATCCAACGAACGTGAGTGGAGCAATTGTTAATTATAGCCTACTCGGTGCTTCGTTCGTCGTGGAATTATTATACACTGAGGACGTAAGCAAGCAACTAGATTTTCAGCCATCCTTTATTTCTACTCATGGCTTCATTCTAATTAACAATGTAATCTGGCTAGTCTGCATGTGTGCTGCGCCTGCATTTAGTCAGCAGTTCTTGCAGAACACCATCTACTTCCGCCTGTAACGTCTGGTGGCTCTTATTATCAGGTTTTTCTTGGTGAAGCGACCTGGAATGCTGTAAGGATACATTCACTAGATAAATAAATGAAGTCAACCTCAGCTAAGCTAAAACGCCTGGTTTACACTTGTGAGATAAGCACTAGCGAAGAAAATGCTAGTGCACACCGAGGTGAAATATGCACAAGCATAATTAAGCACAAGAAAGAAACATTTCCTTTTTCCACAGACGGCCCAGACTTTGAATACGATTATAACAATTTTAGCCGTTTATAAGACAATGTATGAGAATGCTTCGAAAATTACTCTAAATGCTATGTATAGAAAATAACTTGAATAAAATGGCTTACATTATGTTTGCATTGCCTTATTTTGATGTCTCTGGGTTCCTGGAGGTCGTTTAGAGCCATTTTGGCGAGTTGTATTTTCTGGCGGTTGGCTTCCTTTAAACACATGAATCGTTTCTCTTTACATGTCTTTGGGGGAAGCCAACCGCCAGAAAGTAAAACTCGCCAAAATAAACCACCTCCAGGAACCCAGAGACATCAAAATAAGGCAAGGCAAACATAATGTGAGACATTTTATTCAAATTATTTTCTACACACAGCATTAAGAGTAATTTTCAAAGCATTCACATACATCGTCTTATAAACGGCTAAAATTGTTATAATCGTATTCAACGTCTGGGCCGCCTGCGCTTTTTCCTGTGCTTGTACTTATGCTTACTTCACAAATAGTTCGCTTATTTCACGAGTGTGAACTGGCGTGAAATAAGCATAAGCATCAGTGGAAGAATTCAACCAATCGCCATCTTGTTTTTCCAGCGATGTGAATGACACTGCACATGTGTTAGTACTACGTGAAACATTAAGCCGTTAAAATTTAAATGCAAAGAAACGTCTGCAAGCCTCGAACCTCCCACCAACTTCACCTTCCCCCCCACCACACCCCCCCCCCCCACCCCCCCCCTCCCCCCCCCTCCCACCTTT
>Ga0126337_10001857_pt1 | contig 13101 bp, 6 predicted proteins | sample DipCmetagenome_FD_92527 | JGI IMG/M metagenome (GOLD analysis project Ga0126337, IMG submission 92527) | Coral microbial communities from La Bocana,Puerto Morelos, Mexico - Diploria C A metagenome | ecosystem: Host-associated > Invertebrates > Cnidaria > Coral | place: La Bocana,Puerto Morelos... | reverse complement strand
GTATTGATGTTAAAACTCCACAAAATTAGCTTTTCCTTGTCCTTTTACGTGGATGTTCACACTGTGCCATTATGTTCTGTGTTGCTAGTATGAAACAGACCTTTATGTTGCTTAAGTTCACAAGCTAAATTAGGACACACCTTGATTTGTTGAATGTTAATTCTTTCATTAGGATCCTTAGTCAACATTCGCAAAATGAGATCTTCTAACTGAGGGTTTAATGGTGGCCTGAAAATTAAATAACAAACAGTGACTTAAATCTTTTCCTGTTAATTACCCAACAGTTTATTATTGCGGATATGTAGAACCTGCCGTGTCAGACAAAAAGACACTGTTCACTGCATTAATTTTGAGCAATGTCACAAAATAGTATGATCTAGTAGAAGGCAGTCAATTTTCCTTAGTCTTGTTGTAACAAATGCCAGTTGTGTGAATAATGACCTTTCCTTCACATACAGAAACTAAAAATATTTTAAACTTTGTCTGTTTCCCCATCCCTCATTCAGAGTTTTTTCAGTAGGTACCCTAGGCAATACACAAGAAACAAGTTTTAATTAAGAAGATAAGAGGATAAAGGAGGGGGTAGAAATTGGACTTTTTTTTGGGCTTTTTAAACCTCCTGTAAGTGTTATTTTACTAGTGTTTACTAGTTTCTCGCTAGTATTGCAAAATAATTACCACTGAGAAAAAGCACAGGGCAAGGTGTAAGGGGAGAAAATGAAGTTGGGGCATGAAAAGAGAATTTAAGCATAGCCATAAGAGGATGACGAGAGGATTTCTCCCCATTCCCCTCACTATTCTTCCCTTTTTTGTCTGCGCCATCATGGTGGGAACCTTGAGAATCAGAAAGCTTTTTTCTTCAAGTAATAATAACAATAACCATAAACAAGAATCAGAGTAGCAATACTTACTCTTCTGGAAAGGTCAGTCTGAAAAACAGCATATGTAAACAAACAGAATAGAGAAGGCAGAAAAAACATCAATGCAATCAGTTCAAATAATGCATTATTAAATAAAATTAATAAAGGAATGGACAGGAGGCCCTCACTCCTTGCTTCTCACAAAGGAATACAAACTTAAGGCAACCTTGAAGGAGAATTTATCAATTTGTCAGAAGTCACTTGGGGCATTTTTCCATGCACTCCTCAAATGAATATGTTGTTGTTATTATTATTTGATGGACTCCCAGGGGTAGTGGGAGGGGTACTCTACAAACTTGGGGAGTGAGGCCCTAAGGTCCAGTCTCTTACTATTTTGTAAAATATTTTGACAGAAAAGCTCACCCCTTTTGTACTCCTTTAATTGTGAATAAATTGCCAAAAAAGGAAATCCTCATGCTATTTTCATGTAGTGCCGATAAGGTGTGTGTTCAAAATATTTTTTTATTAAAGGCTCTTTTTTATAACTAAATGAGAACATGTGTAATATCTCCCTTTACCTAAGCTTGGTCACCCTTTAGAGAGCCTTCCTGTATAGGCCATTATATGGAGTGCCCCTCCTCCCGGGAACAGGCTATATCAAAATAAATCAGTACATTAAACCACTTGGAACAAATAAAAATTATTACTCTTCAGTTTTGATCTTCTCATAAAGGCCCATCCTGTTTATGTCATCAAATGGAACCTGCAATAATAAGGAATAGGTTGTTATTCTCAGTTGTCCTTTGTTCCTTGTAGCACACATTTAATACTGTTCTGAACATGTATTGAGAGCCAATGCACCAGTGCCGCCAATGCAAAGGAGCCTATAAAGCCACTAACCTTGCCAAAGATAAAACAGTACAATGTGATTCCTAAAGCCCAAATATCAGCAGCCTTTCCGCTGTACTTGTCACGTGAATCTGGCAGAAAATTACCACATTAGTTCCAGAGGTATTCAAGTTTGCAAATTGTGTAAAATATGCAAATTAAAGGTCTGATGATGTCCTACACTCAACCCAATATATTTGTAATTTCAAGCAGAACAGGTAGTTGAAATTGATTGCAAAAAGTCAAAGTTAAATTGCATGTTTATTAATGACAAGTCATCAAATGATTTTTCTCATGCAAATAAGCACTCAAATTTTACAAGGACCACAAATTGCATGGGCTCATGCAATTGTTTAGTATTTGCAAAACTTACTAACATGCTTATTTATTCAAATTGCACTTGAGATAATTTGATTTCCTATACAAATTAAAACAGTATTCTGCCCTCATAAATGATGTAACTGCGGTTTTCAGCCTTACTTTGTAAAGATTCTGGGGCCATGAATGCTGGGGATCCTGCAGTTTTATTTAACAAGGCATCATCTCCCTCAAAGACATCAGCTACACCAAAATCTGCAATCTATTATCATAGTAAGTAATCTTACATTAGATTTAACACCACACACGCTTTTAAAACACTTATCTTAAAAGATATTATCACAAAAGGTATTAACAGTTTTCCATTAATACCTATGGTCTTCCAATTTGGAAGATAAAATATCTTTTTTAATCTTTGTAATGATATCATTTGGTGTTGGATATATTTGAAACTTACCTTTATATGACCATCCTCTCCTAGCAGGAGATTTGATGGTTTTATATCTCTATGCACAATCTTCTGATAATGTACTGAAATCAAAGACAAAAACAAATTAATTAAGGACATTTATATTTGAGTGACTATTGAGGGTGATTTCATCTGGACTTTGAAAAAGTCAAAGTAGAATTGACTTACAGTACTCAATTCCTAACACAACATCAATGAAGTATTTTCTGGCATCTTGCTCTGACAGGCGTGGGCCAGGTACTGCCATAACCTCTCTGTTGTTTAAAAGACAAACCAAGAAACAACTGCAAAGTTAGAATAGATTTTTGTTCTTGCTGTTTTGTGTCTCATGTGAAAATAGTGTACTAAGGATCCTGTGAGATCCTTCAGTGCTAACCAAATGGAAATTTATTTGACAATTGAAAGTAATCAACACCAATGGATCTAAATTACTTTCAATATCGCTCTTACAATTCCGATCCCACCCATTTTTCATTTCTCAAAGCGTAATAATTATAATGATTTAATTGACCAAGATTTCTTGGAAGCATGCTTAGAGAATATGGGTCCTTGGTCTTTATAGTGTGGACCTTGCTGTACTTGGTCCATGCTGTCAATTCCCCAGGCTGATAAACTAGTTACAGGATGATAATTGATCAAGTGTACTCAATGCCTACCCTCTATCCATAAGCTCAAACACTACAAAAATAAAAACAAAAATATGTTATTTAACATTACATGATTGTATACTACATGTACACAACTGTGTTAACTGATCTATCACATTTTAAAATTCTAGGTATACATACCAAGATAGAGATTATCCTCAGAAGGGTCATCTAAAACCTGGAGGAGAGAGTATGATTTCAGTAAAATTAATAAAGAAAAACCTTTCTGATATATTTGTAGTATGGAAAAATGCTAGAATTAATCACTATGACAAAAGAAAAGTGGAGTAAGAACTAATAATAGCCCAGGGGCATACCAGTTGTTATTATGTTTTGGTACATATAATAAATATATATTTCAATATCATAATGAGTTCTTATTACTGTGAAAGATTGTGTTAGACCATAATATCACTTTTAGGGAGTGGTTTGTGGTAAATGCAAGACTTTGAGAGAAGGCAAGACTAGTGTTTTTCTTTAAAAGCATCATACATTTTGACTTCTTAAACTTATCAGACCAAAACTTCAAAGTGTTTCAAGTTGGCCGAAACTTTTCAAGATTTACCATTAAACTGGGTTCTTTCAGTAGCAAAGAAAAAGCTGAGAATTGTTAGGCTTTTCGCGTTGTTACCTTTTCTAACATATCTTTGTAATAAAACACTAAAAGCCATCAATTCACTGCGTTCAGTGATAGAGAAAAAAAACATAGATAGTGCAGGTGTTGAGTAAATGAAATGATCGCTCTGTTGATGCCATGTTTGTTTCTGCAATCCTTTGTGTGCATGCTGAATTGCATCAGCAAAAGTGCGTGCGAAAATTGTGTTCGGCCACCGTAAATGCAGGTGTCAAGCATTTGGACTGTAAGACCTTCACAGGTAATTTACGAAAAAACAAGCAAACAAATCAGGAATTTGAGACTTTCTTAGCCCTTCAAATAAGAGACTCCAAGAAAAGCTTTGGGAAGAAATTGAGACTGCAAGACACACAGCCACATAAAAAGGAGACAGCAAGACCCATGAAATTCAACACAAATTTTGAGGCACTCATGGCTTTTGAAAGACCATTCACCACTCCTCCTTTAGGAAACTGCACGTCAGGTAGTAGTAATTGTGCCAAACAATCAAGTATTGGTCCTTGGCAATAAGACAAAACAAAAACTACTAATGAAAACAAGTTTCTCCCATAAGAGAATGGCCAATTTACTCTCTTACATTACATCATGGACATTTAACACAACATCTGCCATTTTCTTACTTTCCATTGAAGTATTTCAGGTATCAAAACCTTATAAACACTGAGGTCTAAAAAAACAGATCTTGCATTAGTTATGTCAAAAATGTCCACTATGTACTGCAGGTGCAACACATTCTGAGAAATCAGGACTCTGTGCTGTGAAGCGTATAGAAACAATGAGACCACTGACTTTTCAAATACAGCTTAATTAAAGAAAAGTCATTAAATATTTTTGCTGATATGATCAGATTACTTCTCAAGTAAAAAAATTGGTAAAACCACTACTGAGATTCGAAGAACCATTATAAAATTATGTTCAAACAAATAGCATTACTGAACCTCATAAAGGCTGACAACATTGGGATGATCAACTTTTTTAAGAATTGCAATTTCTCTTTGTAGGTTTTCCAATCCTGTGTTCTTTCCTTTCTCACCCGGTCGTCCTGTAATGAGGAAAAATGAAAAAGACACAAAGCTTTTCATTCTTTGCTAATACAATTTTTGCATTATACATACGGTAGCTAGAAATAATGATACGAAGGAGAAAACTACAACAGCAGTCTTAGTTACAACATACAGCACAGAACATTTGCAGTCTAACATCACTGGATGATGACAAGTAATGGATTGGATAATGACTGGAGAGTGGCCTTACTGCCATAAGTACTTGTGAATCTCCCAAAATGTGGGAATCATTTGCTGCTGATTTATTCAGACACTTAATTAAGTAGGTTGGCAACAGTTTCTAGCACTTTTATAATATCTAGAGTTTGAAGGATAAATACTTCAATAATGGTATCACACAAATGCCTAATCATTGATAAACAAGATGTGGTCATCATTTCAAATAACAGGTTGCCATAGCAACAATACAACCTGTGACAAATATGTAACTTTTAGCTTTAAGTGCTTAGAACCCTAAAACAAGCTCAGTGACCCCAATTTTTTATTATCAAATTGTCATAAGAGTTTTAAAGCATTCTGTGGAAAGGGTTCTGAGCCACCTTGTTGAAAATTAATATGTAATTCATATTTGTTTGTTTTATTAAATCTCTTTTTTGGGGGGTAGGGGAGGGGATAGATGTTTATGACATTTGTTCAGGACACCCTCATGATCAATGTTAGACTAAACACTTTGTTATAGTAAAAGTTATTATGGTAATAGTATTTGACTTACTTAAGCCAGCTTTTCTCATTACTCTTTTCTTCGATATTATCTTCATTGCCTACCGACAGTAACAAAAAACACATTAACCCACAGTTTAAATGACCCAACAATAGTAATAGGGGTAATAGTATCAGTAAGCACAGGGTCATATTTTTTTCTCTGTCACATTCAACTTACACTTTCCTCCCTAATTTTTTGACTTTACCACATGTACCATTATAGAGGTAAAAAGTCTGCATACAAGCCAAGGGGCTCATCAAGCTAGAGCTTATCCCAGTTGCTACATAGCATGAAGCAACTAGGAGTATTTCTATTCCCCCCTGGATGGGATGCTAGTCCATTACAGAGTTACCCCCAAGCAGTAAATTCACCAGTACCCATTCAGAAACCTGGGTGGAGAGAAGAACCATGAAATTAAAGTGTCTTGTCCAAGAACACAACACAATGTCCCAGGCCAGGGCTTGAACCCAGAACGCACTTGCTCTGCAATCAAGCGCCACTAACCTCGAGGCCACTGCGTTAAAGGGCAAAACAAAAATTTCACATCTACTTTATGTTTGAATGACATGCAAACTCTGAAGTACACTTCAACAAGGTACAATTACAACGATGAACAAACAACTGAACCTACAATAAAAGCTTTACAGTCAATGGAGAGTCTTCTAGTCTTCATTTTTCTTTAACATTTACTTAAAACAATGATGTGCAATATTTTCCAATCTGGACAGATTATAAGTAAACAAGTTTATTTTTCCTGTGACATTAAAAATGAAACCTGTTGGTCTTTTTCTCATAAGTTGTTGCTTTTGTCTTAGATTGTCAAATTGTAAATACTCACATAGCTGCTTTGGTCAAAATCAGAATAACATAGCCTGACAACTCCATAAGAACCCTAAAAATACAACCAACACACAAAGGGTTAAGTTTTTTTCCAGCCAGGTTCAGATACAGCTATATTAGATGTAAAGTGATGCTGAATGTTAGAACAACAAATCTTCTGAAGATTTCAAGTAGTCTACTGCAACTTATAGGCTGGAAATACTTCTCTTACCTTTCCAATTTCATCCAAAAGTCTATACTGATTGAGCTGTAAAAAGTTCTGAGAGTAAAAAAGTATAGACCGTAAAATTTGACCGCAACAATAATTACCCTCTGAAGAACAAGACAAAAAGTACAGCATATCAGTTGTAATAAGTGATCATTTCAATTAAATCTCTGGATTGGCTGAGTGTATTATTTTCAGTTCTGGGTGGTAGAGGGTTTATATCAGTTCTTAAAACAATTAAAATGTAGTTTCTGAAATGTTGGTGGTGCAAGCCTTTCTTTTTTCTTAAGACATCTGTCTAACAGTCAATTAGAGTAACTTAAGATCAGGCATCTACCTCTGTTTCACAGATAGAGACACTTCGTGATTCCTTTGTTGGAGGTCTCTTGAGACGAGGAGAAGATGACTTTGTTCCTGCACTGCTGGGTTTCGATGAGGCATGTGGTATCTCAGATGGATCAAATACACTACTGGTATTGAGCAAGTCTGGAGTAGCTGAGCTCCGCCTCAAAGAAGCAAAACTTGCTTCTAGTCCACTGCCCAAAGTGGGCCGAGAATTTCCCACATTTGATCTACTTCCAGTAAGAGCACTAGCTTGTGTTTTGGGAGTAGGAATTTGCAGATCAGAATCATTCTTCACCAAAACCTTTTCCCTACTACTTTGTTTTACATGATCTGGGCTTTGTAGTGCAGATACTTTGTTGTGCTTTGGGAAACTTGTTCTTATACCATTGCTGGTTCCACCAGCTGATTGATTAGCTCGCCTGAAACACATGAAAAGTAATTCTGTCAATAACTAAACAATATTAATATATGTACATGTATATATCCATACAATAAATTAAGGTCCAGCTTAGTTGACAGGATATAAAACCACCTGTATAATTCCTTACCTGTAATGCATGATTGTATACCCTAAGGTACCTAAATCAGAGTTACAGATAAGATGGAAAGGTGAAAATGACGAATTCCAACAGGTCAATAGAGGTGAGCTTCACCAAAATGATGAGACGTTGTCTTTTTGATTTGTCACCGACCTTGCAGGTTTTTCAACTGAACATATTTTCAATTCCAATCACCTCACCACAGCCTTTAGTTACAATTATAACTGTACATGAGTCAATAACCTAATATAGGATTGAGTGATTAATTGTTGACTGACTGATTCTAAAACATAAAAGGCAACATATTAATAACAAAAATTAGGTCCAGAAGGTGGTAAATTATGACAATTGCTACAGAATAGCAATAGACTGCAGATTTAATGCCTAACCATTTAAACATTGAATGAATTAATTTGTCGAGATTTGTGAAATACTGCTAGCGGTTTTCTGTTGTGTAACTGCAGCAGGATCATAAAATCCGGCATAATTACTTTATAAAATACATCCTCTCTATGTCTTAAAGTTCTACACATCTACTCTACCCACAATAATTGTGGGTAAAGTAAGTGTTATTAATTTACCCACCAACTGGCTGAATAAAGAATGAATACAAACCGGAGTCGTTTCTTAAACCAGTTCATAAAGTTGTCACATACAACTGTTCAGTTGCAATCAGCTATTAAAGGCACAGTTTTGTTACACAGTTATTACTGGTCCATGTAGACATTACATTAACCAGTAGGTATATTACATTCCAGCAGCAACAGAGCTTTGACACTATCCATGTTATTTATATCACTGCACACTAAATGAAAGGGAGTTATTAGCATTACAATACTACATGAAGCTCCTCTATTGTTTTTATGTAGCATAAAATGAAATGCATTTAAGAAACAATTGATGAAAAAGACTGGTAGATGTTGAGGTCATTGTTTGTCTTTTAGCATTCCTGAATCTCAATTTAACTAAGAATTAGCAATAATCATGACAGTATATCAAAAGATATTTAATCTTCGTTAACAAAACCACTCTTTAAAAGAGGAAATTGAACATTGTGATTTTGCTACTGACTTCTAAGATTTATTAGAAATCAAACAATTTTAGTTTGATGCATATTCACAAATGTACATGAGATTTATAAGCGCTGTTTACAATCTAAACAATGTTTTGACATCTGTCATAACTAAACAAACATACATGTATAGTGTGTGTGAGAGCTCATACAAAAAAATTGTTAAGGAAACATGTATAACTTGGAATTAAAAGTGGAGGGGAGGCCAAAATGAATAAAATGTTGCTTACAAAATATATTTAACCCAAACAATATTTTATGTTTCTTAAAGGTACCACGTTTTGAGGGCAAGAAAGAGGGAGTGAGAACAACTCAAAAAGAGTAAACATTGGGGTAACTATAATTTACTGAACCCACTGCCCTCTCCAAAACAAAACATATATGATCTACTTACAGCAGTGTCTCTAAAAAATAAACTCTAGCTGAGGTTTTTAAGAACCCATTAAGTTCTCATACAACACGCCAAACAAATAAAATGACATAATGATTGTTCTGTTAAGCCTACCTCTATAGGGAAACAAGAAAAGCACCAAAAATAGTGATAAAAAGAATCTCTACAAAAATGTATCAAATAATAATATGAAGTCAAAAGCGTGCATGACACAACTTGGAGTTGACTTACACCTCCAGATGCCTAGATGCTTACAGTCATCTTACTTTTGCTATATGCCTGTAATCATCAAATGTCATAACTGATCTGCACATTTTGCTGGGGTTAAACATGATTTATTGTCCCGTTTGTGCAGAGACATAGAGACATAACAAATATTTGTAAACCATCATTATACAATTTTAACATCTTAGAAACTGATAACAAACAACCAAATAATCTGCACTTTGAACCTTGGATCAGCAAAATAACTAGCAAATGAAATTTAACATATCTGTACATCAATCTGCCTATTTTTATTAACTAGTAAATTCAAAACTGGTGTTGATGGCATGAACAGAACATGGCACTGACTATGAATCAGAGCGTAAACAATAAAATGTACCTGGTATTCACTGTGTCTTTTGAAGTGACAATGAAAGACATGGAGAAATTTAAAAAGTACTATTCACAACGATGACAGTGCCATCTGTACCTCCAGTAAGGAGCCAACATTTACAACACATCATCCTTTAAATATTTTGTCACCAATCTGTAGAATATAAGTTCAATCCTAGCTAAATTTTTTAATATTACTTAAACAACAGGCAGACTTATCTGACAAAATTCTGAGTCTCAATTAAAATTTCATGGCAAATTTATCTTTCAGTGCTGCAATTTTATTTAGATTGGCTCATCTTTAAAAATTTAATTACAAATGTTAATGTAAATGCACCATTTAGCTGATCATTACTTGTAAAGCAGAATAGTGCAACTATCCATTTGTTAAGACTAAAGCTTTCTTGATATTATACATTTCTGGTACCAGTTAATTAAATTTTCTGAACCACTCTGTTAAATAAAATATGATCTCATCAAACCCACTTCTTATTTTTAATTTATTAACACCAACATTAGCACACAAAAATGAGTGCTCCTAAACATTGAGACTAACTCCATATAACAACAATAAATTGGAAGTTTGGTATAACACAACAATAGGCCAATCTATTGCCTCATTACTACATTGTTCATAATTATATGAAACATTACATGTCATAAACTCAGCACCACCTGCCCTCATTGCCTGTTATAACACAACAATATAAACTATCATAATTATTATATTGGCAATCAATATTTCCTAATTATTAGAATTTCTTATTAATTGTATAACATTGGACCAGAAACAGAAACATGTTCAGGAACAACACTTTAAACTGTGTTAATGAAGACAAAAATTATACAGTGATGTTCTTGTGAGCTTTGCTAGTTGAACATCTCATATTAATGTTAATTACGCTATAATGGAAAGCATAATTCTTAAAAGACACCTGGGAAAACCACAAGAATTACATATGAATTTGAAACATCTACAAAGTAAATGCTTGACACAAAAGCTGGCTATCATCATATTCAATAAAACAAAAATTTACACACTACTGCTGCAGAAGGTAAAAAGAGAGGGAAGTCTCCCTTTTCTAATTATGTCTTCTTGCAATAAATCTAAAAGGATGTTACCTGGAGAAATTTGACTCAATGTACATCATTCCACTGACATAAAATGTTGAAAATGGTTTAATAGCCAATTGACAGCAAAACAAGCAACAAGTTAGCGAGTGTGAGCACAAATGCAAAGGAGTAACCATGGAAATCTCCCATGGGTCACCCCCCACTGGCACCTGTCACACTGAATTTTCAGTGGAGAATAATTGTATTTACCTGTACATAGGACCCACCATTTACCAAATGGCGGATAGGAGAGGGCAAACCAAATGAAAACATGACAAAGCTACACAAAGCAAGACCACAAGGTAAAAACTACACAGCAATGACTAAACTGTATATGCCAAGATGATCACCACCTGGTGAACTTCAGATCTCCCAGTTAGCTCAGAATTAATTTTGATAATGTCATCAAAATGCATTCCTTCAAGTTTTAGCATTGTTGGGTGTTTTGTATTATGTTAAGTATTTTTGTCTAAAAGAAATCAATTGCTTTATAGTTACAAAGAAGAGGTGACACTTAATACTTACACATTGTTACCAGATAGTTTCCCTTGCCTTGTTGGGATTGCCTTGCATGGCTGACAAGTACATGCTGTTGAATTAAAAAAAAATAATAATGAATACTTGTCGATATTTACCAGGCAACAATTTTGGCTGAGTAATAAATAAATATAATATCATAATAATAATAGAATGATATAATATACCAAGACTGAGCATAGGTACTACTGAGAAAACCATCCATCCTGTGGGAGTTACAGCTGTCTAGACATGACACAATTTCAACTCAACCATGATTTTGTTCCTCATTTGAAAAACTAGATATAGCAAAACATGCAAAAAATGATTAGTTGCCTACTACCTAGCAAAGCTGTTCTCCAGCCTTAAACTCCCAGAGCAGGTGAGGAAATTCTTGTTGCTGCACACTACATTTATTTAAAATAGTTACTATGTAAAAATAATTGAATCATGTTCTGTTTTTCTAGAATCTTGGCGCCGGCATGCCTTGATAATTGCAGAGTTTAACATTTTGAGCAGTTACTTATTTGTTACACCATTTCACATTTTATCTCATATTTTTGCTTTTATGAACATTTTGTTTAACATAACAATGGAAGCAACAGTTCCAAATAATGACTAATTAACAATTAGACCTGCAGCCTGCAAGGGCTACGGGTCAATAGCCCATGAGGTGAAGCGGAATGGGCTATTGACCCATGGCCCTTGACGGCCAAGGGTCTAATTGTTTTAGTACCACCCTTTGAACAGGTCGAACAGAAAAAGCAATAATAAAGTTAGCAAATGCAAGTTGTAGAAAGATTTATTTGGGAATAAAACAAAAGAATTTCGCTACTCGATGACTGTTGCTAATAGTCCTCTAGTAGCATAGCCAATCAAAATGCAGGATTTGCATTAGTCCACTAGTTGGGTGATACTAATAAACAATTAATAACTTACTAGTAGTAACCTAAGGTTAGGAACTGCGGGTGAGGACAATGCTTAGTGCTTCTGGGTTAATAAAAATATAGCAGAGTTGCACTAAGTTGTAATGAGTGGTGCATTGAGGATGATTTTTAATAAGCGTGTTATACATATTTGGCTCTTGGAGTAATGAAATATTTGTTGTGCTTATTTCACCGTGATACCTCAGTGTTTTGAGCAAGGCTTGTAACAATACAGTTGACTTATTTTGTGGTGAACAAAGTGGTTCAAACGCGACATAAACAGTGAACAGGAAACAACAAATTGGAGTGGACGGCGCTGATCCATGGTACAAATAATATTATGTGTGATGCCCGTGATAACATTACGTTCTTTGCATTCCATACATTCTTAGTGGAAGTCCACCCAGGGCCACACTATATAACTACCGCGCATGCATTTGTAATTATAGTAACGTTGAGATTAGGGTTGCAGGCTCCTCTGGGTCACCCGCAATTAAACCATAACTCAAATCATCAGTCTCATTAGGCCAACAACTAATGGTTACACAATCATGTGCATACTGCTTGTTAAGTTAAATTACCTGCTCCCATACTACAATGGGGAAGAGATAATTGAAAACTATCTGTGTCCACACCAGATTGCAACAGTCCTGATCTAATAATAAAACAAAGAAATAAAGCAATCTCAATCTGAAGTTAGGCAGCCATTAGGAAACTTTCTACTTTCAGGATTCAATGTTCTTTTGGGATAGCTAACGCTTTTGCAGCCCTTTTTCAGCCACAGTGAATCAATAAATTAGGTAATGACACTACACTCTCCACAGACAATGACAGATTCTAGTTCAGAGTCAGACTGATACTCCTGATAAAAAGAAGGCCAAATATAGGAGGCAGGCCACAAAAAAGGCAAGTTCAACAGAGAGTGCATAGTGAAGTAATCTTTTGCTTCTTGTATCAGTTGCAACAAATTTGTT
>Ga0126337_10001856_pt1 | contig 13112 bp, 7 predicted proteins | sample DipCmetagenome_FD_92527 | JGI IMG/M metagenome (GOLD analysis project Ga0126337, IMG submission 92527) | Coral microbial communities from La Bocana,Puerto Morelos, Mexico - Diploria C A metagenome | ecosystem: Host-associated > Invertebrates > Cnidaria > Coral | place: La Bocana,Puerto Morelos... | reverse complement strand
TGGATTAAATATCCACGCTTTCCGCCATTAGTTTGATAGATTTGTCGAAGTGAGCTGGAAAACTAGCGCGTGACACTGCGCGTGACGTAAAACGATAACTTCGTTCTGATTGGCCGTTAGAAATATTCGCGCGAATCAAAAACCCCCGTTGTTTTCTAAAAATAAAAAGATACGCGCAAAGGTTGACTCAAGGATACATGGGAGATGGAAGCTCCAGGTGATGGGCTCCTGTAACTGCTTAATTTTTGGCCGTTTTATGGCTAACGGTTACCCCCATTGAGACCCTCAACTAAGGGTGGACGCCTTCACATGTACATGAAACGTACATAACGTTTTTTTTTTCTGTTATCCACTTTTCAGCTCTGGCTACCCAGATCCCAGTTACCTTGACCGGGCAAAGAGCCAACTGGCTGAAAGAGGAATTATGCAGCCATATGAGTAACATCTTTATACATCATGTACGTGTACAGAATAGTAGGAGAAAATTAGCCTAGTTAACAATCATTCCACGAGCGCGCACTACACGCGAGATGGTAGATAGCCAACGAGACGCGTATATTAAAGAAATAAAAAACGCGCCCGAGTGCATTGTTGAGTTATATAAGCACGCGGGAATTTTTAAGAACACGAGAGTAGTGTATAGGGAAGCACGAGGCGCGGCCGAGTGCTTCTCGCACTTCTCGAGTTTACATTTATTTTTACATTTATAAAATGTAAACGACCACATTAAAGTGAAGACATATTAAACAAGAAAACGATTGCGAATTTTAATTATCAAAATCAGTTTTCTCCTTAAATGTACGTGCTTTCTTTCTATTGGCTTAAATGCTGAACGAAAAGTAAAACCGTACCGTTCCCTTTGTGGCAAGCAACAAACGTTTTTAAAAACAAGTCAGAACGATTCGGAAGAAATTATTGCAGCAAAAGGAATCTTCGAAAGCTGAAACAGTTCCCCAATTCACTGACTTTTTTTTTGAGGAGTATAAAAATTAATTTGCATGGCACCGATGGTACAAGAATTGAATTCACATGCCGCCAAGCATTTCGCTGTGGATCGTTGTGATGGATGATCGTCTGTAATGTCTTTGTTCGTCATTCTTTGCTTTGAATTAAAACAGGTTTTAAGTTTTAGTGTTTGAGAGGTGTATTGCATCGTAGTTCATCATATTTATGTAAATTCATATACCTTTGAAAGCGTTTACTGCCCAATCTGTCAAGCTGTTCGCAGACTTTGCTTGCGTATCCACCAAAAGCCGGTTTCTCTCCTCTTCTGTCAGTTCTGCAAACTGTTTTTTTTCTTTGGAACAGGTGCCTCATTTTGAGACTCCTGAACGCTGCTACTTTTTTCGGTGTTCAGGAATTCGAAACCGAGTTAAAACCGTGGAAATTCTTCAGCCATAATGGCGGACTAGCTGATTCTCAAATTTTGTCCAGGGCAAAATTTTCGTGACATAGCTCGCGTGCATATGTTGAGTTATAATGCACGCGCGTGACGTAAGCAGAGTGCCTTATGGAGCTGTAATGAACTCAAACTGACCAATCGTAGCACTCACGAAAACTTGAGCATTTTATAAACTATAATCATCTTATATGCAGCAAGCACGAGTGCAATAATTATTTTATAAAAAACGCCCTCGCCCCTCACCCCTCCACCCCCTCCAAAAAAATACGTTTTAGTTTCATACAATGATTTCGCTCGATTCTTAACAGAACAGCATGGTTAACAATCGACCCTTATATGAGAATTATGTTGTAGCTGCTATTTTGCATTAGAATGGGTCAGAAGTCAGTTAGCTAACTAAAAGAATTCAGGGCCACAGCTAGCGCAGCTTCGCTCCCCAACCCCCCAAAGTAGAGGATTTGTTTTAACATTTGAACTTCCTGGAATGTTAGGTGTAGATAGTTCCAACTTTACTATGATTAGTTTATCTTTGCAAGTAGCTAAGTAAGTTTTTATATTTTGTACGGAGTAATCTCAACTAGTAGATCTGTTAACAGATCCCTTACACACGAGGAGGGATCTCTTACACATGAGACTAATCCCGTTAATTAGCGATACATATTCAGTAAAGTGAGGCAGTGATATATGTATCAGGTTAACAAAAGTATGGGAATATTGTTGTAACTTCTAAAACTATCTATCATTTCACACGTAATCGTAACTAATTTTTAGGCGAATATCTCGTGGAGAAGGATTAAAATAGTATTTCGTAAATAGTATTTCGTAAGTAAGTCTGTACATTTCAAACTTTTCTGGGGAAGCATGCCCCTAGACCACCCTAGAACCTCGCCTCTCTGGTGCGCACTCGCTACCCTCCCCTGCCCTCACTCCCTTTTTTCAAAAAGAACCCTAGCAGACGGCATTGGAATCGATTATGTTCTTGTACAGAATATCGCAACCGATACATAACCAAATAGATATATCTGAGTAAAAATAGAGCTGTAACCAGGATAAGGTATATCTCAAAAGAAGTAAAAACGTTACATCCATTCACGAGTAAAAATTTTGACCACGTATTCAATTTGCCGAAAGTTTATCTAGAAAGTGATCCGTAGCTAGCATACTGCTGAAGATATAATCGCTTTTCGGCCTTCTGATTGGCTATATCCTGCTGTCTCAAGCCAACGATTTAAAGACCGTCACTAAAAAAGTTAAACTTTGTACGCTGCCAATGCATAGAGAATTTAATGATTGTTATCGGTCACGTGTGATGGCTCGTACAACTGCTCTACCTCTGCAAAGGAAACTCTTGCACACTTTTGCTTGAAATTCTTTTAAACTTCAAGGAACTGCAGAAAGCATCCCCAGCTTATTATGGCGTCATTTACGATGACGATGACTATTTCCGCAGCACTCTTGAGTGCTTGCGCAAGTTTTTGATTACATGGTCAAAATTTCCCTCTGGTCGAGTTATTCAACAATAGACCAATTCAGCCTTGAACAATGAACCTCAGCACGAGGCTCTGCGGTATAACTGCAGAGTTTGTGTGGTTTATTCCCCAGAGCCTCGTGCCAAGATCCATTCTATTAGGGTGAATTTTAATATACCGATATTAGTCTATTTGCTACTGACGGCACTTGTTCCTGCAAACTGTGGAGAGAATAAACTAGAGAATCCATATAATACACAAGGCTGTTTTTAGTTCGGCTCGTTCCCCTGCTGTCGGACTCAGCAGTTTTCGCCAAGAACAATTTCTAGTGACACACTACTTGGCCGTTTAGCATGTCAGAAGTGCACGTTAAGTTAAAAGGCAAGGTGGACTGAATTAGTTCAGGTGATCGGATTTCAGCCTGGCTTTCTTTGGTCCCTCTAATAAGTAATTCTCTAGATTTAGAACTCTGTCTCATGTAGCTGAAAACCAATCACGTATTCTTAGTGCAGTTCGATAGGAATAGACGATGCATTACTGAAAGCCGCCAAGAAATGACAGTAAAATGAAAATAAGTTTATTTTATAGGGTAGAATACTATGAGACACCTCTCGCTCGGAAAACAATATTTGACTGAACAAAACAATTATTACAAGAGCGCTCTGACGAAGGGCTAACGCTCGAAACGTCAGCTTTATAACTCGTTACGGTGGCCAATTTACATTTTCAACTTAGTTGATATAACCAAATTACCCTGTTACCCCCACCGACGCAGCACCACAGTTTCTTTAGAAACTTTCACCCTTTAATTATTACAAGAACCGAGTAAGATGCTAAAACACCTAAAATAAACAACTGACACTTCCAGGATCTAAGAGTTAATATACGTTTAATGCTGAATACACGTACTTAAAAGTAATGCTTGATCACCAATGATTGCGTGAGCTGGGCATGCTCGGAATGTCGGGATAAACCGGGATCCCGGCTAACCGAGCTCAAAATTTGTCATGTAATCAACTTCACTGGACCCAGCCAGGCATAACGAGCCACTTCGCGCCAAAATTGAGCTCGCTCCAGTCTCGCGCAGGTCATGTAATACGACGCAAAAACCTGGGCAAACCGTTGGATGGCAAAAGACTCTAGGCTGCCTAGCTTCATATAATACCGAGATAAATTAAAGGTAATTTCAGCAAGCCCGTAAAAAACAGTTCGCTAAACCAAGGTAGCCCCGGCTCATGTGATCGGCCCCTTACGTAGGACTATTTTCATCGCTGCCTAATAGTACGTTACACTCTTAACAAAAGTCTGTCTAATAGCGTCCAAAAAAACAAAGTACAATTGGCATAGCAACGGACAGTTTCATAGAAATTTCACGGTACAAGGCTTACGAAAAAAATTGAGGGAAATTATATTTCAGTCGTATATTTACACAGTAAAAATCAAGTCCTCGGTCACAGTTTTTCACTATACGGACTTACCCTAAGCCGGTAAATACCTTATTAATTTTTTTCCAAGCTCTCAAACGAAAAAAAACTCACGGTAAAAAAACTCACGCGAGCGTTACTGTGACCGTGGTCAGAGATAGGAAAATCCGGACCGCGCTAAGGAGCAATCACATTGCAGGATTCGTTACCGTACCCGCTTGGAAAAAAAATAAAAAGCATCACTTGATAAGGAGTGGTAATATTGATCAGTCAAGGTATAATCAGCCACCTCAATAAAGTCAAAGGAAATGGTCTTGAAAAGTAATCTGAAGAGTTATTTTTCGCCGCCAACCCGTGACATCATAGATATGAAAACAATTCAGCAAATCTGTCTCTAGTTTCCTAACACGGCGGAATGTAGTATAATACTTACCAATACAAGAGAAAATAAGGGGATAAAGGTCCCCTCATTTTCTCTTGTAGTGATACATCAAAATGTACGTTGTAAAAATTCTAGAAACAGCATTGAACCACCTTTAAACCTAATTGGCTTTAATAATAACTACATTATTGATTCCAAAACAATAGAACGAAAAGAAACCTTGGGCAACTGACATTTCTGAAAATTCATGTACAAAAGATTCTAGTTTTTGTTTATTTCCTCGCATACTTAAACAGGAGAATCCATTTTCAACTCACTATTTGATTTCGCCTACGCGAAGGTAATGACATTCAAAGGTCTTTGACCTAGCACTATTTAGGAATAAAAATATTTTAAAAAAGACCCATTTCCCATATTTAATTTGCCGTGCTGGAATCTCTATGACTAAAGCCTCAAAGTCCGCATAAATCACGTAGGCCTTCTTCATCTGCTTTTTATAGTTTTGGAAAGAAAGCGTGTTTTCCCCTCCTCTAGCATCACGATCCTTGTTGGCCTTCCGTTTACACCGTTGCAATATTCTTTGTGCTCCAACAGCATGTGTTCTCTTGAAAAACGGGTCAAGCACATCATGCAATAGAAGGTTTTGTTCTTCATTTTCTTATCGAACAGCAGAGCGCTTTCCCGCTTTATCCAACAATAGTGCTGATTCATCCCTTCCTCGATCAGCATCAGGTTAACCAGCTTCACGTTCTTTTCTTCCCTTCTTTCGCTTACCCTGTGAATTTCAACATGGTCGTCTTCCCAGCCAAATACGTTTATTGCAAGGTTTCAGTTTTGCGCCTCGAGCTTGTCTATCTGTTTTACCGGCGTTGGGAAGTCTATTAGTAGTTTATCCCGTCGTTGACCGGATAGCTGCTTGGTCTGTTTGGGTTCTTTTCTTCTCAGAGCCCACTTGAGACATTCGTTGTCTTCCTCTTTTGTTTTCACGTTGATTATGGCATGCTTTTTTGCCAGTTTTGGTGGGAGAGGTAAATAAGTTCCTACCCCCAGCGGATCGTACCGCGCAATCTTCACATTCCATCCTGATCCTTCGCTATTCCAGTGTTCCACTTCTCCTTTTGTTATCTCAATAAATTTGTCAAATTTTTCTTTTATCTTCTTCTCGTTATTCCAGTTGAAAACCTGCGGCTCGTCGTTTTGGAAAAAATGCATCATTCCTTCCATTTCTTCTTCTCTTTCTATTGAAAACTTTACTTGCATCTGGAAACTCACTTTTACGTTTTTCAACTCTTGAATTTCTCGTTCAACCAGATTGATGATCTTTTCTCTATTCTCTCTTTCGAACATATAAAGATCTCTATTGTTGGGGTTTTCTTCGGATGTTTTCATTCTCCACACACGAAGCCATTCACCAAAATTGTTCTGGTTTAATTCAAACCCGTCTAATAACGGCTCTACTTCATTTAACGGTTCTGGCAGGTTTGTGTTTTCCCTCCTCGGTATTGGTCCGTAAAACATTTGCAGAACATCGGACGAGTATCTTTCGGCTGCCATCTCGGCATATATTCTTTTGCATATAATTCTTCAATAGGAAATATTTCTGTGACACTTTGTAAACAGAACTGATTTCTGAGGTTTTTAAGACCCCCACCGTTAAAATCGGACTTTGTCTGGCTCAGCTTTGTCTGGCTCTCTTTTAGAGGCACTACTATAAGGGGGCCTGGTTTGTTCTGTGACAGCTTGTAACATAACTGTTTTTCAGAGTTTAAAAAGACCCCCACCGTAAAAATCAAACAAAAGTGAGGTTTTTACGGTGGGGTTCTTTTTAACCTCTGAAAAACAGTTATGTTACAAGCTGTCACAGAACCCGGCCCCCTTATAGTAGTCCATTTGCTCAACTGCCATGGCAATATTGACAATGAAGATGCCAAAAATATGGCAGATAGTCCACCAAGATAACCATTTTTATAATTTGGTAAGCATCGAGCGGTCCGGTTTCAAACACTGGCAGGGGACATTGCTTTGTGTTCTTGGACAAGACACTTGACTGTAACAGTGCCTCTCTACACCTACAATCATGGACAAAAGTTGTTGAGACATATGGAAATTACCATCATATTTTCCCTAGTTGTGAATTCTCCTCTCTCCCCTCGTGAAAGGTAGCCTCCCCTTCCCCCTTTTTCAATGTTGGAGACAACTGAACATCAACGAAGCGTTTTGCAACGTTGTTTTGGGGGGGAGGGGGTTGACTATAGAGGAAAAAGGTGTTCATTCAAAAGAAAAGTATTATTGTTAGTTTGAAAGAGTTAGTTTTGCTAAAATGTCTCAACACTTTTGTCCATAATTGTAGGTGTACAAATGGGTACCAGCAAATTTACTGGGTGTAACACAGCGATGGACTAGCATCCCATCCAGGGGGGAGTACATGTAGAAATATTTCTTACCGGGATAAGCTCCGGCCTAATGGGCCACTTGGCTGGTATGCAGATTTTACCTTACTCAATTAAATAGTGTTGAAGGAGGCTATACAAAACAAATGCTTGAAGTTATAAATCCTTTAAAACTGTGGTAAACTGCAATTTTAATAGCTAGGTTATCATGTCATTATAATAGACTAAATGATGAAAAATAGAATTTATGTCAATTTTGATATCCATTATTGATATTCTGATTCTCATGAAGGTAATCAAGCAAGCAGTAAAATTAATATGCTTTTTTATTAGAGGGAAAATTTGCCACTACTGTTTATACTGTTCCATATTTTTGTATCTTGGTGGGTCAATGAGTAAGCCTTGATAATTTACGTGGTAGTTGACAGTCCGGCATCTGCAAGGAGACAGAATGGCCGACTGGTTAGAGCGAGGAATTGAAATCCGGAGGTCCCGGGGTCGAAACTCGTTCTGTCACTATCTGGATTTGTTCTCGGTTGTCCCGAGTTCAACTCCTCGGTCATACTTGTAAAGCCAACTGGCCGCTGCCTCCTGCCAGTTGGGATTTTTAACCATGTTATGTTTGTTTAGTATTTGGTTCATATACACGGCCCCACAAGCTTGTAGCTTTAAATACAAACCGTTTATAAATAATAAAAGTTGCTTTACCTTTACCGTGTATCATACCTATGTAATCGGACATTTACAGTGAAAAGATAGGCCGCATATTCAAGAAGCTGATTATTATAAAATTTAAACTTAAAAAGAGATTATCATATTATTATTTAAGTTATTTTCTAAACTTTTAATATTGTTAGTTTTTGAAGGTATTAACCTTACTCTCTCTATACTTAATCTAAGCTACATTCCTAACTGCTCTTGTTCGAAGTGTTACAATTCTAGACAATAATGTAGGATAATTGTTGGTCCAAATAGTATGTTCTGTATGCATAGTATGCATGCATGTTCTGTTTTAGTTTGTAAAATTGTTTCACGTTAGTAAAAATAAATTTTTAACTTTAGTAAACAACAACAATTAATTTTTGATTTCGGTAACTTCTAAAATTTACGTAAACCGTTGTAAAAACAGATTAACCCTTAGTCGTAAATAAAGCCAAAATATTGACCTTGAAAGACACCACCCCATTCAGGCCCTCTTCTATCATTATTCCCGGTGAAGTTCGCCGGGAATTGAGGACTTATTACAGCATGCCGCCAAGAAATTAAAGTGAAATGAAAATCTGATTATTTTATAGGTTAAATTAATATTTAACACCTCTCGCTCGGAAGAAAATAAAAAATATATTACCTGAACTGAGTAAGATGCAAATGAATATATGAAAGATCATATATTTGAACTGCAGAGAAAGATATGATTTATGATTGATCATCGCAGTTACACACACAACTTGAGCAGTTGTGAAATAAGCAGCCTGAAAAAAACGGGGTATATAACGAACTCACAAAGTGACCAGCTCCCAGATGGCTTGATAGCTCATTCGGTAGAGCACTGCACCGGTATCGCAGACGTCATGGGTTCGAATCCCGTTAGGCCTGAATTTTTTTCAGGCTTTAATTTCACAACTGCTTAAGTTGTATGTGTGTAACTGCGATGATCAAACATAAATCATATGAACTGAGTAAGATAATAAAAACACCTAAAATAAACAACTGACACTTCCAGGATCTAGGAATTCCTATCACTTTTAATATGGAACACACGTATTTAAAGTAATATATTTGACTACATAAACCGGCTGGCTCGGGTACCTGCATCGAGATGTCGGAATAAACCTGTATCGAGATGTCGGGATCCCGGCTATTTCTCATGTAATCATCTTCACTAGAGCCACCCCGGCATAAGGAGCCACTTCGCGCCAAAATTGAACTCGCTCCGGTTTCCCCGGCTCAGGTAATACTGGCCTAAAGGTCATCTGGGAAAGCCAAGGGATAAAAGTAATCTCGACACGCCCATAAAAGTCAGTACTGTCCGTTATACCGGGGCAGTCCCAGCTCATGTGATCAACCCCTTATAACCAATAGCACTTTGCACAGTAAACAAAAAGCCTGTCTAATAGAAACCTAAAATACAGAGATATATCAAATTACAATCATATTATAGCAACGTTTAGTTTGATTAAAATTTCTTACAACCTTCACTTTAGATGGAAAGCAAAAAATAATTGAGAGAAATAACAATTCAGTCGTATATTTACACAGTAAATAAAACTAGTCAACTAAAAACAAAAACTAAATTGCTTTTTCAACAAGGCCTTCTTAGAATGATCACGTCCTTTAAAAAGTTGTTTTTAAATTTGTTAGATCGAATTTTCAGAGGAAGCCTATGAAAGTGGTCTAAACCTGTAGCTCCTAATTGTCTCGTGATTTCAGAACGCCAAACTCACAGCAGACCTACTTAGAAATGATTTCCGTCGCGTCAAGTTGTTAGTTTTAGAGTTATGATATAGATATTATTTATTCGCTTCAAGTGGGAAGGATGGTCTATAGAGCGAAGGCAGGGGTAATGGTTTTGGGGTTTTATTAGGGCGACGGGATGCAAGCGCTAATGCCTTGAAACGAACAAAATTGGTACGCGTTGAAACGCGCGCGTCGTCCTTTTGCTTGTTTTCATTTCCCCTCACGCGTTTTATGGGCAAATCACGTTCGACTTAAGTGACAGTCCTACATTTGACCTTCCGGCTTGCTTCTCTTTTGAAAAGAAATGGTATTCGGTGATAATCAATTGCATTGAGAAGCTGGTCAAACGCCACTAATTATCTTTTCTACTAGTCGCCGGACATGAAACAGATTATGACTATATAAAACCGCCAGCAGTGCTTCTGCGCTAAGAGTTCCTTAATATCGTTTTCGTTGGCACAGGCATTCAAGAGAATTTCTATAGGGCTCCTCGAGGCTTCTCCATGGCTCCGACGGGGCTCTCCTAGGGTTTCAACTTCCACAGGATCCACAGATATTTCCTACAGGATTCTCACGGATTCACTACAAAGATGCTACTCTTTCTAAAGATGTAAACGTTCTCGTTATCTACGGAGTTTAAACTTTCAGTAAAGTTCTCACACGAGTTAATATTCCTTTGCTTCTAGAGTGTCCTTCCAACTGACTTATCACCTCACTTATGGTTGGACGTTCTTCAGGGTTTATTTTGACACACCGCTTAATGGGTTTTTGCAAGATGCCATTAGTTACCTGTCGTATCTGATTATGGATTCCTTGAGGATCAGGATCCGGAAGTTCTCTAATGCACATTTCACACAGCAGTACGCCAAAACTGTACACGTCCAGCTACAAGAGAAAATAAAATAACAGAGTAGGCGATTAACAAGCGTCCGACAAAGAATAGCAGCATTGATCAGTCAAAGTATATATGTTAGAACCATGTTTCTAAGGGAGGCGTGCGGAATATCAAACGGACTAATTGAGTGCAAATGTCTGAACAAGAATCAAAAACTGATCTTTTTATTAAGATATATTCAACAAATAGATTCCATGTTGCCGTGCGTCTGTTCAGTAATAGATCACAGATGACGTCAAAATCTTGGTGTTTCCGTAGTGGGAAAAAACTGTGCCGAAGGTTTTGGGTACGGCTCGGGGCGCATGACGTGTTCATTTTTACACTACAATATTACTTTGTAGGCAACTTTTATGCTGACTTTCAATTAAGCCTTTTCAGTTCACATCTGGCTTACGCGTGCGTTTGACATTTCGAGTACAAACAGCGGTTATGTTTGCAGAATGTGTTGAGCTGATCTTACATGTGTCACTGTGTAGGGAAACCTTACGTTAAACACAAAATTGGATTTTGGCCGGCAAAATTATCCGTTATGTAAAAATAGCTTTATTTGCTGCTTCGTTTGACTGTGTGTTGAATGATTGCATTTGTCGTCGTTTTACAGTGTAACAAAAAGCTTTAAAAGTTGCCGAAGTTTAAAAATTTCGGAGCGTTCCGTAATTGAGGTCTAGATGGGAAAGTCAGGACCACTGGAGGGTGCGCGACTAACCAATCAGATTCAACGACTTTTACTAAGCGCCGAGAAGTTGTAAAAAAATGATACACCAAAAATTGCCTGTAGAGCTCCACGTCTGAACAAAACAGGTAACATGATTAGAAGACCTCTCTGGAACAACTCTTGGAACAACAAATAGTTTCTCATTCAATGCCAGCTTCGTTAGACGTATTTTATACATTTAATGAGAATTCCCTCTCTCCGTCTTAAGTTAAGAAAACCACTTATCTCTTTACCTTTGGTGACTGTTGAGAGGTGAAGGCCTCTGGAGCAGAATAGATTATTGCCCCTGGGTTTACTGTCATACACTGACGCATGAAATTCGCCGATCCATAGTCAGACAGCTTGGCTCTCCAACCCTCATCTCGTCTCCATAGCAACACATTGGTGCTGCTGATGTCTCGATGTATTATGGGAAGCGGCCTATGAAGGTGGAGGTAATTTAACCCTTTAGCGATATCCAAGGCAAGGCTGACAATCTCCTCGTCACTTAAGGCTCGCTGGGACAACATGTCCCGTAGACTAATGTCTAGTATTTCAGTGACAAACAAAGGACTGCCATCATCGTTAGTGGCGCCAATAAACTGTAAGAGATTCGGATGGCGACAGCAGGACGCAATGCTCATTTCTCTTTCAAACAGTCTTCGATTATGGGGTGAAAGAATGAGCTCGTGAATTACCTTAACAGCAACCTGGCAACCACGAAATGTGCCCTGGTGCACACTGCCCCAGGCACCTTTGCCCAAAACACTCTCACTCAGAAGAACTTCCTCGCGTTGGATAATCCAATCATGTGGTTGGCGACGCTGATACTCAGTCAGTTCCTCTTGGGCCGCAGAAACAGCTGATTGCAACTCTCTTTCGTTGGACAAGTACCTGTTCCTTTCATCCTGCATTTGAAGTTCCGAGTTTCTTAGCCTTTCTTCTAAATCTGTCTTTTGTTGGCGTTCTTCTTCCAAAAGACGCTGTTGTTCTCTCTTAGCGTTTTCTTTCGTTTGAATTTCTTGTTGGAAAGTCTGACTTGAAACCATTTCAGCTTGTAATCTTTCTTCCAATCTATTTCTCACCAGCTGCTCTTCATCTAACCTGCTCTGTAATTGGTCTATAATCTTTTCCTTTCCTCTTAGCCTTTCTTCCAAAGTTGTCTTCTGTCGGCGTTCTACTTCTACGAGACGCTCTTGTTCTATATGAGCGGTCCTCACCATCCGAATCTCTTGTTCATGAGCTTGACTTAATGCTCCAATCTCTTGTTTATGAGCTTGACTTAATGCTCCAATCTCTTGTTCATAAGCTTGACTTAATGCTCCAATCTCTTGTTTATGAGCTTGACTTAATGCTCCAATCTCTTGTTCATGAGCTTGACTTAATGCTCCAATCTCTTGTTCATGAGCTTGACTTAATGCTCGCAAACGTTCTTCCAACCATGTTCTCACTTGCTTCTCTTCGCCTAACTCTTTCCGTAGTTGGTCCTTTTGATGAATCTGCGCTTGTTTATTTTGCAGTCTTTCTTGCAGCTCGTTACAGATAGTCCTCGCCTGACTTAATTCCTCCAGCACTCTTGTTCTTGCTTGTTGCTCTTCACGTAAATTGCCCTCTAATGTTTTTATCAGAACTGTTTCCTTCTGCCTTAATTCCTGTTTTCCGATACTGCGAGCACGTGTTTCTTCATCGAGGGCTTGACTTATCTGCGCCACATCACTCTGTACTTGACGCCAGTTCTTATTCTCGTCGCTGCTTTGTTTCTTTGTTTTAGAATCTAGTTGTTCACCAAGTATTTCACTTGGGTTTAGAAGCCCAGCTATTTCCGTCTTTCTCTCCTAAAACAAAACGAATAGAAGCATCGTCGTCAGGGTTTATCGTAAGAGAGAACAACAAATTTGCCAAAGAAATTGCTGAACTTAGGAACCTGATAAAAGAGCAGACAACTGAACTCGATAGCTTGAAGACATCGATAATGAAAGCAAAAAAAAAAACATCGCCC
>Ga0126337_10001854_pt1 | contig 13112 bp, 6 predicted proteins | sample DipCmetagenome_FD_92527 | JGI IMG/M metagenome (GOLD analysis project Ga0126337, IMG submission 92527) | Coral microbial communities from La Bocana,Puerto Morelos, Mexico - Diploria C A metagenome | ecosystem: Host-associated > Invertebrates > Cnidaria > Coral | place: La Bocana,Puerto Morelos... | reverse complement strand
GCCGGTACCCATTTATACACCTGGGTGGAGAGAGGCACTGTGAGAGTGAAGTGTCTTGCCTATGAACACAACGCAATGTCCCCGGCTAGGTCTCGAACCCGGACCGCTCGATCCGGAGTCGACCGCACTAACCATGAGGCCACCGCGCCTCACAATAACTCCAAATTAAATCGATTTTTCGTGGTAAAGTAAACATTACTTGACAAATATTTCAGACGATTTTAATTTCGGACAAAAAAGTGTCCGAAAGTTAAACCGCCCGAACCTTTTAGTGCCCGAAACATTTACAGTACAGTGTAAAATTCTAACTTGTTAATGTTTCAATCTTATTCGTATTTTGTAGGCGTAAAGTACTAAAACTATGTTTCAGGACAGTGTCCGGAAAAGAGATAAAACGAATCCATTATTAAAGTACAAGTAATGTATTTGAATTCCTACGTGAATTTACTTAACTTTACCTCTGGCTTGAATCTTGCGAATGATAGCATTTGACTCCTTCAAGACATCTTCTTACCAGCGCGTAGTAAGCTCGCCGTACTTTACTTTCTAAGCTCAACCCACAGCCATCAAGACTGTCAGCATAGTGCCTGGAAAACATAAAACAACAATGCGTGTGCAAAAACATGACCAATACCTACACAATTACCATAACTCTAAAAACTCTCTCTTAACATAAACTGTAAAAGGCTTCCTCAAATAAGGAAATCACAAACGTGACGGAAGTTGGATTTGTCATGTCAATTCGCATATATTTTGACTATATCATTTGACAGCTTTCCCTTAATTTTAATTTTGATTGGGAACAAACACTTAACACTCATTTCCAAACACCTTGAAGTTCCTCCAAAATGCTCCGCTGTGCTTGGTTTTTTTAAACTCTCTTCACGGTGCATGCTTGAAATGTGGTAGGGCATAGTCTTCCTTGTTTGATGTACTCAGTAGGTAAAAACTCTCACCAGTATATTGAAAATTGGTGTTGATTTGGGCAAACAGTAAGAAACGTTTGTATAACTATATCAAAAAAGAAATTATTTTACCTCGGAAAGAACTTTTGAGATGCCAGAAACTGCTGCAGGAAAAGAACAGCCGGAGCCTGTGCCGCACAAAAATAGACAGAGTAAATCAATAAATCCAGAAAACAAAACACTGATCCTAAACTGACCTAACAGAATGGTTGAGAATGCCGTTCTACTATAGCCGTTCTACTAGAGACCCTATGCATAAATGGCTGCCGATTAAAAATTCTTTTGTATGCATTTATATTAGCACAGCTAGCCTCGTTTGAAAATAAAAATTCTTTTGAATTATCAACTCAAAAACGAGGTTACTTGGGCTAAATTGGCAGCCATTTATGCATAGGGTCGATTGTTTAGAGACGATACAAACAAAATTAAAAATAACTGTCATGTACTTGGGTTGTGATAGTAATATTTTCACTAGAGCATTACCTGGACAAGGTCGGTTTCAGAAGAAATGCGTAGAAACTCGGCAGCAAAGAGGTAAATGTCAGCGACAGTGTTGGCATGTTTCACTCTCTGTTGTAGCAGGGCTTGGATTCTTCGTTAAAAGAGAAAAGCACATTTCATAAATTCCAGTTATCAAAGCAAATAACAACACATGAAGTCATATTTAAGAAGTGTTCTTTTGCTCTATTGTCAAAATGGCTGAGTGAAAGCTTGTTTTCAGAACAAGTTATGACAAGATGTCTATGTTAACAGAAACATAGAGGTGGCGAAATGTAGGTTTACTCTTGCGATGGCCAAAGATACGAAGATGGCTTAAGGCAAAGCAATTTTAATTTCCTAAACCAATGGAATTCTTGTGCCATCTCGCAGAACGGTTTTCTTAGCTTTTCATTACGTCATGTTCATAGTGGTATGCTACTGTTACCGGCTCAGATTTGCAAAATTTTGGAGCGAACTTCTCCTTTTAATACTTTGCTTTCACTACACTGCAGTAGCTATTTCTTAGCAACATACAAAGTAAGCAGCGAACTTGAATAAACTTCCATAAACCCATTTAAGTTACCTCTCGTGAGAATAGGAATCATTTGTTACGAAGTCAAGTATCAGTTTAAATGCTGGGTGCTTGTCAATCGTCCTGATTTCTTCAAGTGACAGCGTTCTCTGTCCAAAACATAAAGAGATAAGTTACATTATGATTTTCGTAAAACGCAAGTTCTCGTACACCACTGTCAAGCTGACCGCCCCCACCGCTTGACCTTTGATGCAAAATCAAAGCGAAAACAAATGGACACTAGGCTAAACATTGGAAAAACGAGAAAGTTCACGGCTTAAACGTGATACTGGCATTGTTCTTAAAACCTTCGAGTGGGCGAGCTGGAATGTTTGAAATGGCGGACGCAGCAGAAACAACAGCCCACTCACAGGTCACATGGCCTATACTTAGGCCCCAGCGGTGTGTAGGAGAGCCACATTTTTCACTTCTTTCGTTTCACTAACTCTGTGAAGTTAGTCTTGTAACGGTGTTCAAAGCACGTCACCGTTAAAACGGAGCGCACGATGATGATATTCAACACGCGATCAAGGACATGCTAAAAACAAATTGTAAGTGCCGTTATTTTCGGTGATACCCGTAAATACTCTTTTACTTGTCAGGAGTTACAGAAGTTGTTTTTGCAGAAGTTACTGAGTCCTAAAAATGAACCCTTGTTTGGTTTAAAAACACGAGGTAATTATTGACCACAATGGCAACGCAGACTTATGCTTTGAAAGCCTATAGACAAGCGCCCAGAAGTCAAAGCAGGAAATCGCTCAAAGCACACAGACCTAATTTAGCATATATCAGTACAATAAGCGGGAAATCTAACCTGCCTGGGTCCTAGCAATAGACTCCCACTGTGCTCTGTAGATGTCCTTTGCCAAGATGACTTCCTGTTTAACCACTTGGAACGTCTGTTTTCTCTTCCCTAGAATAACACCAAATTACAGAGAGAACGTCACTTCTGTACCCAACTGAATGTTTCCAGCTAATAATGAGCAATTATTCCACGAGCGCGCGTTAGGTATGGACGTCACATAGCCAACGAGGCGCTTTGCGCCATTTGGCTATCTGACCTCTGGTATTCATCAAACGCGAGTGCAATTATTGTCTTATTAAAGACACTTCCAAAGTATAGAAAACTAAAAACGCTCAAACATATTCGTAGAGCACGGTATAATTTCTCATATTCCATAATGGTTAAGGCAATGGAAACTCTTAACCAATAATCTAGTAGCAAAAGATAAGTTAACATCTAAACATGTTTGCAAACTAGGTGCTAGTTACTGACTGCAAATCAAACTGGTGTTCAGATATATGTAGCAGCAATTGTACCTCCTGGCTTTTCTCAGTGATTCTCTGCAACCCAGCAAACTTAAGAAGAAACTGTGCCTTTTCTTTACAAGCGATCACTAAAATAAGAAAAAAAAAGTATTACTGTAACATGCATCTGGAAAACAGAGAGGATACAAGCCAAATTGGGGAGTAGAAATACTCCAAGTCGCTCCATGCTACAGAAACCGTTGATAAGCGTCAGCCTGATAGGCCACTTGGCTCGTATGAAGTCCTTTAAATTGCTAGCTCGTTACTGGGTGTAAGCGTTGTTAAATGTAAAATACAGTACATTATATTTATAAAGATCTTGCTAAGAGACTCCCAGCCCTGTCTTAACACATACCAGGCGTGTCTGGGTTGATTTTCTGGGAAGAGCGGCTCTCCTGGTTAGATTCCTCTTCAGCTTGCAGAATCAAACGCTGGCGACGATCAACCTTGAAATTCATAACAAAGAGTTTCCTGTAAGTTGAAATGTTGTAGGAATTGCAATATGTTATACCGTAAACTGCTGCCTATAAGCCCTTGGCTTATGCAACTTCGTGAGAGGTTTTGGACACGCTTATGAACAGGGTGCAGGGTGGGTTATACCAAGCGCGGGGCTTATACGCGGAATAAAAATGTCTTTCGAAATGAGCTACAGCAACCTTGATGGAAATACGTATTTCAATATACAGGTTTTCACTTAAGCTTTAAAGCATCAATATAAATCGGAAGTAATACTTTTTTTACAGCGGATGGGTCTATAACCGGAGGAAACAGAAACAAGGACTACAATGTCAATGTCTCAAATCAACAGTCGTGACCTCCAGCAAAAAAATGTGAAGCCACAGGGTATGATAAAGTGACTTATAATACATACCAAACCACGTCTGAGAGACTCAGCCGTCAAATACGCATCTTGTACGCCTTCTGGGACAGCTTCCGGAGGTGTGTTGTTGGCTGAAGTACAGAGAAAAAACAACATAAATATATACGCATAATCTCTTCGCATCATTTAACGACACACTGCATTTGGAAATGACACAAAGTCTAATGCGAAAGCCGATAAAGAACAAAATTGCTATAAGGCAATGCTTTAAACTGCCAAAAATGGTTTGGATTGATACGTTGCTAACATTTTTATAATGTAAGTTGAAAACAAAGTAATGTAAGTCCACCTACCAAACAGTACAATCTGGTCCCTTAATTCCTGCGAGTGCCAAATAAGGGCAGCAAAGACAGAGTGTACAGCTTTGTCTACAAGAGGACCTCCAATAAATGGCCCAGGAGCCTTCTCACGACACCTGAAAAGGAAATTAGCCAATGATATTTTCAGAAGCCAGAAGTTATGCAAACAAAACACCGTCTGAATCTTGACTGAAGAAGCTTTGAGGTGTGAAACCTTGTTATTGAGAATATTGATGTCAGATGGAAATGTGAATCGAAAGGAATTCCAAACACGTTGCAGCTAATGTGCTGTTTTAGCTTATTTTCTCCAGATTTGGCTCCAGAACTCAACGTTTCCTGATATCATTTAATGATTACCTATTTCATACTAGTTGACGTACATGTACCCTCTGCGTTACCACGTTTCACATAACTGCACTATCACGTCACAGACCGTGTATAACTTTACATGTTTATCAACTCAGCTGGACACGAACCTTTTAATAAGCTCGTCTATGGTGCTGTTATCTACACTCATGATCCCATGCAGGAAAGAGTTAACGGAACTTTCGACTGAAGTACCAGTTGTTGCCTGTGATACAAAAAGAGACATGAACAATTACACGGAACTGGCAGACCAATAACCAATAAGAATTTCAAAATTGACAGTGGCATTCACACGTCATTCACACGTAAAAGTGAGAATTTCTCATTGTAACAAAAATCACTCACGGTGCAACCAGAAAGAGATCTTTGCAGTTTGCCCGTCATGTACCCTCCACGAAAAAGGGTGGTCCAGATTTCACTCTGAAGTAACTTTGTTTCTTCTTCGTTGTCTAGATTTGTCGTTGTTGGGGAGGCTGCATTAAAGAGCGAGAACTAAGTTTAAGTCACGTGCCTGCCGGACCCAGGTGTAGCACGAGAAAAATTAGAGCAAGAAACATACTCAGTAACGGAACACTACTTGGCGCTTCAAAATTGTTCCCGAAATTATCTTTGAAAAATAAAAAACAGACAGCCGCTACTCAGTATTATAACAATACAGTCGGGCCTGGGTTCTGCGAAGGGTAGATAACGCTATACACAGTATAAATTACTGTCCAGCGGATAGCGTAATGTGTTTTGTTAAAACTTATTCACTGGATAACCCAATTTATTATGTTCGCCTGTCTTCTTTGCAGTGCTTCAAATCCGATGGACAGAGAGGTCAAAGTTACACTGGATACTCATTTCAACTTTTTCTTCGCGGACATTGTTGCCAAATAAACGGCTTGGCCAGGCGTAAAGCCCCGGTCATACGGCGTACGATTATGATAGTGGATGATGGTCGATGATAGATAGCACGCGCTTTCCTTTGACCACCAACTATCATGCACTAAGTTTGAGTTTGTTCAAATTCTTCATGATGGTCCATGATATCGTTTCCCGTTTGACCGCGCGCCGGTATGATAGTTGATGACAGCTAGGGGAGGGTCAATTATCATGAACTACCATGCACCGTTTGACCACGACTTATGGGTAAAAAAAAATATACCGCAAAAGCTCCGCATTTTAACCCCTACGGTACGACGTGCACCTCCGTCCTTTCTATACGGGAGTCCCCACGGGATTAAGGTTCTAACAGCACTGGTTTCCTAACATTTCTACGTGGAAAGGAAGGTATTACACTGTGTCTACCTTTTCTACTATCCAGAGCGGAACTACAGAGCTGACCAAATAGGCGTGCCATTCCAAGCTGAAGATCGAAAATCCACGACAAAGCCACATCTGGAGAACCTTTTGCAGTTACCTGTAGTCCAAGATAAATAGAGAGCGCATAAGGAAGACTGATTTCGCAGTTTTCTTGCTACATTCTGTATTTGAGATTTTCAAGAAAAGCGTTCGTGAAGTATCACTCCTAGAAACAAAACTTCATTTAGTACGATCAGTTCATTAATAGACAAATGTACGTCAAGTTTTTGTCTGTTTTGATTTGTTCTGAAGAAAATAAAATCGGATATTTTAGTATTGATAGAAAGCTTGTGGTTAATTCAGTATTTACAATTTTCATCGGGTGATTGGGGTCTATGATAATTGTGTAAACATTTTAACTAAACTACGCATCGCATCATTGCCACGACGATGTCGATGTCGACATCTTTTTGCCAATTTTTTGATGGTTTCTATTTGAACCGGCCAATCAAAAGATGGGAACTTTCGAGGGCGGAAATCTTAAATTTGCGGGTAGTTGTCATTTTCAACGGGAGCCATCAGAAGTTGTCAAAAGATGTCTAAAAGTTGTATGAGTTGTATGTGTTAAGGCGGGTAGCACTATAACGATCGTCACAATCCAAGCAGTTAAGAGCGGAAAAGATCGAATATACTTAGCAAGACAAGTCTGTAATTTTTGCACTTACTTTGAATTTGTATCCCCATTCGTTGTTACTGCCATCGGAGTGAAAATTAAACAGCAGGCGATTTCCAGCTTTGAAGTTTACGCTCTGCAAGAAAAATACAGCTCAGCAAGTGAAGAAATGTTGAGATGCCTCGCTTTTTTAATAAGAGGAATGTGCATAAGTGTGCTGATATACCTTTGGCCACTTTTCAGTGTCAACCTTTTGATCAAAACGTTTTTTGTTTCCATTTGAATCTGTAAATTCTAAGTAATCATATCTGCAAAATAATTGAAAGAAGACAATAACTTAACAATAACGGTTTTCTCATGTCACCTAGCGCATTTATAAACTACCTACAAAGGTAGAAGACAACAATACCTTCTTTCTGTTTCACAGCGTGGATCAAACTCAACAGTAAATTCAGAACAACCAGGACAGTTAAAAACCTAAAAGTGACATAAGTGGTAAAGAGTTTATACACTTTTATTCAACAAGTTTCCTATCCCGGCCAAAAGCACGAAACATATTGCAAAAATTGTTTGCGTGCAAGCAACATGTTACGAGCTTGTGGCCACGCTGTGGCCTCCTTGTAGCAAGACGTTGGTTGATGATACAACAGCGAAACCAAATCTCTCCAACAAATCACGCGTAACAATGTTACAATATGCTGTGTGGATATGTTGCGCACGTTTGACTGGAAAAGTCGACAGAAATTAGAGCGATGCGTCCTTCGGCGATATACAACAGGAATACGTGTTTCAACAACAACGTTTGTTTGGGGGTAGGCGGGTTGTTTTTACTTCGTTTTTTAATTAAACAATCGACATGTGCCAGAGAAAAAGGAAAACCATTTAGTTTACCATTTTGACGTCTTGGTTGTTCTCGTAATTGTGCGCAGATTCCACATCCCATGTTCTCAGCACAGTCTGTCCCTGGGTTTTGTTCCACTCTTCAGAATCAATCTGAGAACAAAAAATATGTTGAATCATTAACACAACTGTTATGATTATTCTTGAAAGTATTGATTATTTCACGTAGAGGCAAATCAATTGATGTACTTCAAAATGTAAACGTCAAAAAATACCTTACGAAAAAATACTACAGTAACTATACTCGTGTAACGCTCACTGAACTTCAGAATTTCGTTATTACACCAGTTGAATATTTTAAACAAGTTTTTCTCTGAAAAGTAGCAAAACACATTGTGTGGTTAAAGCCATAATTTTTACATCTTGAGGGTGACATTCTTTTCGACCAGGAAAATTCAGGACTAAAGAATAAAGCTTGGAAAATTTGCACTTTAAGTTCAAGATAATGCCATGCAGACCAATTTTAGGAAGTCAAACGAATACAGTTACACAGTGCATATCATAGGAAACTTATGATCATGTGTGTAGTATATCTTCTTTAGTACAATTGTTTTAAGGAATCTGACAACACTTTGAATGACTCTTACTTTAAAAAATAGCTCCGGATATTTGTTTGAAAATTTCTTTAACTCTAGAGTCACTGGTTGGAGGCTTTTGAGCACTGGCATACAAATGGAATCCACATTTGTGAACAAGTTAAGAAAGAGAACCTGAAAAAAAAAAAAAAAAAAAAAAAAAAAGAAAAAAAAAAAAAAAAAAAAAAAAAAAAAAATAAAAAAAAAAAACCAAAAAAAAAAAAAAAAAAACGATACAGTGTATAAGAAGGTTAAACAAAAATACTACAATTGCAGCAGAGATTCATGATATACATGTAAAAAAAGTGGGTTTGAAAAAAAAACCGTTGAAACCTTAAGACTTTTTAAAACAAAAGTCTAGAATTACACCAAACCCAATGCACGAATAACTGGTCAATTTTGAGAAGCTGAGGGGAACTGAACAATTAGAATTGTCATATGAGCATACCAGCTGCCTCATCGCTGCCGACACGTATGAGTGCTCCAGTCGGTCAATCACGGCCAGTTGGTCCTCTGCCTCATTCACCGCCTGAAGTGACAGGAACACTTTGTTGGCCAGAATGGCAACGTCTGCAACAGCAAGAAAAGACACAAAAATGACAGGAACAAAAACTAAAAAACTAGTCTTGAGACTGAGGTCTGAGTATAATCTATACTGAGTATCTATTAGTGCGGCTGTGTTGCCAAATTCTTATCAAAACGCTTTAAAACCAAAGAATACCACAACTGCACATATCTGGACTAAATACCAACGGTTACAAACGTACAATCTATAACAAGAGACGTTGCAACATCCTGGCCAAATGAAGTTCCACTTTTGATTTGTGTACTGCACCAAGTGAGAAGACTTCTTTGCATCGCACACAACAACTGAACAAGGTTAGATGTGGAATCACTGTGAGTTTCATCATCTGCTGCCAAACAAGTCAGGCACTAAACGTAAAATAACAGACATTAATTTAAAGAAAATGTGAAGGTGGAAGATGCCATAAAGAAGATAGTAACATTATGATTAACAAGAGAATATGACAGGGCCGCAGCCAGGATGAATCATCATAAAACCTTCTCTGGCTGAAAGTACCTGTGTTTAGAAAACACAAGCTTTCGACTGTCTTAACTACAGTCCAACTGGCAGAATGGTATAAAGCCGCTAAAAATTCTATAAGATAGTGTGATAAAAATACCACAGAATGCAATAGAATAAAATTCTGGAATAAACTTACGAATTTTTGTTGAAAAGAATGCTATCTTGTCCTATGAGTGGACAATAGTTATCGTCCGCATTGAAGATTTATTCCATAATTTTATTCTTTTGAATTCTCTAGTGTTTTATTTTGATGTCACCCGAGAGTTTTTAGCGCCTTTATCTTGTGTTTTTACACACACAACACAGAACGTTTTGATATTTTCCAATTATGATTATCATTGGGCATACCTCTTGAAATGCTACCGACAGCAGTGTTGTCATGACACCAAGAACAGGCCCGCAGTCAAATCCTTCCTAAAACAACACCAAAATTCTTGAATATATGCATCATTTTGTAAGATGTCATAACATTTTATTGAGCGTCGTTACAAACTATGTATATCGGAAAATAACTGTTGCGTATCCACAGATTATCTCACAACAATCTCTCGAATAATCAATAAACGCTTGCAAGGCGTATACAGTGTACTAAACTGCATCGTTAAGCATTGCAATTGAAAGTATTTGTAGTTATAAGTACAAACACTTTACAGTACGTGACCATACTCAGATGAACTTGCCTCTGTCACAGCATTGGGAAGTCCAAGAAGACCACTGGCATCTTTGTTGCTGAAAAACCTACAAAGTGACTCAAATGTCAGACCAAGAGACACGGCTTTCTTTTCTTCCATCACTTGATCCACCATGGACAGCAAGTGACTTCGTCTTGTCTTTGAGTCTGGGAAGAAAATCTCTGCTCCTGTGTGAGAAGAAATTAGAGAAAGAAATTACAACATGCTGCAAAGGTGATTTTCTGTTTATTTGAAAATTAGGAACAAATTGTTGATATGGGGTGACATAGATAAAAGGTCTATTGTCGCGGTTAAAACCAAAATGGTTAGAAACAACAAATAATTATAGTAAAACCACTAAAACCAATAGCAACAATGGGAAGCTAAGGGGAACCCACTGTGAAGTGAAACGATGTAAAATGTAACAAATAGATGTGATACAAACAAACGTTTGGCTGTTTTGCAAGCCTTTACCTTCTAAGATAATCATTTTTGAAATCTGATGAATCTTCTCATCATAAAACTGCTTGCTATCATCCACGACATCACAGAGATGAGCAAAAACTTTGGAAGACAGTTCTTGTTGCTGAGAAAAAAATTCCATAATACATAACTATCGGCAGAGCAAATGCAGATGTTATACAAGCCTTCAAGCTAACTGATGGCACGTACGTGGAAGACGGAATGTTAAACTAGCAATAATACTGCAAACAACAGTTAGTCTCTGCTCTACAATAAAACAAACTGACTTGTTTCATTTTAGTTTTTTTATCTCTTTATTTGTTTTCTCTTAACCAATGCATAGTTTCAAATTCACGTACTTTAAAATCACTCAAGGGCAGATCGCATTTGAGCTCTTAAGATACAAACACCATGCATTTTTAATTCCGAGACTTGGAGCTGTAACTTCAGAATGACAGGTAATATTTGTTTTATTGTTATCACGTTTCACGTAAAATGAGCTCTACCTTTTCAAATGCTGCCTTGTCAGTGGTGTCAGCTGCCAGTTCTCTAATGTTGGATTTCAAGTATGGAAGGCTTTGGTGAAAGAGACGAAGTAGAAGCAAACTAGACACCACTACCTTCTTATGTGTTACTCCCCTGTAAATAAAACCATGTTTTAAGGCAGGAAAGTAATCATTGTTCATAACCTGGCTACAGAATTGGTCAGTATGTTATAACTCTTTACAATATTAAATGATAAGTCAATTAACCCAGTTAATCATAGTGACATTTATTATTTAATAGCAATTAAACAGTTCGCCTACAAACGCAAAATTTTAACAAAAAGAGGCACTTCACAACTCATTCTGAAACACGTCAATCTGATTTTGCAGTAAGCTGTTACTCATTTAATTCTTAATAAAGGCATGATTAACTGTCTTGAGATATACCTGCTTGTAACAAGAGAATAAACATCCCAGATTAGCTCGAGACTGACACTACTCATTTCCAGTTGACCTTCCTGCAAATACAAACAAACGTAAAATGACATACAACGGTACAATATCCTGAATATATCATAAAACACACAAACACATAAGCTGAATAAAATAAAGCACAGTTTATTTTTTGTACCTTTTCCGTAAATGAAGGTGGATTCTTAGGTCTTGATTTAAGACGAATCTGGAAATAAATGAAGTTAACATTTATAAAAAAGACTGCCATCAAGAAAACAGAAAATTCAACTTAACACGGGTAAACTCTGCGAAATATCGTTTAGTACCTGGTCCTTTGCCATTTCATCAAGAAATGAAAGAACTCGCATGAACAAAGTTGAGCCTTCTACCGTGTTTTCAGAAGGCAGAGGAGCAACATCATTCTGAAATAAAAAAAAAACGATTTTTGATTAAGATTAAAACAGGCTTAAAAATTCAACAACGAGATATAAAAATGGAAAATGTACGATTTTTGCAAAGATCCGACTTAACTAATTAAAATGTTTTGAATTTTTAACAAGAGTGTTTGTAACCTTCTACAACATTTCATCATAACAATATTTGAGAGGCAATCCAAAAAGGTTCCAAACTTTACCAAGTGCAAATCATCATTCAACGGACAGTTGAGCTTGACTTCATAACCAAAAAAGTTGACGCCTAGCACTCCGATTCTTTCAGCGCTTTCTTTCCTTGATCCTAGAAACTTCACCACAACATACTATAAAATACAACATGACAAAGAATGAGCATTAAATATTACTATTTAACCGTAGTTACAACAGTTGTTACATAATATATACAATTTATAATCAACGTTTTTCAAGGTCCATGAGTGTTTATCCAAGGCTAATCCTTGAAAAAACGTTAAGGCTTCTTCTACATTACACCCGCGAATGAATTTTAAAACTGCGGTTTCACTCCGAAAATTCATCAAATGTTTTCCGCACGTTTTCCAAGCAATTTGAAAACGCAATAATCAAGGTCATTTATTTTGGGATTTGCGTTTGAGAAAAACTCGGGCAGAGAAATCACATGATTATAGTGGCGCCATCGTTTTCGAAAACCTCCGTTTTCAAAATATTTTCCGTCCATCCTAAAACCCAAAGCCGGCGTTTCCGGTGTGAAGAACGTTTACGAAATGGAATGTTGGATGGGGCAATACAAATAACAGTTCCTAAAGCAAACGCATTTGAAGACAAACACTACAAGAAACCAATACGCTATAGAAAATGCCACAATCTGTAGATATCAAAGACTAGTCGAGGCGGTTTATGTGTAAAATTCAGTTGAGGCTAGCACATAGTGAAGCCACAGTCATGTCTTGCAGTCTAATTAATGAAAGCATTTTACTCAATCAAGGAATACGCTAAATCGATTGTATGTTACTCTGTTGCTCTGGTTTCGTGATGGATTATTGTGGACGGTAGGCGTAACCGAAGAAAGAAAGTTGTATTTTCACATCGTCAGCTTTATAACTCGTTACGGTGGCGCGAAGGGCTAACGCTCGAAACGTCGGCTTTATAACTCGTTACGGTGGCCAATTTACATTTTCAACTTAGTTGATATAACCAAATTACCTTGTTACCCCCACCGACGCAGCACCACAGTTTCTTT
>Ga0126337_10001853_pt1 | contig 13116 bp, 5 predicted proteins | sample DipCmetagenome_FD_92527 | JGI IMG/M metagenome (GOLD analysis project Ga0126337, IMG submission 92527) | Coral microbial communities from La Bocana,Puerto Morelos, Mexico - Diploria C A metagenome | ecosystem: Host-associated > Invertebrates > Cnidaria > Coral | place: La Bocana,Puerto Morelos... | reverse complement strand
TTGCACGAATATAAGAGCAAAGTTTTTTGTTATTCTTTATGAGAATTGCAGTACCAATTGTTATTGTAATTTCAACCCGTGTGGTATTTTTGAGAGTATGACGTCATTTACTCCATTTTTCAAGCATTAAGGTCCAAAAAACGTGAGTTCTAATGTTTGTAATAGATTGAAATTTGGCAAGATCTTTCGAAAAGACTTATTGTGCACGAAAATGTAAAATAATGGATATCGACAATTTGATCTCAGTGGCACTTTTAGAATGTAAAATAAAAATATGACCATCATATTTGTTTTTGTAGTACGAAACTGTCGCAATTCCAAAGTGAGTTGTAATCAATCATGAAGCAGTATTAAAAGAAATAAAGCTGGCCATGCATTGACTCGGTGACATGGACTAAATTTAAATAGGCGACTGAGAAAGAAGGAAGACAAACCTGTGAGAGTGAGTGAGGTGCAAACTATTTTGAAAAGTGCCGGCACATGACGGGTCATTTTTAAGCGACATACCACTGCACTTTGAAGCAGTCCCAAAAATAAAGGTTCCGGAGAGATTGCATGCCTACAACATCAGTTTACCTCCACTACATCTCCCTTGAAGTTTAGCGAGCTGCGAAAGGCAAAATTTATCTTGCAATACAACCAACTTCAGCTGTTTTAGAGTTAACAGAGATATCAGGGAGGAATTCGAGGAAGGAGTTTAGTCGTATTACTATTTTCCTTTTGTTTTCAACATCTACGAAGTTCCTCCCCATGCGATTCTTTGATTAAATTGTTTCGTTGGCAAGTTTCTGGATTGTAACCAAAAGAACTGTCATGATTTGTTGGCACCCTTTTCTTCAACTTGTCCATTTTTTTTTATTTTAAGCATAAAACTAGACAGTTAAGAGCTCTCCCTGTCATTCGTTTATCAAATAATTTTAATTCTAACAACCTGCCAAAATACTTATTACGTGGAAGAACTACATGATACCATTTCTTGAAGATCTTTCAAGAGCAAAGCCATGAAGAACAGTACTTTTCCGTCTAATTCATCGTCAGCAGACTGTGGATTCTATTTTCATACTCAGCTTTTTACTGGCATCTTCTTGGCCATTCTATCACCAATAACAATTACCAGTAACGCGTTGTTGCTGTTCACCATCTTCAAAGATCCTCTCAAATGCTTCCGTGCACCGCCTATGTATTGCATTATTGCTTTAGCCTTCGCCGATTTCACAACAGGCCTGATTGTTGAGCCTTTTTTGACAGCGCGTGTTAGAAGGTATGTGAAATGGTCCCATACACTGGACGAGCCGTATAACACATTAGAGCAAATTGGAAGTAACTTGTCTTAATGGGGTCTTAACTCTTCGTTTCTGTTTGTTCTTGGTCTTATTTTGGCCCAGTTTATCGCCATAGCATACCCGCACCATTATCGCTCTGTTGTGACGACACGTAGAGTCTTGGCTTGTGTTGGCTTCTCGTTGATGTACTTCACTGCATTCACTGCCTTGCCCTTCTTTGGAGTTTCCCAAATAATTTTTCAGCAGGTAGATCTCTACCTTCACTCGACACTGATAACTGTCTTTCTTGTCGTCGGTTCCGCCATGCTTTTTAGGGCATATCGTCAACATGCCATCGCATCTCGCCGTCTTGGAGTCGGAAGCAGCTTCAGTGGACGCACGGGCAAGTCTCTAACGAACGAGATGAACGAGAGAAAGTTTACTATTGTAACTCTACTTGTATCAGGAATTCTCATATTGTGCATTCTTCCAAATACCGTCATACTTTATGTTTGGGCATATAAAAAGCGAGATGATCAGCCAGATTGCTCAGACTTGGCTTCAGTTGTCTTTCTCACGGAGCTGATCTTATTCGTGAAGGTGTCATTGGATGCGTTCATCTACGCCTGGAGACTACCGAGATACCGGAGATCATTAAAACTAGTGATCACTTGCCGCTCAAATCAAGTCACATCTGAAGCCACCGAGCTAAGGACGAGAGAAAATGTCTCTTTTCAGCAACGGAATCTTGAAATCGTCGAATGATGATAACTTTCAATTTTGTGCGCACTATAGGTGTCGGGTAACGCGAGTCTCAATGCCGTGATACAACCTATTTTGCAGTATTCGCATCAAACGCTTGCCTGGTCATTGGAGAAAAGGTTATGCTCCTTTTTTGATAATTCTACAATATAAACTGACCAGAAGTCTTTTTGAGCCGTATCAAGTTTTTTTAAAATGGAGTTAAAGGGTGTTTTGCCATGATATAATGTTGCTATGGTAACCTGTTACACCGAAAATATACCGACCAAAATTGTTCACCTATAATTGTCATTGCAGTTTTCCCAATAGAATGCTCAACATGTTTTATCAGAAAGTATAGTCTAAGAAAGATTTGGATTTCTCTTTTCTGTAATTCGGACAGCTATATATAGTGGTCAAAACGGTAGGAAACACAACGTTTCTAGCATAATCTCGCGTTCAATTTTAGATAAGCGGGAATGTTTGACTAAAACTTCACTAACAATTTCTTACATCAATCTATTTGGAATGATTGACGTATACAGTAAAGACAGCTGATTGGAATCACAAGCAAGCAGAAGCAGCTAGCATATATGTAAATAGTTTTGTAGAAGATTCATTAAGTGACCGTTTTGTGGTCAGAATTATAAACAGGATCGTGGAGAATGGATTGTTGAAAAACACATTTCTTGAAATTATTGCATCAGCACACAGAGACACAGCATCCATGGAAACAGGACTGGTCTTATCATATTAGCATAGTCGACATTTTAGCCTTCTGATAATTTCAATTGCTATCTCTAGGTTTATCTCTATCTTTATCTGGTGCAACTAGTATATTTCTTCAAATCTGACGCATTTCCCCTGAATAAATGGAGATCATAACGGTCGTCTGCATATGTCCTATCGTATCCGAGGCTCTCATACTGTTGTGACTTATTCTTTCGATGTATTATTCACCTTTTGCATTATTTTCTGATCTGCCCTAGATACCCTCCAACAAATCAGTAAGCTATGCAATTTATGGATCAGATCTCCAAGGGTGCAATATACAAAACAGTTTATCTAGGATTGCTCGATCTTAATTATTTATAAACGAATGCAAATGAAGACATGAAAGATCATATATTTGAACTGCGGAGAAAGCCTGAGTATGAGTTTATGATTGATCATCGCAGTGGCCATGAAATGAAAGCCTGAAATTAAGGCCTGAACGGGATTTGAACCCATGATACCAAGCCAACTGAGAATTTTTTCAGGCCTGCCTGGGCCGCATAATCACCTATCCGGCCAAATTACAACATCCTCTTGTCAAATCAGAGACTTTCTGCCTTACAGTGCAAAATCTAAAGAAAACCTCAGTGGTTGGGGCTCAGTGGAGGTATTTATGACTGTGTTTATGAATCGGCCACAAGAGCACGGTCGGCGAGGTCAACGAATTGATACAAGATACCCGGGAAGACAAAGCCAGAAAGTTAGATTATGTTTAGCAGATGGAGAAATTAAGCTCATAGCTTTTTCTCGTGGCTAGAAAATTTAATGGTTTCCCCTCGCTTTCTCTCCTTGTGGAGTCCATGGCAGGTCAAAGGTAAGCTTAAGTTCTTGCGTTTTGGTTTCACTGTATCTCTATTGTTTTATTTTGTATTTTGGCTGTGTCAGTGATAAATAATCGGAAGTTCGTTTCGAAACCCGCGATTTACGAGCATTTTTCGAGCAGTCTGGGTTCGAGCCCCGACTAGGAACATTCTATTGTGACACTTAACATTGTATTGTGAAACTTCACTCAGGCACAGAGCCTCTTTTCACTCAGGCATACAAATAGGTACTGGCGGATTTAATATTGGGGGTAATCCTGTGATGGACTAACATCCTATCCAGGGGGTTAGTAATAATACTCCTGGTCGCTTCATGCCACAGAAATCGGGAAAAGCGCCGGCCTGATGGGCCACTTGACTCACTGATGCAGACTTTACTTCCACTTCCGAGCTGCTTTTTGCCTCTTTTTCAAATCGAGTGCTCGTGCAAAACGTTTCACATGAAAATGACTTGATTTTCATTAGAATGAATGAAAAGGTGACATACGTTTAGTTTTGCACAAAGACTCTTGTCACAGAGGCAAAAGTCAACTTGGAATTGGCCTATTCATCCATGAGCTGGAACAGGGGAGCCTTTCACTACTCTTGTTAGCTAAGCTGATTAATGATATACATCTCACCTCAGGGTTCTCCACAGCTGTACGTTTCTTATATAGTGGATAACTGGCACAGAAAGATCGCTACCAGAAGAAAAAAGACATCTCACATCCTTCAGCTCAGTACAACGCGTCACACCCACTATACCTTAAGTGACTCTGAGAACAAGCTAATTGCTCCATTGCCACGCACACACTATTACAAAAAATAGTTTTAGTTATAGTGGTGCTCAGTACTTTGGAATAGCCTTCCGCGAGAATCAAGATCAGCAGAATCTTTGGGGCAGTTAAGACGTGTTGAGTAAATAGGTCAAGTCACAGCATTCTTGGAGAGCGGCTCTTCTATGACAATTTTATTGGGTGTATTGTTTGGGGGGTAGTTCTAAATTTGTAGTTTTGATATAGTATCTCAATAATCGGGTGTATTGCCTGAGGGTAGTTTTAACCTTGTATCCTATTCATTTAATTTTATTGCATTCTTATCTTGGCTGATGAATTGTCCGTGAATAAATAGGGGGATCCTTGCTGACGTCATTGTTTACATTTTTGCTCATTTGCATAGCGCTTTACCTACAGAAGGAAAAGTGTTAGATATAAATTGACTCCAGGCAGCTAAAGAACTAGTGAAAGTTAATACATGGAAAAAGTTTTAGCTCTTTGTGTACAATATTCGGGGAGAAATTGTCTTTCAAAAACTGAAAAATCTCTGGGTGGCAAAAGCGCTAATGAGCTCATACATTCTTTGTAAAATCTTGAGTTTTTTAACCCGTGTTGCGCAAAAAGTATTCAATAGACCTGGCTCATATTCAATGGTAGAGTTAATCAAACTATGAACTTTCAATATTCAGAACTGATTTATTTGTAGCTCCATCAGAAACCGAATTGCTTATGCTAATGAGGCAAATATTGTAAACAAGGATTCCCCTATAAAGATTATCTATCTATCTATCATCTATCTATCTCATTTTTAGCATATTGGCCCAATATGGTATTGAGCGAAATTAACCAATTAAAATATTCACTTCAACATTTGCTGCAGGTATGAAGTGATGGGCTTCCGAATTTTCGTCAGGCTTGTCACTTTTTCTACATGCACAAGAACTGATAACTGAAAAGAGTTATGTTATGTGTTAGGGAGGTAGCCCAGACAAAATCATCGGTCGCTAAATTAATTCCGAGAAGTAATATGAGTCATTGACTACGCAGTAGGAAAGGAATTTGTTTCCGGAAGCATCATTGACTTTCGTGACGAGACGGTGAGCGACGTAAATAGAACTTCCTGGATATTGAAGCTTCTCTGTAGATTTGTTAAGTGTTTGCACGTCAAGGAAAGCCTCTCTGTAGAATTTGTACTCTTTCGTCGGTTCAAGTTTCTGAGATTTCAGCCGCGAATTTGATCATTGAGTAAAAGTCATTGCTTGTGTCCCACATTGCTGCCAACAATATGTCTTTCGCAAAGATGGGTGTAATTTAAAATGTAGCTGTGTTTGAGAATTCCCTGTCTATAGCCATTTTCGTACCATGCCCGTTCCATGGACAGTTAGAGATCATGTCACTTTGTAATCGAATTGGAACTCTGTCCTAAAACATATCTTGAAATATAAAACACTTTTTTAGGCTCATTTCTATTTCAAGATATGTTTTAAGCTCTCTTAGTATTAACTCAGTCTGGAGGGACAAAGTTCCAATTCAATGGAATAGCAAATTTAATAGCAAATTCCATTCCATAGAAAATTACAGAAGTGTCAAAATCTTAAAACTTTTCAGCAGCACAGTCAAACGGCTCTGTACTCTGCTTAATATTTTTTTTCTAATAACAGAGTGGCATAGAGTGTCCTACAGACACACGCGTGAAGCAAAGAAAGGGTCAAAAAACCCAAAATCAAAGGAGGATATTGATTTCAATGCAAAAATGTCACGACCGTAGGAGTCGTGAAATATTGGCCCGATTTTACACTGATATAAAATAAAAGAGGCAGCGGATAAGCTCTTAAAAGATAGTTGCTAAGAAATAAATTATCCTGCAGCCAGAAAGAAACGCTATGAAATGTTAACTTGCGAGTCCACCGTCCATAGTCAATCGTCCAGTGTCCTAGTTTTCATGCAGCTATCTCAAGTCAATAACACTGAAATAACAAGAGATATTTAAAGCTCTAGGAACAACTATTGTGTCTTGTCACGTGCTCAATATTGTGGCCTTATGCTTCCCGGCCTGCATGTAAATTAAATATCGCTTGAAGGACGGTGTAGCGAGTCTTGGACTTCCTTGAGCTTTCAGGTGAGGAAGTTTTATCTGTCTAATTTTGAGTTTATATAAACCTTACATGAAATCGTTAATTTAGCGCCCGAGTAAGCATTTTCTCTAGCCGAAGAGGGTCACTCAACAACAGCTTAGTTTATCCTGCGCTTAACTACGTGTATGTCCGAGTTAGTTGAGGTTGTAAACTGTTTTGGCCCATGTGTCTACGCTGCCACCTTTTGCAGAGTACTGTTTTATTCCTTGACGGCTCAAGTACATAATTCTGTATGACGCACCGTTCGAGACGCGTTCTTTCTTTGAAAAGCGTTGGGCGTTTGTCTTAACTGTATCACTTAATACTGAGAAATAAAAAGCGAGAGAGCGCCATGATGTTCCGGATCCGTGATTGCTGTTAAATGGAAAAGCTGTCATGAAAAAACGCTATAAGGGTGTGTACGTGTGCTCATGTCACAAGATTTGCGAGTTTATTCAGAAACCAGCTTTTGTCTTCATGCGAGAAGAAAATTATGTTGGGTCCGAGCGACGAGAAGTTAACCTGGTAAGGTGGCTCTAGATAAGTAAAGTAAATCCATCGGAGCAGTGCAGTGTTTTTGTACCATGCACGAAAACGTCATTTTATTTGTGTAAAAAAGAGAAGATTACTGTTATAACAATTATAGGCAGAAGTCAATATAGTAACTCACGTTACGTTCCACTTCGTGCATGATCATATTACGCCTCATTATGCAAACCTTGGCCTAAAAGCATAGCTAAATACCTGCCAGCTGATTTACGATCACTTCGTAGATAAAATGCCGTCTAATTTCACGCTGGCCTCGGTATCTGAGCAACATAATTCAAGACACAAGAAGTGCATCCCTGGAACACCTAAATCCCAGTAGCTTTAGAATAAATTTAAGAAAATTCTGTCCAACAGTCATAGGATGCTATTATTGGAATGATATTCCTTTATCTATACGTGAAAAAGCAACTAAAAAATTGTTTAAAAGAGCACTTTTCAACTATTATCTTGCTCAGTATTAATCATCGACACACCGACTCTCAAATGTTATATTTTTTATATGTGTGTATATGCTTTTTCCTCTCTTTTGAATACTTTTTTTATATATTCTTCATAATTTATAGGGTTTATACGTTTCCCTTTTTCTCTTTTAACCTAAATAAAACTGTAATTTAATCAAAGGGCAAGTAATTAGTTTAACTATATCCTGTCCTCCCCATTTATTTTTTTGTAGCCTGATATTTAATTCTACAAATAGCATCTTTAATTTTTCAATCTTGTACTGTGACAATATAAATGGCTTGTAAAATAAATAAATGGAGGGAAAAAAATAAAATAAAAAAAATAATAACTCATATAGTTGTCAGAATAACCCACAAGCTCGCATGTCATCAATCACGATCTTCTAGGAAATCGACCGGTTTTTTTTTTTATAGAGCACTTTGATTGTTATCAGTAGTGGTTTCTAAAGAGCAGAAACAATATTTATCGTACAAATTCATACTAATAGGCAAAATTAAACGTTTTTGCTGCTTTATTAAAGTTTTTATATTTATGTATGAAACATCGAAACATCGTTACCAGATAGAGAAATACATCTTACTTCCTTCAATCATGTTCAGGGTAATACTGAACGCATTTTTCATTTGTGTCATATTGGCTGCATGCTTTGCGGAATTAAATCATTAAGATGTTCGCGATGTATTGTCTGCTAGATAAGGGACCTATTTTTTTCTTTAAAACATGTAAAAGAAATATATTCAGTCAGTATTGATAATTGAAAATAGTTATGTTATGTTATGTTCACGGAAGGAGCCCACAGAAAATCTCGAGACATACTATGGGATAGTGACCCGATGAGATTGCTCAATAGTCACTTTTTTTATTGCGTGTTTAGGAACGTCTCGAGATCCGTGATCCCTCAGAAATCAGATTAGCATCAGTATCCAGCCATCTTGATCCAACAAGCTACAGATCAATGAACTTTTCTTTCCGGATTCGAAAATTTCCCCGTCATCACGTAGTGTATTCAAATCGAATTCGCCTGTCCGCACGTAACCGCTGTTATGTGAATTCACGGCAGTAGAGTAGCCCACATGTTGTGCCGTCATATTTTCGTTAAGACGCTGGACACGACTCTGCTGCGTCATCCCCGGATTGCAAGGTATCTGGATTTACCCGTCCACGCGTTGTCGGATTCGTTGCGGATTTGCTTTTGTTTACTGTGGAAAAGTATCCGGGCTCACTGCTGAATTCGCCTGACGCGTGTGCCCGAAAGCCGTATCCGGATAGAAAAAGTTGCGGATTCAAAAATATCCGGATACGTCCGGGACCTTGACACAACTAATCTCGTTTGTGACTAAGGAGTGACCGAGTACAACGTCAAAATTCGATCAAAAGGCTTAAGAAAAACCCAACTTGTAATTTTTTTCTCATGTCATTGGCTTTTTATGGATTTCATTTTCACTGGGCCAAAGTGAAAGCCGCTGTCGAAGCAAAAGATCTCGCTTGTAAAGAAAAAAATAGTTGTGGATTCGGATACGTGTGGATGAAGCCTAGGTCTTACGGTTACTCAGGACTAAATTAGTTACGTAGAGCATTCCCACAAAGCAACAAATGTGATTGATTACTGTTTGCTAAGTAGGTTTGTGCACACCATCAACCTCGTTCCCAGGGCTTTTCCCCCCGCCCCTCCCACCTTCAAGGGAAAAGCCCTGGGAACGAGGTTGACACACCATTTCGGAAAACTGCTAAAATAGTCAAGTGCTTGGCAACTGTACAGACCTCACACAACTTGGAGGTGATCGATAGGCTTCTAATTACAAAAGAGGCTTACTGGAGTGCTCAGTTGTTCTCACTGGCACCCCATGGCTTAAATAAAAGAAAGGAATTTGTTATAATTAAATCCTCTCCTATATTGCACATTATTGATCGATCGGTCAAAGGCCTTTTTCTTGGATTATGTTAGCCTTTAGGTGTTAATGGACTCAGAGGCCCTGTCAGGGTATCTTATTATGATTAATATTTTTTTAATTCTAGCATATTATATTTTAATATCGTGGAATGTCTGTAAAGTAGCTGTATAGCTGAGTATATTGCAGTTAATAAAGTATCGTATCGTATCCTATCGTCAAAGTCATTAATGTACTGATTTAAATAATATTGAAATAACATTCATAACTTGATAGCTTTATACAAACCATAACAACTGAAAGGAGTGACTCTAGGGAAAAGTGAGAGAGCGACTGAAATTCCTTGCCAACCGGCATCCACAAGACTGAGGACGTACGGGTGGTGGAGGGCTAACCCTGACATGCAGTTGACGTTGTAGTGAATTGAATACGTCGACCGTCACTGTGGAAATTAAGGCCTGCTGGTTACGGTCTAAAAGACGATTTTGAAAAGGGAATTTCAGAGCACCGGTGCGAAAAGTGAAACTGTTCAGTTGGCCAGTGTCTGATTTTTTTAACAACGGTGACTATCTTTCTACCTCATGATCAAATACTTACTTTCTTGACACTGTAGATATTGATAGGGAAACTTGTTGTTTCAACCATTAAAGACTTAACCCTAACCCTAAATAATTAAACACAATCAGAAACTTATAAGCAGAACTTGCCAACAGCTCATGTGCTCGAGCATCATTACACGGCACCAGGTTATACTGGGCTATTACTGTTTTAAATATCAAAGCACTTTAACTTCCTTACGAAAGAAGACCTACAGCTAAGAAAACGCTGATGTGGCGTGTTTTCAGATATTCTAAGTAACAGGCGCCAGGATTAATGGATAATTACCAAGTTCACGGGTTAGACTAAACAATTAAATCTTTTACCAAGTCAAAACATAGTTTATTTTCCTTACTTTGCCACTTAACGTACGCGTCCAGATTATTTAAAAACAGTGACCCTATACTGCTTAATGAATAGCTAATAGCTCCAGTTTCTGATGAGAGAGTAAAAAAGCAGACTCCATTTCCACTGCTCTCTCGGGTAGGGCCGCGTTTTTACGTTTCTAAAGAAACCCTAGTTATTTGCATGAGTGCAAGAAATACGGGTGTTTCATTCACCGCTGTTGGTACTTCATTTCTTTTCTCTTGAAATTGGTGGCTCTCTATATCACTGAAGTTCTTCAGATATTCCGACCTCGTTGCGTCTAAAACACCTTGTTTGTCTTCTCTCTTGTGCCAAGACATCACTGTGTACGAATCCTTTAATTTCGTGCCACTGCTTATTACCCAAACGAGTCGCTCTGACTGAATCTAAATCTGCTTTGTTGACGCAAAATGTTTTTGTTTCAACAGGTGAATCGTAAGAAGACATTGACAAATATCTATCGCATAAAAGCATCACAATGGCTAAGAGATCTTTCGCTTTGATGTTCCTGTTTTGCCTTACTCTCTTGACGATACTTTTTTGGCAGCTTGAGATACATTACTTCAATGAAGAAAATGCCTCTACTGAGATGAAGAATCGCACGGAGAAGTCAACAAGAGAAAACAATCAAAATAACCACATGGTCTCCAGGCAAACAAAGCCATGGCTCATCATCTTTTGGTCGACGTATTTTCAACAACAGGTTAACATACAGCTTGCATGGAAGAAAGGAGAATGCCCCGTGCTATGCGAGGTCACAAGCAACAAATCGCGATTAACCGACGCGAGTGGCTTCGTCGTCCACGCGAGAGATGCACACATGTTACCTCCCACAGAATCTGTACCGTGGATTCTGCTCACACAAGAAAACCCTGTTTACACGCCCGAATTAACCAACCCAGTCTTTATGTCCAAATTTAAATTACTGAGAAGTTATCGCTTAGATTCCGACTTCCCTGATCCAACTTTTTTTATGCCTGCAATAGGACCGCCACTGCCTTTTAAGGACAAAGATGGACTCATCATTGCGGCATTTTCAAATTGTGAACCGGTGAGGACTGAGTATATCAGGCAGCTAATGAAGTTTGTACAGGTCGATTCTTATGGTGCTTGTCTTAAGAACAAACAAGGTCTTGTTGGAATATATGGATATCAGAATGGCAAAGAATTTAGAGAGGCTAAAACTGAACTAGCTAGGAAGTACAAGTTTACTCTGGTATTTTTTAACCAGGATTGCGACTATTTTGTTGATGCACAGCTAAGTCACGCTCTTCACGCCGGATCAGTTCCTGTAGTGATGGGTACAAGTAAACTTGACGAGTTCCTGCCGGGAAATCTTCGACACGCCGTTATAAAAGTCCGTGATTTCAAGAGTCCACAACATTTGGCCGATTATTTAAAGTATCTTAGCAGTAATGAAACTGAATACAACACATACCTGGAGTGGAAATGGAAAGGATTCGGTAACATAAGTGAAACTGTTATAGGAAACTTCTGGATGCCAAAATATCCAATATACTGCCAAATATGCGTTGCACTTTCAGAAGAGCGAATACATAAAGAGGGTCTTAAAACAATACCGTGCAAATCACGAAGTTTTGAAGACTGGGGAATAACGAGAGGAGCCTAGGTGTGTCAAACAAAAGGGATTGGAAAGATAGAATCACCTTCAGTGAGCTACCGGCAGTATTCTGACTGTTTTTATTCGGGTCTGTAAGAGAACACACAGAGCCCTTTAATTCGGAACACGGAAGCTCGCCGCCAGCCTGTAGGCACGTGACATAAGGGTAATTTGGTACGCTACGTATCTCGTAGCCTAGAGAAATCATACTAAGAGAAATGAATGAAAATGTATTACATGTATTACAAGTATGTATAGCACTTAATCTTAAAACTTTGACAAAACAGTTTGTAAAGTTTAAGTTAGTTAAACGTATTTTAATGAAAGGTGACTTAGACCAAACTTCAGGTTACAGTTTACACTGATCAGTTTAAATCTTTGAAGCTACAAAGACCTACAAATACACCATGTAAGAAGTAAAATTACTGACGCGAGATAAAATCTTGTCTTCGTTGAAATGCATGATAGATATGTTATTAAGTGTTATTGTCGTAGGCGTGGAACTAGAGGGAAGATCACAACAGTTTTCCTGGGCCAACCGTTTTTCCCAAAAAGTACCTACGTGGTCAGCCTATAAGATCAAGACTTAACTAAAATAGTTGAAAAAAGACTATAGGTTAAAATTCCGATAGAGAAAGTTGTAATAAAACTTCGTAATGTTTAGACCATTAATGATTGAAGACGCCATAGTAAGTTTAATTGGACAACAAGGCTATGGAAGCCGTGAATAAGTTAACGGGAAAAGAAAGCACAAAAATCAGTTATCGCTGAATTGTATTGGTTAGCATTAATGGAAAGGCGACTAACCGCCGACCGGTTAGCTCAGTTGGACTACCGTGCGGGAGGTCTCGGGTTCGAGCCCCAGACCGGACCAACATTCAGGGTCTTAAAATAACTGAGGAGAATATGCTGCCTTTGCAATGACATCTGCAAATGGTTAGATATTCTAGTCTTCTCGGATAAGGACGATAAATCGTAGGCCCCGTCTCCTGCTCCTCCTCCTGCATCTTTACTGTAATGGCTAGCAGGGGACGGTAAAGATCCCACACACTCATCGTAAAGAGTAGGGCACGTAGTTCCCGGTGTTGTGGTCTGGTCTTTGTTCATAGATCACGTACTTGTAAAGCGCATTTGAATATATATACATAGAAAATGCGCTATATAA
>Ga0126337_10001852_pt1 | contig 13120 bp, 9 predicted proteins | sample DipCmetagenome_FD_92527 | JGI IMG/M metagenome (GOLD analysis project Ga0126337, IMG submission 92527) | Coral microbial communities from La Bocana,Puerto Morelos, Mexico - Diploria C A metagenome | ecosystem: Host-associated > Invertebrates > Cnidaria > Coral | place: La Bocana,Puerto Morelos... | reverse complement strand
CTTTTCTTACAGAAGTTGCCATTGGCTAGTGATGAGACAATAGGTGAAGGCTGATTGGTTGTCTCGAAACAAAGGCGAACGGAAGTGGCTACGGGTTGAAGCAGACGTTCGTGGGGCAGGAACGCGTGACGAACCCCTAAGAGTGTCTGCGTGGGAGGCTAGTGTGCCTCCTGCCCGTCAGGAAAAACGTCCTTTTCTTTAGGAGGAAACCTGACCCCTCTCGAATGCAGAGCCAGGCACATAGAAACCTCGAGGGAAAGAGGTTGTAAGCTACACCAATACACTATTTAGATAAGCTATCTGTAATGATATGTACACAGTATACTTATAGAATAAAATTAACACAGGTTGGTAGCAGCGCCAGTCTAGAATGATTCCCCAACTAAAATCCCGCCGACACATGCTCCCCATTCTGATGTTGACGTGACAACCGTCAAATCTCCGGCGAACGTAAATTTGCTGCTATTCTGCGAACCGCAGCAAATAGCAATTTCCAACGGATTCTACCAGAGGCGATTTTTCCTCTCCCTCGCTTCGCACCTCGCTCCCTCCATAAATCGCCTCTGGAACCAGGGTAACATGAAGTGAGGAATTGTCCACAAAGGCGACATTGCTTGGTCAAGTCGTGCGTCGCGTCATTTTCGTGCAAGTCTCGATTGCATGCATTACATCAGCATATATAATCGTGACATAACTATAGATAGATAGATAAAAAAACCCAAACCTAAACTCGGCCTACCTTTCAGGTAGCCCGATTAATTAATATCTAACATGTTTCCTTCTGTGCGCAAAGCCATATGCAAATGAGCCAAAATGTAAACAATAACGTCAGCAAGGATCCCCCTATATTAACAGGGAGCCCATGGGCTTCTGCTATAACTTGACGCCTTTATTTTTTTTTGTCAGGCTGATTGTGTTACCACCTTATGAAGAGAGATTTACACGGTATTTGGCTTACATCACTGCGGACAAGGTAAGAAATCGTAAAATCAAAAATCATCTTGAATTACTTTCAACTTTTTTAGATCAAAGCCGTGAACCGGCCAAATGTAAAATTTTAAAAATACCAAGGGCCGATATTCGCCCAATAAGGTCCCGAGCAAGCCTTGTTTAATAAAACATTTGTCAAACGACGGAACATGTTTAGAAAAAAATGTCACAATCACGGACTGGTTGGGAACCGACTAGGTGTATACTCACGTCTGATGTTAAACAAACCAGAAGAGAAAAAGAGTAGGAATGAAAAGAAAACGAAGAAGAGTGATCGTGCAGTATCATTTGGGCCCGGCATTCGGGACAGCAATACTGAGAGACTCTTGGGGCGGCAATGAATCAATCTGATTTGTTGATTTTAATTATTGGCCCTCTGAACTAACTTAGTCGATTTATTGTATATTGCACGTCATCAGGTTGGACTCCAATGTCTGCCGTTAGATGGCAATCCACATAAGACTATGGCCTTGATAGCACATCCAGAAGGAGTAAGTATCTGTCTCTCCTACTAGTCACTTCTATATGTAACGCAAATATGCCTGACACGTCTGTGTGTAACGCAAATAAGCCTATCACGTTTATATGTAACGCAAATACACCTATTACGTCTATATGTGACGCAGATACGCCTATTACGTTTATATGTAACGCAGATACGCCTGCCACTTCGATATGTAACGCAAATGCGCCTATCACGTCTATATCTAACGCAAATACGCCTGTCACGTCTATATGTAATGCAAATGCGCCTATTACGTATATATGTAACGCAAATACGCCTATCACGTACATATGTAACGCAAGTACGCCTGTTACGTCTCAGTGTAACGCAAATACGCCTATTACGTCTCCATGTAACGCAAATGTGCTGTCATGTCTATGTGCAACGCAAATACGCCTTTGCAAATTGGCAGATAAGGGAAGATAGCCAAAGAACGTTTACGAACCAGGGTAATATACTGTGTTTAGTTGTAGTGGGAAGGGGGGTGGGGCATTACGGTTATCAGAAAATAGGACTGTCATCAAATGTCAAACGCAAAAACAGGTTTCTTCTTGCGACTGATGTGATTCCTTAAGATTGTCGGCCTTTTACTGCAGAGATTATTTTGTGTGTTACATCATTTTCTTTGGATAGTATTACTGTCCATTGTTCTTGTATGATTTACCCTTTTCTATCTCTTTCGGTTATAGTGACAACCTAGACTGAAACACAAACTTTCTTCTGGTACTAAGCTTCTTCCCAACACCGATAGTAATTCCCTACCCTGAAGATAAGCCTGTTGAACAAAAACAGGCCAAAAGCATGCGTTAGAATTTTCCTGTTAAGCGCATTCTTGCCAGATTAATTTTGTAAACAAGGCTTTTTCGAAGGTATTCCCTTGGACAAACATGAAGGCGTCCACTGTCGAACTCACGTCATTTTAAATATATCCTTTGTTGTTGTTTTCCAAGGTGTCTAACTTGGTTTGTTCTTATGATGGCAAGTATGTGTTCACGGCCGGTGGAGAAGACTCTAGTGTACTGATGTGGGAAATTAACCTGGAGTAAGTGTCTGTTTTGCTTTGTAATAAAGAGTTCAACAAACCCGTAAAAAGCAGGAAATGTTTGTGTTTTCAGTGGCCTCCACTGCTGTCAACATTAGACCCATCTTTTTGTTTAGGCCTGATCTTCTACCTCAAATGCTATCTGTGGTGCTTAGCAAAATCTCCTCGCCTGGCAACAAACACTTCTGTCCAAAAGGACCCAGACAGAGCCCATGCCTTGTTAGAGTTGCATAGCTAATTCCCGTTGGTTTTTCCATGAGATACTTGCTAACTGTTAGAATGTCTCTTGATTTTCCATAGAGAGACCTCTACCTAATTTTCCGTTTCATTCTTTTTAGCGCCTTAGAAGCAGCGGCTGCACTTGGTGGAGAGGGCCTGGTTCCATTCTACGGTTTGTTAGAAGGCGGTCGGAATGGTGAACTGTTTGCAGAGCTCGAGGACTATTTCTATTACGCGCAGATTAGAAGGTTGGAGTTTTTTTCCCTTTAGTCAGTCATGTCGAAATCTTTGTTTCCTATAAAGTCCTTTCAATCGATGCATGGACCCAATAAGTGGGTGAAAGAAAGCCGGTTGTGCAAAAGCCCGGAAGATTTTCAGATCCTTGACGAACTGGAACGAGCACTGGCACTGTTGTTGACGTCATATTATCGTCACCAGATGACATCATGTTGCTATGCAACGTCTTTGCCGAAACGCCCACGCGAGAATCACTGTGGGTCTTTGCGGGGCAAATGTCAGAGAAATTGGAAACTAATTCCCACCGAAGACGTAACACTGTCGGTCATTTTTCAGAAGGATTTGTATTTTATTTCAGTCAAGGTGTTGACACCACAGAAACAAGACAAGTAGCAACTAAAGTTCCCTTAGCTCAGGTGCCGTATATCATGAGAGCCCTGGGATTTTACCCCACGGAACAGGAGGTAAGGCCAGTGAGAGACGGCTCTTTATTGTTCTTATTGCTGGCTGTGGTTACTCAGGACATCTTGTTTTTTTGTTTGTGTCAGGTTGACGACATGATCAACGAGTTGAAATTTAGTGATTATGTTGCAACTGGAAAGTACGTTAAGGAGATCGATTTGGGTGAATTTATAAAGTGTAAGTATTTTGAACTTTGTTAATTTTATTTCCGCTTTATTGGTCATTCCGTCGTTTTTTGACACGAAGAACTCCTCCTGTCAAAAACAAGAGGTTTTCAGGCAGCTTTTTATGTTTTGACAAAAATCTTCCCTGACTTCTCCTTGGTTATGAATTAAGAAGGTTGTGCGCGCAAGTGCTATAGCAGGCTTATCAAAGGAGGAAGATCATTTCAGCTAATCAGATGCACAGGCAAACTATTCTTACCGCTATCGCATATTTTCCCGCGCTTGGCAGCCGCTGTATGCATTCTTCAAGTTCTGATTGGTTCATTTGATTGTTATGTTTATTATGATTGGTCAGATCACTCATTTGTGTACTTCAGTTTTGCTCTTGCGACAGTCAGTAGAAAACACTTGAAAACCCACTTTTGATCACAAAAGTAGAAGATAATAAAAAGACGAATACTTTGTTTAGTATTGTATGACCGGCGGTACTCCTTTATAGAAGCTTGTAAGTCATACTGGGTTGTGCCTCCCCAGGCGATATATATAGTATTTTGAAAATGGTTCTGCATACGTAGATTTGGCCATTTTAATCTAAATTGGATGTGGGTTTGTGTTCCAGTCTCTAGGTTTGTTTTTTAGGAATCCACGAAGGCATAACTTAGGAAACGAATTTATCTCTCTTTTTGTGAATCCGAGTCATCTTCAAAGAAAAGAAGCAAAAATATCATTTCATTGGATAAAGCGCGATTTGCTCAGACCATCTTAGGCCGGAAAAAGTAGGTGGCGATTTTAGAAGACAGCTGATGCGAATTTGAGTATTGAAAGCTGGAAAAGGGTCGCCTTAAAACCTTTTCCTGTACGCTACTACTCTAGCAGTAGAGAGAAATTAGGGACTAATCACTGCAGCAGACTTATTTTTACTCTGTGGTTGTTTGACAGTGTATGTCAATCATCGTCCTGCTTTTGGGTTGTCTCCGTTCGACTTATATGAAGGATTCACCAAGCTCGGTACGCCTGGTGACGAGGGATTTGCCATTGATCGTGACAGACTATTGGCACTACTTCAGAACAAAGGTAAAATCAAGACACTAATCACTTGTCTACTTTGATAAAAGATATTATAACATGAATAATATCTTGCTGATTTCCAGAAACTGCTTGTTTAAAAACCCCACTAGACGCTAATCCCCCAACTTCCTCCCCCCCCCCCTCCTTCTCTTCGCACGCCTACAACTCTTCGTTATCCTGTGTAGCCTTGTAAATTTCAGAGCATTCTCTTCAACAGGTGAACACATGACTGAGGGCGAGCTGGCCGAGTACATGTCCACATTACTGGGTCTAGGAGAATTAGGTGGCAGCGCAGAGACTGGGACTTATGACGCCTCCAATGCAAATGAGCTACTTAAAGAGCATCTTCCAGAGAACATTACCGCTGACAACTTTGCGGCGCAAGTCTTGGGTTTCGTTGCAGAAGAGACGGACACTGTCAATAGCTAGTTGAATTTCGTGCTTTTGAAAGACTTGGGTCAGAAAGTATATTTATTTCGTCGAAGAAATGTAGGCCTAAGCAAGGATTTTTCCTGAAAAGAGTTGAAAGTGCTTTAAATATATAAAAACGTTGATTATACTCTAGTTTAACTCTCCAAATCCGGAGGCTAAACACGGGTTATTTCAATGGAGTGATCCCCTCTGACAAGCTTGTTTTTATATCAAAGAATGCTTTTAAGGCGCTTCATAATGGTCTAGTTGACACAACGCATTCTTGTAATGGTTATTGTAAACTTAATTATGGACACACGCCGCCCTTTTGAATCCTTATATATGGGATTTGAAGATAATATCTAGTTAAGAACCAGCTTCAGTTGTACATGTGTATATAAAACTTTGTCCAAAAAGTGTGTAAAGCTGATGTCCTTAGAATGATCGGCTTGTAATAAACTTGTATATATTTTAAAACCATAGTTGTTTTATGACCCATGCATTTGAACATACAATATACCGCACCGGGTTCTTTGTATGTTTGTAGGTGCGCTTCCCATGTTTTCCCTTTCTTTCAAGCTGTGTTTCCTTCCGTTTTCGCTATGCAGAACTGATCATTTCATTTTACCATTTGTTCTTACATTCGCCGTCTTTTCCCTTACATTACCTGTGAGTTTTCCCCTGTGTTCCGCTTGTGCTCGACTGTACGGAACCCGTGCGTATCACCATGAGTTCCCTGTGGGTTCCTGTATCTTTTCCTTTACAATATATATAGCCGCCTTGTCTTCCCCTTCGTCTTAAAATTTGCTGTGTGTTTCCTTTACTTTTCCGTGAGTTGTGTCCCGTTCTCTTGGCGTCCCATTATGAGGAGCACCCTCGTTTCTCCTTGTGTATCCCGTGAGTTGCCCGCTTTTCGCGTGAGTTCCGACATCCTTTAACCGTGCATTCTACTGTACATAACCCCGGAATGTCATTACTTTCCGGTAGGTTATCTTTCATTTACATTATCCGGGCATGTGCCCCGTTTCGTTTGCCGTGAGATCCGTCTTGTGCTCCCGTTGCGGTTTACTATACGGAACCTATATGCGCTTCATCATTTTCCCTCGAATCTTTGCTAAACTGGCCTTGTGTTCCCTTACTTTTCTCGTGTGTTCTCTATGGATTTCATGTGTCTACCTTTAAACGGAACTCCCGCGTTCAAGTTTTATCATCGGTTCACAGTGAATTCCCTGTTATCTTTCCTTAGCATTGGCCGTGTGTTCCTATGCGTTTCCGGTGAGTTTCGCGCCCTTTGCTCCTCGCGCGTTCCGCGATGCGGAGCCCCTGAGTTTCACCACGAGTTCCCTGCGGGATCCCCGATAACGTTTCTGTACATTCCCCATATGTCCGCCTGTATTTCCTTGATTTGCTTCAGATATCTCATTCCGCCAAGCATTATTTTGGTCTGATATCCTTTGTTCGTTATACGACTATTAGTCAAACAACAAACCAGGGAAAACACGAGAATAGAATTTTACATAAGGAAAACAGAGCGACAAAAGCTTAACGCTTTGCCATTTCTTGTTTTCCTTTCATGTAAAATTCATCTTATCAATGTGCTATGCGTGTTAATCATTTGCCAATTAATCTTTTACAAAGATGCGCCCCTTAGCGCTCGTTATTGTAAATCAAAAATCGAAAAAAATCCCTTACCTTTTTGGGCTTTCGCTTTATACATGTGAGTTATACCCATTTACTCCGCAAGGAAAATTTTGTTTTTCATGCTTTAGTGAATTTGTTGTATAACCACACCAAAATGTAACTTTAAAAAAGCATCTTTCTGCCGAACTCGCAGAAGCTCAAGACAGTACGGCAGTTTAAAGCAGTCATTTGTTACGTCAGTAAACGTCATAGTCGTGATATTCGTCATGCATGACGAAATTTCAAATGTTGCGCGAGCGGTTAAGGTCATTCTCCAGTATTGCACTGCGCATCCCCACTACGCATAATCTCACACGTGATTAGCGCGCGCATTAGAAAATGGTGGCTTTTTTCACCGCTGGACCTCTCCATAGAGATAAATCGTCATTTCTTAGTAAAACGACTGCGGTGACCTATAATTTTTTTCTGTTGTTTTGAATTGAGTAATAAATTTCTCTATGTAAAATGAATATGGCCCAATTCTCAGTGTAGAACAAGAAACAATCTTGAGAAACGTGAATTAAGCAAGCAATCGTGACTACAATCATGCTATTATAAGGATTTATTGGGTACAAACAAGGTGATGTTGCTGCTAAACGAACATGGGGACCCTTCATTCTTATTGCAAATACAACAATAGGCAAAGTTTGACAAAAATCTTAGTGCAGGTTCTATTTCAGTGGAATGACCTTAAGTTCATTGTGCAGCTGTGAAGCTCTAAAAAGAGGGATCCCTTGCCAAGGGGGGTAGATAGGACGTACGAGAGTTAAAAAACAAGATCAGTAGAAATAAGTGAATTAAAATGTAGCTTTTTGCCATCATTTCATTTATGGGAATTTCTGCATCGCCCGTGGTTTATTTTTGTTTTTCATAAAATTGCTTCATAAAAATTTGTAACCTTTAAGGAAGGAAGAAAGTAATGCCGCGCAACGTGATAAGAGGGAAATCCTGATTCATAATTCTTGGAAGGAAAATTTCTCTTTTCCAATCTTACTGGAATATTTTAATAAAATCACGAACGCTTTTCATTCGGGGTAAATTTTGGTTTGAATTTCCAAAGCTTTCCAGTGACAATTGGAACAATTCCTCTTCCAGAATATTCAGAAAAAAAGGGAAGAGGAAAAGAGGAGAACTTTGATAGGTATACTGAAATTTTCATAAATTTCTTACCGAGAATTTCTATTTCATTTGATTTTCCTCCCGGAACTTCAGTTGAATTTATGAATGTTTCACTTTTCGGAAATTCAACGATTTTCAGATTTTCTGGAAACTTTCCCTGAAAATGTACATATCATTTGTCGCCATTTTAAATTTTCAGAAGTTTGTTTTGAACAGAAAGCGCACTACATTTCCATCTTCAACTTGTCTACTTCCATGCAGGAATTCCTAACACTTACAACTCACTTAAACAAACGTGACAACTATGTGTTATGATATTCTTTTATCGTCAATTGTGATTCGCTCACTGAAAAAGGGTGTAAAAAAAAGATATGTGCAAAAATTTGTGTCGTATTCGTCTACGATTGGCTTGAATCTCTAATCCATATTCAAGAAAAATTGTAGCACTTACGTGCTTCAGTTCGTGGCTGTGCGAAGACGTGTCGTCGGTGTGAGTGTAAGTTTCTGCAACTCAGAAGGAAAAGGATGATAGTACGAAGAGGGCCTTAATGCAGATCTGAAGTTCTGGCTGTACAAGCAAAGGTGAGCGTTTCGTTTGGAAGTTATTGCCTACATTTGTTCGAAGAGCTACAAGAGTTCGAAGCCCGGCAATTCATCGAACACGTGCTTAGGTTTGTGTTGTGCGTTGCCTTAACTAACTTCAAGGAATGCGCGGAGCTTTTCATTTTACCTGTCGTTTTGGAAGAGCGTTGCAAATGTCAGTTAGAAAGTCTGTTGCGGTGCTAATTAAGAGCCTTGGAAGTTTCATTTTAGAACTGTTGCCTTGCCGTTCCAAGAGCTTAAACATGCCTACATATGTCACTCAATCAGGATTGTAAGGACCACAATCGAGGTGACTCTGTTTAAAAATTTGTATTCGCGTATTTTTATTTTCAGAAGGACTTGTGAGTAGAAGAGAAAAGTGAAAAGGAAAAACTGGAATCGAGCTGAACAGGGAAGACAAACTACAAAGATAAGAACTTTGATGTTGTTAAATAGTTCAAGTAAAAATGGTGGCTGATAAGATCTCGAAAGTTCAAAGCAAAATCATTTTATCTTAGGTCTTGATCAGATCTCATTTATTGTCTTGAACGCACCATGACATTGATGAATACAAAAAGTCGAACTGAAATTGGCGTTAAGTGCTTTTTAGAAGTTAAATCTCAGCCATCATTTCTAGAAGTAATTTTCAAATGGTACTGATTGTTTTGCAGACATCTCAACAGATGCTTGCGTAGAGCAGTCGATCATATATTTCATATTTCAGTTATTATGTGAAGTTTGTTTTTTCGGAGAAAAATGGTCAAAGATCGTTGGATCGCTTTGATTCAATCGGTGGGTTATTGAAAGAAAAGACGAGTTTTGTAATTTCTGTTGAGGATTGCTCAGTCTGTAAACGAAAATGTTTCAACCATCAGTACCATAAATTGCGACTTCAGTTGATGTCTCTTGTTGTTGTATTTTAAGGTGGCACTGTAAGAAAAGTGAGGATTCCAAACAACTTAAACAACAATTTTTTGAATTTTTTTTTGTTGTCAAACAATGCACCAATGTATCATTGTTCTGGAAGACAAAATTGTTTCCTGAATGTCTGTTTGCTGGTGTTTAAATTTAACAAAGAGAAAAAAGCAACTTGAACAAAAACATTTTTGAGATGTGTTTTTTTTTTCAAACAACGCACCAATGTATCATTGTCTTGGAAGGCAAAATTGTTTTCTTTAGTTTCTGTTTTCCTGCTTACCTCTTAAATTTAATTATGAGAAAAAACAATTCAAGCAACACAATTATTTGAGATTTTCGTTTTTTGTTTGTTTGTATTTCTTATTTAATTAAAAGAGCGTAGAATTGCTTTTCCACGTAAAAGCCTTCGAGCAAAAGAACTGTTTTGGCCTATACTCGAAAATTACAAAATTATATTGACGCAGAGGGTGAACTCCACAGTGCCACCTTACCAAATGTTAACAACTTTGTTCCAGCTGCTGAAGTTCTTTTGACAAGAAAATACTAGGTCTTAAGTGTATAATGTAAAGTACTTTAAACAGTTAATACTGCAATTGGTATAGGATGTATCTATTTTTTTGAAAACGTTACGAAGCAATGAATCTAGCTTAATTGTTCTCTTGCTGTCAGTAAACTTGTAGATAAAACCCTGTTACCTGGTTACAAGGATATTAATTAACAAGCATGCAGCATAGATATATGCAGGAATTTCATTTATACAGACGACATAATCAAGTATTTTTCCGTTTGACTTCAGAAAACCCATCAACCCAAATTTGATAACAACCTACGAGAGTCTGTCGGGCAAAATCAATCAAATGATCGAAAAACTACTGAATTGGAGTTTAGCAGAATCGAATTGTTTGAAGTTCTATGCTAATATTAATATCGAAGAAATAAATTTGTCAAAGGTTAAGTCAGAAGGAAGGTTTCCTTTCCAAATATTCAAAGATAGTATCGGAATATTGCCGCCAAATTCGATCCAAACAAATTATTTGTGATTAATTATATTTTCTTGTCTGGGTTTGTAAAATCATTATCCAGTTTCCCTTAACTTGTGGACCAAGACACATTTAATTCTACGGAATATATGCAACAAAATTTATTAATTGTCAAACCTAGATGTCAAAAACGATTAAAAACAAACATGATCGTTTTCTACTGCTGACATTAACCATTTGAACACTAAAAAAATCTCAACAAATCATTCGGAGTTGTATTTTCTTGGCTTGGTAATTGATATAAGGTTTTGTTATCTAAACAACATTGTGGATTTAAGTATTTATTGCAATTGTGAACCGATTTAAACAGTTATTGTAACTGAGTAATTCTAAAAAGTGTTGAATGTTTTGAAATGGCCACTCGTGTTATGCGCAAATTTTTATACAAATAAAGAGCAAAGTTAAAAAGAGAGAATATAATGCCGAAAGATGTTTCGAAAAAATAGTTTCGTTGTCATAATTTCGTCTGTATAACGTTCATTGCAACCTGTGTGTATTGACAAGCGATAGGTCGTGTTAAGGGTGGGCTAAGCCAAAAATACCGAACTTGGACCAGGCATTGGGTTTATTCAGTAGAAAAGACGTTCTCCTGCCGCTTCTCGATGTAACACAAAATGTTTCGAAACTCAAATGAATAACTTCGAGCTGATTTCAAAGTTAGTTGAAATAAAACTAATTCAACTCAACGAATATTATCGCAAGATTTTAGAAATACAGAACAAAGTTATTGCATCGGGGCAATTATGAATTTGCTTATGATATTGTCGTGTCGCCATAGCTTATTAACAGTAAGATAAAAAAGAAGTGAATAAGTTCGAGTTAATTTAAAAGTTCAGTGGATTCAGAAATTAAACCGATTAAACTGAGAAGTTTGTCGCAAAATTTTACAAACACGGAGCATAGCAATTCAATTGTCATGTTTCTGACCTCTCCGTTGTCGTCGCCGCTATAGTTCACGAAGATTAGGAAACGAAATTATAATTGATTTATACAACAATCTAACTGTTCCAGTGTAGGCCAATTACTTGATGTAGTTTTCCATTACGTTTCGTTTTAGAGGTAAATTTAATGTGTTACAAACGAGAAGTGGCAGCTGAAAATATCTTGTGAGGCAGCATGGTAAAGCGAATACTTTACCATGTTTTTTTTTTTATATTTATATAGCACATGTTAACATCTTCTCGTACAACAGTTTAAAACCTAAGCCGTTTGGGATATTTTGGTAGATTTTTTCGAAAGAGCTAAAATGAATACGTTTTTGTGCCTAAATTATGAATAAGGTGGTATTTACATCTTTTGGCGGGAAATTTCAAGGGAAGCCATTTTGAATTTTTTCTCGATAAAGTTGCCAGGGGAAACGCTGTGCAAATGTTTCCAAATTTTCCCGCCAAAAGTCTTAGTATATAGAGGGCACATTTTTCTTGACACCTTTTTAACTGATTTAAGTAAATATCTATTAACTAATTAAAGTTATCTGTAAGACAAAAAGCACTTAATGTTTGTTTTTGTTTATTGAATTTGTATTAAGAGATAATAAAGAAGACAATGAAAGCTTTATAACTTGTTGTGTTTAATGACTTTATCTTTAATTGCAACAAAAAAGACAAGAAACAACTGAATTCAATTTTATTGACAAAATAATCTAAAATTATATACAAGATTGGCTAAATATAATACCTTGAAAAAAATTTTAAAAAAACGGCGCATGCGTATTTTGGGCGCCTGTATTTTTTCTAAGTCTTTTGGCGGGAAAAATGAATTTTTTAAACATATGTTACTTACAGGAACTATAGCTAATATATCAAAAATGGCGCATACGTATTTTGGGATAAAAAAAAAAAAAAAACTCAGAGACATGTTAAGATCATAAACTTTGCTGACATTTTAATTTAACAAACAACTTGAAAATCCTTGACGCGAAGCTGTGTCAGGTAGAATCGGCTGGTGGCTTTCCAAAAGTCAAAGGAACGCGCTTTATTTGTAATACTTTCGAAGCAGTTCATTAAGTCTTTTTTATGTCAGCTTGTTTAAGAAAACAAAATCAAACAGAAGAATTTTTACCTGCGATTGTTGTCTAAGTTATCTTGATGTAAAAGCTAGTTACTGATTTCTTTATTCTGACTGTTACTGGTCTAAAATGAGCGAGAAATGTTTTGGAAATGACCTAGACAATTGTTGCTGCAAGTGGTTACGTATAATCTCGCTTGAAAAGAAAATTAGCGAACTTCATTTTCTACCTCTGCTACAAAGTTCAGTTTTGCATGGCCGATGATCTTGGTTCTTTGCTTGTCTTTGATTCTGACATGGAGCCTCAAAAGAACTTTACCATCTGCAAGATATATATAAAAAAAAGAAATCGACAACTGCACTCAAATGTAAAATGCTTTAAAAACAGTACATAAGCTTTTTACTTCATAGGCGCCGAGCTCTGTCGACAAAAAAGATACTAGATACTACTAAAAGATATTAGTATCACCCAACTAGTGGTCTAATGAAAATCCTGCATTTTGATTGGCTACGCCCCTAGTGGACTATTACCAATAGTCATTGAGTAGCGAAATTCTTTCGTTTTATTCCCAAATTAATAATTAATCTTTCTTCAACTTGCATTTGCTAACTTTATTATATTGTCTTTTCTGTCCGACTAGTTTGGTTATACTAAAACAATTAGACCTCTCGCCCT
>Ga0126337_10001847_pt1 | contig 13126 bp, 5 predicted proteins | sample DipCmetagenome_FD_92527 | JGI IMG/M metagenome (GOLD analysis project Ga0126337, IMG submission 92527) | Coral microbial communities from La Bocana,Puerto Morelos, Mexico - Diploria C A metagenome | ecosystem: Host-associated > Invertebrates > Cnidaria > Coral | place: La Bocana,Puerto Morelos... | reverse complement strand
TTGGTTAGCTAGCAACATTGATAAGGGGGGAGGGGGCGAACGAATGAGCTTGATCAGGGGCATGCCGCTAAGTACCTTAGAATGTAAAATGTCTCAACTAATTTTGCAACTGGTTGTAGCGTGACTGGAATTGTCAAGAACGTTCTCGGAACGTCGCTCCTTTGCAACCTCGCCTTTCGTTTTAGTTTTTAGAATTTAATTTAATAAGTGTTGTTTTCATCTCGAAATCTTAGTTGCGTACAAGTAAAATGCTAAAAAAAGAAAATATTGCTAAAAATTTCAAAATTTTCTGGTTACTTCAAGTACGCACGTGCGTATTTGCGTATGGGAAGCTACGCGTCTGAGCATCTAAAGTACGGCAATCATATCGGAGTAAGCTAAGCAGCTAAGTTAAGCCAAGAACTCAGGTACGCTTATAATTAAGGTAGGCACCCTCAAGAAAGAGTTCTTTTTTCGGAGAGCAAGTCCAGCACCTCAAGGTAGGCTAAGTAATCGCTACTTACTTGAGGCTCAAGTATAAGCCAATCATCTCAAACTGAGAAAGCTAAGCAGCTCAGATAAGTAGGAGTAACAGTAGGGAAAAATATGCGGCGCTTTGGGCCTAATTTGCTGTGCTCCTCCAAGAGCTGGGCGCCTGTTCGCAGGATAGAAAGAATATCTGTTGTTTTTTTATTAAAGAAAAACACTTTTTCACTAGATAGTGATAAGCGATTCTTGAACGGTAACGTGTAAATAGATCAATTCAGAGAACGCGTCAAGATTGAGAAGTTTTGTCAATTCAGACTGAAAGAATCATTATAATATTTGGTTAAAAAACATTGTCTTTCAATATTCAGGAGTTTGAAGACAGTGTGGCACCACTACCCACCCCTTTAGAATACTGATAACACCGAGTCGAGAGAAAGTTGGTAAATGTATTTTTCAAATTTCGGCACTATGATTAACAGTATAATGTAATGTTATGTATGTATCTTTAGTTACCCACGGTACTGACAATTCAACAACATCAATTCTAAGTAGACGTGACCTAAAGCTAACCCATAGATACAGAGTTTTTTTCATTTTACTGGCATAGGCTTGTTTAGTTGGTGTAGCACTGCACCGGTATCGCGGACTGAGGTCATGGGTTCGAATCCTGTTCAAGCCTGAATTTTTTTCAGGCTTTAATTTCACAGCTGATTAAGATCGACGTGTGGGTAACTACGCCGATCAATCATATCTTTATGTCTTTCTCGGCAGTTTAAATATATGATCTTTCATATATTCATTTCTAATATACTAACTGATTTAACGAGTAGTTTCCTAGAAATCGATTTTTAAATAAAGACTAGCGCTAAAAAGTCGCGACGTCTCGAGCTCTCCGAGGTCATTTCGGCAAGTGTGTAAAATTTCTAAATTAGCATAAAATAATATGTAAAAAAAACAAAGTTACAAGTTACAATCGATAAAAATAATGACCGCTAAATTGCGATAATATATGTGAAAAAAAAACTCATTGAGTTGTGTTGAATTTATCTGATCTAAATTTTCACTAATGTAGCTTTCAGTTTTATTATTATTATTGTTATTATTATTATTATTATTATTATTATTATTATTATCATTATCGTTATTTTTTTATTGCTGATAGTCGCTCACTAAGACCGTCAGGTTCTTCAATGCGCCTTATTTCGAACGAGCACAATGACCCATTACCCCTTTTTTTTTTGACTTTTTGACAAAAGTTGATTTTACTGCGTGGCAAGTTTTTCAGAAAAATATGTTCGCGGGAACGTTGGCGGGCATTGATCTAATTTGAACTCTAATGATATTAGCCTGCCATGTTTTTAAGGGAAATTAGACCTAAAAATAAAAGAGAACTCACTAGATAAAATTACTGAATCGAACTGAAACCATTAGTGGTACGTACCTTAAAGTCATATGTTTCCTCGCAATCTTCCGCATCAACACTTTGCGATGGATCGACTTGTGTGACAAAAATCGCTTTAATTGCGAGTAAATCAATGAATAGCAGTTCGAAATTCTATAAAGTTGTTGTGTCTGCAGTATCAAGAAATTATTCAAATATTTTGCGTGGGTAATATTGGGTTTTCAATTTGACAATTTATTGCATTTGTCGCAAATTGCTGTGCGTAATAACAGCAGTCACGCCTACACTGAAGCGACATTTTCTTGTAACAGATGCTACATTCTGAAGCAATTGTTTGCTGTGCGAGTTTGTCAGGGCTAACACAGGCGAGGTAGAATATGGAATCGTTGCTGAACTTTAAACATAAGAACATAAATGTCCCTCTCACGCCCACATGACGTAGGTTTATGCTAGCGGAAGTCATCAGTTCAGTCATACAGAAGCATTCAGTTTATGGGAACCGAAATAAAACGATAAAAATTGAAAACTAATATAACTTAATTTCCCAAAAGATGAAGTGAAACAAGGAGCTTCAGATAATCATTGTTGCCCTCAGTCAAAGAAGTTTCGTTTCCCCTCCCCACCCCACATGGTACACAAAACTACACGTGATTCTCTCATCCATTCCTGGAACTAGAGGAAGTGAGGTACAGAGTTGGAGACAGTTCGAAGGTCTACAGATATTGCCTACAAATCTACGCGGAAATACTCTGCTTAGGGTCTTTAAGCTACGCCTGTCTTACGAAAGGTGAGACTGAATGCTAAAATGCATCAGACCAGGAGTACATCAACTTTATAACCCGCTTAAACGGCTGGAGTTAAACTTCTCGGAAGGCGCTGAATATATACTTGGATTTGGGTAAGCTTCCGTTTCTTTCCTTAAGAGATCGTTGAATATAATATTTTCATCTCTTTCTGTTTAATTAGGTAATCAACTTTCGTTGTAATCAATTCTTGAGTTAATTTACACAATCAGACATGCACATTTCAATACTACTCAACCATATGTGTGGATATACACTGTACATGTAATTATGAATTATCTCATAACTTCCTAGTGATCCGCTTTTCCGCACAACACGTCGAAGCGTACAGGTATCTGGTCCTTGTTTGATGTCAGTTCTTAGCGTGAGGCTGTTTTGCCGGCGAAAAGTTCGTATTCATTTTTCATTTTGTGAGATCGAACTGTTTTATGAGTCGTGCACCGAGGAGAAATTTGCAATCTTAATTTCGCAAGACTTTGTTGCTATTTACGTGTTCGACGTCATGGATTTGCTACCTTGCCGAAGCCATCTTTGGCACCTGTGGTAATCACCATATTATAATGATTCCCTGTGGAGAGGAGGGGGCATGTGGATATTTTTACATCATTTTACAATACTTCACATTCACATTGTGAATTCGGGTCATATCAAAGGCATAACTATTATGCTAATGGCGGTTATTGAAAGTCCTATATTTTAGCCAGGTCAGTGTAATCACACTACCTGTAACAGTGAGAATGATTGCTTTTTACTGCTTGAAAAAAACAAGTTTATGAGAAATTGAGCCTCATACATACATGTACATGTAGCCTGCAAGAAGTCATGCATTAGTGGCCACATAAGAGCAAAGCAATCTGGCAGGGTGGAGTCTGGTGAAGAGGTTCTAAGAAAGTGAGTGTGCCTTGATCTCTGTAAACTTTTTATTTGAAGTTGTTTTCAACAAGCACTGCCAGACTCCTGGACATCCAAACACACATTTTGCAGCCTGCTTTGATTCCATGAAGCCATACATGTAAATGCAACATTGATTGTGAACCCAGTATCAAATTTAGAACTGACCAATGACAGTTGCTGTTACAAAGCGGTTAAAAATTGTTTTAAAGTAATGAAAAGCCAAAGGCCTTAATTGTACAGCATGTATCTGTAAAGATTGAAAACATATGATTCATTGCCTAGCATGTGACCAAAATACACTTGTTTTAGTGGTAAAATATACCGAATGATTGTGAACGAAAACTCTCTGTAAATATGACTACAACAGAGTTTAGATTTTTTAAGATGCTGTAATTTTAGTCACATCATCAGGAAACTTGCCAACATGTATTGTGTAACTGTAGCTATATTTTAAGTAATTAATGCAACAATTTGTTGTGCATTGACACAGGTGACAATCAAGAAGGAAACAGAAACTTCTTCTTTGGCTATATTTGTTTACTCAGATATTTCTGAAAAGCAAAGTTAGGATCTGTTGATGCATGTATAGTTTTATTTACGTTTTGGTGGAACTCGTCATGTAATTCAGTATATTAATGTGCACTGGTTCAACTGTCATCAACATATGGGGTCAGAAACGGTTGAGTGTGTGCATTACCGATATTTTAACAAAGTTCCAGTCTATTTCTGTTTTTTTTTTCCAAACTAAAGAGGGAGCAGGAAATTGCAGTTGAAAATCAAGATTTACTGGTCAATATATTGTTGACTGGATATGACAAGAGACTAGAGTTAAATGTTACAGACATACATGATGGCAAATTGGCCACAAAAAAACAACACTAAGTTGCCCATTTTCCAGCATCATGTTTTATTTCAGCAAAACTTTATCAACAATAGATATCATGCCTGCATTTTGTTATGAAAAAACTTTGAAAGCTAATCTGCCAATGTGCATACTATTGACTTATTTTTTTCCATTGTTTCCGGGATGGAAATAACAAATTTGCAGAGATCAGAGCACACTCACTTTCTTGTCTTGTGGGTTGGCCACTTGATTTTGCGCTCCCGGGATGTCGCTCGCACATGTGCTCCAACATGAGCCTGCTTGCAGTCTACCTTGAATATTTCCATTTTGAGGTTCCATGCATGTTAAAATTCTCCAAGCTTTCTGAAGGTCTCCTGCTGCATTGTGTTGGCAAGTGCAAGTTAAGAATAAAGCTACCAACTAATCTTAATAATTAAAACCTAAACTCCTAATACAAATTAAAACATGTAGGCTTTAAAACTCAACAAAAGGCACTGGTCAAGCTAGTCATGCTAGGGAGAAAATGTTTTCCTCAACTGGCAATTGAAGCAGACTATCAGGCTAGTGCAGGCTACATGAACAGTTAATGTTACAGCTTGCCCATTCAAGGGCAAGCTGGAAACTAGTGATTTTTTTTATTAGACCTTGAGGGGTGCATCTTTTCCCAGGCATGCAGTCACCTACATCAATGATATAGGCTATGAAGCAGTTATAATCATTATCTCACAAAGTTGCTAATAATATGAAGCTACAGAATGTAAAAACAAAGCACCTTAAGTTTGTGAAGTCACATAAAGGACTCTGCAGTCATTTTTAATATTGATTATATTTGCGTCCATAGCACCAAAGATAATCTAAGACATTTGGGCATTTGTTACGATGATGTTATAACGGTAAAAATCCAGCTATGGCTGCTAACACACCTCGCCGTCTGGGCTCAACACTGCCATCTTGCAGTAGCTCAAGCACTGTTGAAGATGGAAGAAGACGGTCTTGTCCAGAGTCACAACAACTAGTACCTGAACCTTTCCAGTCAATTCCTGCACAGGAACTGCTCAAGGATATCCACTGCAGAAAATGTGGATGGATCAGGAAGGAGGGTGGCAGTCTCAAAACATGTGAGTTGCACTATTACAATGTGTGTAATCTGCTTAAGAGTTGCGTATTTTAATGATGAGTAAGACAAACAGTGAGAAATTTGTCATGAAGTACATATAAATATCGCTCTGTGTCAATTCTATTATTAAGAGGAACTTATTTATCCATACAGGATATTGATAGCTCAGAGAGTAATGCTACCCCATGGAGGGAGTGTTAGTCAACATGTATTTGCAGATTTTTGTATCTCCCCTCCACCATGCTATAATTATAGAGAGTCAGGCTGTCCTAGGCTGTCATTTAGTTTTAAGCTACCTGTTGCTTTAATTAATTGTCACAACAGTGACAAACTTGTTACTCTCTGAGTGAATTTTATCAACAAATTAAAAACTGGTAACTTCACTTGATACATCAAGGGGCCATTAATCATACTCAGTCCATGAGCCATAACTGGTGTTCCAGGCTACAAGCCCTTACATTTTGTTGGGAGGTGTACAGTACTTGTGAGAACATGATTTAACAGTATCTTAAGTATTGACATTAACTGCATGGCTGCCCTGACTGACTTACTGCAGCAGCAGTAAAATTACAGATTGTGATGCAAATTGCTCACTGTATAATCGGTTCTTTACAGGGCGTGATAGATATTTCATTTTGCACAAAGGTTGCCTATATTATTACAATAGACCAGAAGCTACAGCTACAGCTGGGAAGTTTTCTCTCAGTGGATACAGGTATTAATTAATTGAAAATAACATTCAGTAATATTAAACTAGGGAGCAAAGTAAGCAGCTGCAAACTTTGTTGCCCATGCTTTCTTATTATATAACTACAATACTTGTCATCATATGCAGTGTTCTCACCAGGCCGCGGCCTTGTGGGATTCCCGCAAGAAAAACTGAGATGGCGCATTAAAAGCCAAGAAGATGTGCTTGTTTGGGTGCGGAGGCAAGCTACTTGTCAAACGGACTTTAGTAGGGACTTTGAAGTAGTTGTAATGGTCAACCCAACACCCCTGCCAGCATTTTGCTTGAATGTTGAAATGAATAAAAAACATGTTATCAAAAGATTCAGTCTTTAATTAATAATTATATAAATTTTATTGCCTTTAATTTTGTTGTTCCCACGTACGTGGTAAAGATTGGTGTATGCATTGTTATTGAACGGTAAACACCTCGTGTGCCATATTGGATCAGGTAGGTACTTCATGTAACAAACCATTTGGAGTAACTGTCCCCCTAATGTTCTTACAGGGTCCTTATTTCTCAGCAGAGGGGCCCTGGGACTCCCCAAGGCAAAATCCCGGTGAGAACACTGCATATGAGAATTAATCCTATCACTAATTAAGGCCACTCTAATTATTTTTTATTATCCTCATGATTACGTATACATGATTGTGTACATGTATGTACCTGCCTGCATGAAGGAACTCCCGTAAAAATTATATAAGACAGGGGTGCTTTTAGTGGTTGAAAACGTGATTTTGGTTCCTCTTAGGGTGTTTAGAAGGTCTGAAGCAGCAGCTTTCATGGTACATTACATGTATTAATTAGCATATATAATTAGTTCCATCTGCAGTATGATGGGTAAGAGATAACTTAAGTAAAATTTTTTTGTTTTGTTATAAGACTGTCACAACATTTACTACCCATGGCAACTAGGAATTGGAATAATCCAGAACCCTCTGATTGGGTCTTTTTATCCTCCTCTGTTTTAGGCTGTCCCCTGCACCAGAAAAGAGTTCCAAGTTTCAGTGGACATTTAAACTGGTTCATTTGCAGCCAGAAAAGAGGACGTATTACTTTGCTGCATATTCTGAAAAAGAAATGACTGTAAGTAAAATGCTTTTACATAAATTGTACTTTAGATTTTACGTCATGTCTTATTGGGTTGAAAAGGGATTTCAACCATAACTACCATCAGAAAGCACTGCAAATACCAATTAATCCTACTTCAACACCTGTGTCAATACATGTAGGTCCAAGCCCAAAGTCCATGGCAACTGCTAGTGCCATAAGAAGTATATGTGCTGGAATTGTAGTTTGTTATAAAACGTTATCACAGTATGCTTAGCACATTGGACATGGTTCAAGTGCTGACCATGGGCACTTGTGTTGTTTACTGACTACAGTGAAAAACTCTCATGGAGGAGTAATATTTATTTAGCGCCTCATCCACTGGGCATATCTGCAATACTTGTTGTCTCTTCGTGATGTGGAAAAAGGGTTACATGCATGTAATCTCTTATTGTGTGGTAGTCTGAGTTGATTTGAGTGTGTTTCAGTACCTATTTGACTTACATTCTTAGGAGTGGATGGAGAGCATAGATACAGACATGAGTGAATACTGTGGAACTGGAAGACAGACCATGTGAGTAAAACATTTAGTTTGAAGTCCACCATCCCTTTTTGCATGCATTCTACATGTATATGTTTGTTCACAATTTAACTCAACCTTATATTACTATAAAGGCTGCCTTGTTTTATTGTTCTTCTACATGTAGTAAACATCTCTTAAAAGTTGTTAGTAGTAGAATGCATTGATGCAGTTGCAGCAAGGTACCGTTGAACCTTGTGTAAGCCACCACCAAAAATGCCAAGCCCAGGTGGTGGCTTTTGGGAGGTGGTTGCTTACGAGAGCTTGCATGTAGACAGTATTGGGTCAAAATTTGCCTCATTAGCATAATTTTTATAGTAACTCTAGAGACTTACATGTTCATTTATAAGTCAATCCACCTTTAAATTATTTCCCAGTGACGAATTTCTGTGTCTTGTAACTACCCAGTAATGTGATAATCTTACTAACAACACCTTATTATCCAATTTCTGCTCAAGCCAAATGGTTGCTTAGGAGAGGCTAAAAAAAGAAATTTTCAAACTTTTTAGTGTGAATGCAGCCGCTTACAAGAGGATCAAAATATAGTAATTTGACTTAGATACCTTTGGTATTTTGGAGAACTGGTTCTTGATGAGAGATGGTCGCAGCCAGAGGTTCAGCTGTATGTACTTGGTGGTTCAACAACCTAGTTTTAAAAATCTCTTACAGGGAGGTTATTGTCTGTTGGTAAAAGGATCAGTACAGTGGTGTATGATTAATTTTATTTTACTTGTCGTTAATTGTTTGCGTTTTCTCAGGGTTGAACCTATTGACGCTGGAGAAGAATATTGCTACCCAGAAGTAGAACCAAAATTTGATAAGGATCAATTGGCTGCTTTGTTTGGAAAATATCCATTACCTGGCTCCCAGGAAACAGGAGCTTCGCAGCAACCCACGTCAGACCCAATGTACTGCCCACCTCCTGAAATAGACCCTCAAGACATACCAAGAAAATCACCGCGCCAGGGCAGACCTGCCTTTCCTTCACCTCAGCCAGGGCCTGGAATGGGGTTCAGCTACCTGGGTGGAAATAGTATGTCTGCGGGATCATCATCACTAAGACCAATGAGACAGCCATCTCCAGGGTCCAGCCCTAATTTTAACCGTAAGGCAGAGGTTCCTCCAGTTGTGCCATCAAGACAAGGAAAACCCTTGGCTCCACCCAAGCCACTGCCACGACCACCTCCTCTTACAAAACATGCCACTGCACCTGTGTTGATGTATACTCCAACTACTTTGAATTCTGATGGTATGCTTCCAGTTCAAAAAACAAACAAAATAGTGTACACTGTATTCGCAAACTAGCCACAGGCAGGACATGTAGATGTAACATCTGATGATATTCTTCAAAGGATAGTCACATCTACTACAGCTGTACATGTACATCAAGTCACCAAACTGTGTTGACATTCTGAGAGTCCATATGAACTATAAAATTACATGTACTTCAAAAATTGATTGGAGTAAACACTGACAGAGGAATTATTAACTTCTGTATGGCAACTGGTTTCACACCTCCTGTGTCAAACTTTTAACTTTCTGGATACAGTGTACTAGTCTAGTGGTTTTAAAATCTTTATGCTGTTGAAAAGACATTAAATGTTGAATAGTTACAGTCCATTGTCAATGCACTTCGCTACAACTAAAAAATTACCAGGCATGCAACTTAAACTGAGAAAAACAGTTATATTCCAGCAAACATAATAGGCATAAAATCCCAACTACCAGATGTTCAACTAGTGTTTACCAGGAAACCAACTCAGCTTAGTGGTCAAAACACTACTTACATGTAAACCTGTGACCTCCAGATTTGAAGTCTGCCACTCTAACTACTTGACCAGGCTGCCTACTCCTCTTATAAGCACAGAGAAATTGTTCTGTTGTTTCTCTTCAGTCTAATTAGAGTGTTTTAAGGAATTAGAGATGTTTTCAATTGAGTATCAAAATTAATTTTACAATTACTTTAGTTTTGGTTTTACTACAGTTTGAGGTTGGCTGAGTAGTCTAACTGGTTTTGGTTTTGGTTTTACGACGCTCAATTGAAAACAGCTCTAACAGCTGCAGATATGTTGATTATTTTACTGTATATGTTGTAGTTAAAAATTAAATTCAGGTAAAAATTAAATTCCTTTGTCTTTTAACCCTACTTATTCATTGATTATGAATAATTGGGGTTACAAGACAAAGGAAATTGAGAATCCAACTAGGTTAAAATTATTTTTACCTGAATTTAATTTTTAACTACAACATAAACATAATGATTTTAGATAATTATTTCTTTGCACATAAAAATGCTTTCAGAACAAGGTAAAAGCATATAGAGTGGCAGTAATTTGCAGAGTACTTATCCTTATGTTTGATATTGTCAAATGTGTTTTCACTGAAATCAACATTTTTTTCTTCCTTTTCAATTTAACGTCAGATTACGATGAAGAAGAAGGTGAAGGTTATTTGGATATAGTGCCTGACACTAATCCTGAAGACGTAGTAAATGAAGTGAAACAGTCTACCCTGTCAAGGTCTGTCCAGTAAGAAACATTTTTTCCTGTCTTTTCTTTGATAAGGCAATAATAACAGTGTATTAAGGGTAGAGGCCAGACTAAATGGTAGTCACTGGCCCTCAAGGTTGGGGGCTTGCATGCGGCTAATCCCCACACCCCGTAAAAATATCCAATTACGGAAACCACCGGCCTCAAGAGTCCTCATGGGCCTAATGAGGATACGTATTAATGCAACTTAAGGATAAAATGGATTGTTAAAAATGGAGATGAAATAGATATGCTCATTGAAAAGGCAAACACTCATTGTATCAATGAGACAGGTCATCAACATTTCAGAATTATATACATAGTGTTTTCCCTTGAAAGAATTTAAGTGGGCCACGACCTGCTACAGCAGAGAATGATCAGTTACAATCTCTTTGGTCAATCAGTGAAGCAATGGTTAAGCTAAGGAGCTGTAACATGTGGACTTTGTATAGACCCATATGGGTCTTCATATAGTCAGTCAGGATTTGCTGTGCATAAGTCTTCTCTTTTTCTAGCTTGGTATTAATTCTGTGTTCCTTTAGCTTACAGTACATTGGTGAATTAATTTTTCTCTAGGGGATTTCCAGATGGGCAGAGTTTTCGGAAGCACCACACTGAGGTGAGTAACACAATACCTTAATTTGGCTGATTGACATTAAAATACTGTATTTAGATTTCTGGTTGATTGTTGGTTTGGAGCTCTCGCTTCTATTTTTCCCCCCTAACTTGTGTGTGACTCAACACAAGCAATGCCCATGTTAGCCATGATAAAATGGTTTACTTGAGTCACTTGCTGAGGTCATAAAAGTTAAATTCAGTCTTCTCTTGCAGGATGTTCTGCCTTCCTCAGCTTTACAGCTTGACATAGATAAACAGGAGCTCCATGAGTAAGTACACTGAGCTTCTGGTATTTTTTTCTGAAGAGCAATAACAAGTGATTACATGATGAATTTTTTTTTTTCAATGGCCAAATTTATACTGTGATCCCTTCTGAGATAAATAATTTATCACATAATTATCACGTGTAACCATCTGAGACTTGTAATAGATTTAATAGCAACAGATTTAAGTCATCTCAGATAGGTAATTCATCTCCTAAAAATGTGCATTCAGCATCAAATAATTCATCTCCTTTGTGAGAAATGACTGTTTTGATGAGTTATACATGTATGTTTACAGTGATATCAAGTGTGCATGTGACTTAAGAACCTACATGTATTCACGAAGCAAAACATGCGATTTGCAAAACATATAATTTATGTTGAACTTTTTATCATCATTCATTCCCATTTCTAAGAGAATATTGTGAATCAGAGACCTTGTGGGTTAATCTCCAAATTCTCTTGGCTGACTTGATTCATCAATATTTCACCTCTTAATTCTTACAATGATAGAAACATTTTGAGCTGTGCAGTACTTTCTACAGTAGATGGTATCCTTATGGGCTATATCATCTAGACTTGATGTATTTTATTTTAGTCGACTGGAGAACAAGCTAGGAGTTTACATTATGCGAGAGAGTCAAACTGCACAGTCAAAGCGGGTAAGAGAATCATTCTTACAACTTTTTTATGGTAACACTGGTTTCCAAACTGTCTTAAACAGGTTAATGCTATGAACTGTTGTTGCAGAAATTACAAGAATTGTATTGTTCAACTGTGTTGATTATAACTTTGATCAGTACTGTGATGCAATACCCTCATACTGGATTGTCTCTATCATGCAGGCTTTGTCAGTGTGGACTGGTGAAAAAGTACGACATTATATGATATTTTATGACGAGGTAAGAGAGAACTGGTATATACCATTTGTTTCTTACATTCCCTGTTTTCAACCCGGCTGCTCTGCTGCCCTGCTTCCCTGCTCGCTGTTTCCCTGCTACCTGGCTGCCCTGTGCCCCAGCTCCCCTGCTGCTCAACCCTTCTGCTTCCTGCTGCCCTGCTCCATCCTTTCCTGTTCCCTTGCTCCCCTTTTCCCCTGGCCCCCTGCTCCCTTGCACCCCGCTCCCCTTTCCCCTTCTCCCCTGCTGCTCTGTTCCCCTACTGCCCTGCCCCCTCTCCCCTGTTCTCCTGCTGCCCACTGCCCTGTTGCCCTGCTTTCCTGCCCCCTCTCCCCTGCTCTCCTGCTGCCCTGCCCCCTACTCCCCTGCTCCCCTGCTTCCTTGCTCTCCTGCTCCCCTTGCTCTCCTGTTCCCCTGCTCCCCTGCTCCCCTGTTTCCCTCCTTTCTTTCTTGGTTGTCTTTGTTTTCTTGTCCTAGCTTTCTTGTCCTTCTCTACTGAATGTTAATGTAGTCATCTGATCTGTTTGGTTCCAGTACCTAGGCTACGCTCTTGACCCCGATGGTGAAAGACATGATACAGTGGAAGACCTTTTAAGGCATTACTACAAGCATAGTCTGCCAAAGTGTGACGCGAAGCTCACCAGGCCTTACAAGTAGTTTTCAATGGGGTAACTGACAGTGGATTGTTATTCCTTTGTCTATGAGGAATATATCTATTTTTAGTAATTTTGATAACTATAGTTTTCACATTGCATTGTCAACTGATGAATGAAAGCAATATTATTTAGAGTTACACATAATTTATGAGGTTTTGGATACACTGTATATAGTTTTTCTACCCAGGCTAGGTATTCACGTGATATTCACGTGATCAAGAGACCTGGTAGCCTTCTACACAGATGCTCTTTGGACCTGTCACGCAATCTTAATGTG
>Ga0126337_10001846_pt1 | contig 13129 bp, 13 predicted proteins | sample DipCmetagenome_FD_92527 | JGI IMG/M metagenome (GOLD analysis project Ga0126337, IMG submission 92527) | Coral microbial communities from La Bocana,Puerto Morelos, Mexico - Diploria C A metagenome | ecosystem: Host-associated > Invertebrates > Cnidaria > Coral | place: La Bocana,Puerto Morelos... | reverse complement strand
CGCTCTAAACGTTAAGGTTTCATTGGCTAAAAGTGAGACAAGTCTAGACAAAAGTGTAACGTTCAAAAAGTAAACATACATGCAAAATTCGTCACGCTTCACGGTTGAACGCAAAGGGTAGTATGATGGTCAACAACTTAATCAAACAGTAAATAAAGAAAGGGAAAACATCTTGGAACATTTTTCAAAAGAGTTAAAAGTTTTGCTACTATACTCCATCAAAACTGTAGTAAGCCTTCTTTAAAGAGATGATTTGATTGAGGCCATGAGCTTCCATACTTCTGTTAATTCCAAGCTTTCACAATCTGTGGCATCGTCAGAGAAAGTAAGGAAAATATTCCACAGTGTGTTTTTTGTGAAAGAGAAACGGGTAACACAGAAAGTTAGGGAGATTAGATAATCTGAGAGCAATTTTGCTATTCCAATGTGGCAATGGTGACACTCAATAACATAGAGAGTAGCAAGAACAAAAGATTTCTGTAGTTTAGTACTTGTGAGATCCCTGAGTTTGATACAATCTTCCTGGAAACTAACTTCAGGCTTACACTTTCGGACTATGAATATTTTCCGTACATTCCCTGAAGATGCTGTAGATCGGCAAAAGCCTGGAATTTAAAGAAATACATTAGCTCAAGGCCTCAATCAAATTGTTCATATATATACTTTACATCTTGAAACGAAACCTCTGCTGCCATGACTCAAATGTGATAAAGTCATCCAATCTTGTCGAGATTTTATGTAACACTATCTATGTTCTTTTCTGTAACAGATCCTGACACCAAATTGCAAGCAAAATGGAAACCTTTAAAGTTCAAAGTCCAAATGTTCGTTATACTGCAGACTATATAGAAAGCAAGTACATTTATGAATCAACCAGGGTTGACTGTAACTCCAAGGGTTCTTATGTTGTACAACCTGTTGAGACGCAGTACATATTTCGGACAGAGAGGCGAGTACCGAAGGTTGGATGTATGTTGGTCGGCTGGGGAGGAAACAACGGGTCCACTATAACAGCAGCAGTATTGGCAAACAAGCTGGGTTTATCATGGGACACAAAACTTGGTGTTAAGGTTTGTTGAAAGTATTACTTTAGTGAGCAAATAGAAAATATGCTGTGTTTTTATTGAGTATAAATCTACCAGCTTTCTATGACGAATGCTGTCCTCTGATTGGCTATGCTACTCACTATCTATTCTGTGATTCCAAGGAAGTCTCAAGGATAAATGCTGTACTAGTAAAATATTTTGCCAGTGGCATCTAAGTTGTCACTAGCCACTAGGCTAGTAAGTTGAAAAGGTAGTGTCAAGCCCTGAAGTTGCAAATGTTTTATAATCGTTACTTATAGAGGAAGTTTTCTTATTTTCTTATACAGAAAGCAAATTATGTTGGTTCTCTTACCCAGTCCTCGACAGTATGTTTGGGTACAGGACCTGACGGAGATGTGTTCATACCCCTGAAGGATCTCCTGCCAATGGTCCACCCCAATGATATTGTTTTTGATGGTAAGTGGTGACGATTAGACATAGTTTTCAGTGGTTTCATTTATGGCTGACAACAGGCAAATTGACCAGCTGTGAGGATAAATTTGTCCTGCCTGGCTTGACCATCTAGGAAAAGTTTTTCTGATAAAGGAGTAAAGTTCAGAATGTCTTTCACTTATGAAAGCTTTAATGAAACCATTGAGTTTTGTTAGTCAGAATGTTCCTCTGCAATAATATAGCTGATTTTGGAAAACACCATGGGTCATCCTTGTCACCTACATGTATATATCTGTTTGCATCATTCTTTGTGTATCTGGTGTTTTGGCCCTGCTCCTATTGATTCTTGGCCTCCATTTTGGTACAATATATGTTTAAAAATGTTTGTACTTCATATATTTGTCATCATTAACCAGTATAGTGGACTAGTTTGAATGCCATTATTCAGTGTCTTATCTAGGATTTCACTTTAGGGGGACATTTTGTCCCAGTGAACAATTTTCTAGGAGATATTCCAGTTTTTGGGGGGTCACACTGTTTTCTGCTTGTGAAATAAACAGGGGGAAACACAACTTTATTCATTAACATCTGGCGAATAAAATACATGTTGTACCACATTCTCTTGCAGTTTCGTCATTAATATTTCTTAATGATCGAGTTCACGTACATGTATTTTAATACGTTAAAAAAAAACAGAAGCAAAAGACTACTCTGTAGGATCAAGTGTCAAACACTTGAATTTTTCTAACCAGGTAGATTGAAAGTTTCTCCTTGCTGCTTTGGCTTTCAGTTCAGATGAAGGTTCACGTTCATCAGTATCGCTCAATTTATCTTCGTCAATGTTGTCAGTTCTGCTGGTTTCTGTTTGCGGTCTGTGTTCTTCTCTTTTGTTTTCTCGACCAAAGAATGATAATATTCTTTTCTGCTTTGACATGACAATAATATAGCAGAATGACAAAGAAAACAACCGATATAACATGTCGCGTTTTATCAGAACTCAAGCATGAAAAGTAAGGGGGTCGCAATGAGCACATGCCTTTTTCCTGTCTTGATATACAACATTAAGGCACGAACCTGGTATGGCTTGATATCATGGTCACTTGACAGAATTTGGTTATGGTAAATACCTCTAGAATCAAACCTAGTTAAACCTGTTTATGTATAAATAGATATTATATGGTCTAGACTGAGTCAGTAATTTGCAGGGCATTACATACCAGGAAATATGGTAATAATTAATGCATTCTTTTCAGGGTGGGATATCTCGTCCCTCAATTTGGCAGATGCCTCAGAGAGAGCTCAGGTTTTGGATTATGGATTACAGCGGCAACTCAGACCTCACCTAGAAAAACTAAAGCCACGTCCATCTATCTACTGCCCAGATTTTATTGCAGCTAATCAGGTTGATCGTGCTGACAATATATTGTCTGGAACCAAGCAAGAGATGATGGAACAAATACGGATGGACATTCGTGATTTTAAGTCAAAGAACAATCTAGATAAGGTTTGTTTTCCTCAAAGGGCAATCATGATAATTGCTTTTCTTTTGCATCCTGCCAAGACGTGAAGAGTAAAATATAAAAATCTGTAAAAAATCCAAGTAGAGCCTTTGCTGGGCAAGATACTTGTATCTTAGTTGTGCTGCTCCACTTGAGAGTATCAATGGGTATTGATTACGGAAATCTAGCTAAATGCCATGGGTCTACGAACAGCAGTAAAAAAAGTGCTTCCAATGTGGTAGCATCTCACCCAGGAGAAAATTTAATGCTCTTATTTGTAACGATCATACATGTATGTTCCGGTAGTGTGGGCCTCTGAGCCAAGGGCAACCTTGAGATCACAAAATGGCACTACATAAACAATCAGATGACCTACATGTATCTATAGAAAATCAAAAGTAATAAGTATGCTTACCCATGCATGCTGGGATTGATTTTTCATTTTAAATGTTTTTTATTCAACTGAGCTATCCTCTATGGCTGTTCGCATGATTTATGGTATCCCACAAAAAATATCTTTTAAATGGTATAGTATGTGTGGCGGTTGAGTCTATAGTTACTGTTTTACAAAGCAATGTGGTTTTTTCCTATAGGAGTAAAAGGGTTAAAGAAATTTACAAACCTTACTGTAGGTCCATGTGATTTGTGATTTTTGACATTTTGCTTGATTTCAAAAACATGAGCAAACCTGCGGTAACTCAATCTACAGTTAGTCCTTTTGGTGCTCTGTCAAAATGTCTGATCAAGTAGAGTTTGTCAGGCACTGTCACAAGTTTGGCCTGACAATGTCCGGTGTCTTGTCTCTTGTAGGTTATTGTTTTATGGACAGCTAATACTGAGAGGTTCTGTAATGTCAGTGAAGGTCTTAATGATACTGCGGAGAATCTGTTGAGCTCTATCGCAAGGAATGAAGAGGAAGTGTCTCCATCGACAATCTTCGCCGTTGCTAGCATCTTAGAAAAGGTAAAATGTTAGAATGGCTAGCTCCACTGTCCACTATTTTATTGCCTTCATGTTATAAAATGAATGACAGGATGTACTGCATACATGTACTACAAACTTATACAATGGATCCCCGCTTTATTATGACCTTAAAAGAACTCGGTCAGGCATTTTCTCATTTAAGAAGCACTTAAATACATGCACATTGTTAATCAGTACAGCCTGACTTTTGTGGCCCATTATTGACCAAGGGGTCCCACTGTATTTGAAATAATTGAAAGCATACACCTGTAACTTTGACAAACATCCATGTATCTTTCCAGAATTGATATACAACTGAAGGGTACAATAGCCACTGGACTGCACCACCATTCCATATTAGCAATAAAACAGCTGTCTTACAACCCCACAAGCAAAAATTCAGAAGAGAATGATTATTTTGAAGAAGCTTTTCTTCTAAAACTGTAGTAAAAACATGCCATTTTGTTCATGACTAAGTAAAACCTCCAAGCATTCCAACCTAATTTAGGCAAAGAGTCTGGAAACTAGTTCTGTGTATAGTGCCTGGTTACTAAGCTACAGACATTGCATAAATGCAACATCAGATTCTGTACGCAAAGTAAGCTAAAAGGGTATAAAAAACTGCGTAAAGGAAGAAATACCTGTCAACAAGTTCCATAAACAAAGATCATTCATATATTAAAAGTTGGTGAAAATGATGTGCATTTTATGAAAGAGCTGTAATTGTGGGTAAGAGTTTGAAATGTTTTTTGTTTCACTGTTATTCAGACTTTATTGTCAGTTTTGTTTACTGTTCAAATTTCTGCATAATCTATTGTGTTTTCTGCATAATCGACACTCATTTTTCTGCACCCTTTCAGAGGGTGTGTAACTATTTGATTACATGTGTGAGACATATCGTGAATGGAAGTCAGAATGCATTTTCTCTACAATACACTGGATTTTCGATGCAATGATGACCAATGGTTTATAACAATCATAAAGAACTAAAATGTGTGCAATGTATCTTGTGTTGCAGTGTTCGTACATTAATGGGTCACCACAAAACACCAATGTCCCAGGAGTTGTTGAACTTGCAAAGAAGCATGGAACATTCATTGGTGGCGATGACTTCAAATCCGGACAGACAAAAATCAAGTCTGTGCTCGTGGACTTCTTAGTTAGTGCTGGCCTGAAGGTGTGGAGATTTAACAAAGTTTCTTAGTCAATAAGGCAATTTTGTTCCATGATTTGTATGTGACATTCTTTCGATTGTCAATCCTTGCACTAGAATTACTGACAAATGGTTTTGTTTTTTTGCAGCCTACTTCCATTGTTAGCTACAACCATCTTGGAAACAATGATGGCAAAAACCTGTCAGCACCAAAACAGTTTAGATCAAAAGAGGTAAACATCACCTTGTGACTGTGTATTACCTTACTGTTACACATAGCTTACAATGGTCCCTATACCAAGTGTTGGAAACCCAGTATTGACTGTTATGCTTTTCGCGAAGTCCTGTCATTAAGGGCCGTAACACCTGTTACGGCTGAGTTCACTCGATGTTACGGGTGAAGATGTCGACTGATGGTACGAACATGCTACACTTATCTAATTTTTTTTTCTATTTCAAATATATTCATCTGGAGACGAACTTTCTGTTTGCTTAATTGTCGTTAATTCCGTTTAGACACCATTTTAAGCAGCAAAACTTATTATGCAATGCGCTGCTCCGGGGAGGAGCATGGCCCCAGATCGCCCCTTCAGAACGTGCCCATTGGCCACATATTTCACTGCTATGGGTGATAACTTACATGCAACGGCTGCTTAAAAACTTAATGACAGCCCTGTCGCGCATCTGGTATTGTTTTGATTTACATGATAGCAATGGTCACAGCATGCAATGCGTCCTTGAAATTCACTCAAAACAGACCTGAATCATTTCTGTATGTTTTTTGTTATCCAATCTTATCACAGATTTCCAAGAGCAATGTAGTAGACGACATGGTCGAATCAAATCGCATTCTCTACGAGAAAGGCGAGAAACCAGACCACTGTGTGGTTATCAAGTATGTTCCATATGTTGGTGACAGCAAGCGAGCTATGGATGAGTACACATCAGAGATATTTATGCATGGACTCAACACCATTGTTCTGCATAACACTTGTGAGGTATGCATGCATCTTGAGATGCCGTCATTCAAAATAAAGTAGGGAAAGACAACATACAAGAACTGGAAATTTCAAGTAAATGTATGTTCAAAGCAATGTTCAAATTTCTAGTTCATAGCTTTCTAAAGTGCGTAGTAGTTGCTTCTTTTTCTTGAGTGGTTAGTGGGAATTCCTCTCTTGAGAAAAAGGATTAAGAAATATGTGAAATAGATGGGTTTGCCACAGGCTAGGAGATGGCTGGGAGAAAAATGTCTGGAAAGTCAAGAGATTTTATTTTGAGTCAAGGATAACTGGCAAAATTCGTCTTCTCAAAATGACTGCAAAGCATAGTACATGTAATAGACAAAGTGGAAAAACCTAAAACCGGAGTTTAGTTGCTATGAATGGTGCATTACACTATATCTGACATTTTGTATATATTTGGTGTGTATAGTGTATTAGGGAAAAGAACTGTTAACTAAATTAGAACAAGACATCCTATACAGATGCTCTTTGGCCGTGGCATGGAATCTGCCTTATCGACGACAAAGTGTGTCTGGATAGGTCTTGGTTGGTTAATTTTGAAAGCAAGAACTTTGCAAGCATTATTTGCAAAATCAAGGAGTGTTTTTCACTCCTACTGTATCAATTAAACTTTTTTAACTGATCTATCCACAGGACTCCTTATTGGCTGCTCCAATCATTCTGGACCTGGTTATTCTGTGTGAGATCTGTGAGCGAATCAAGTTTAAAGTTGGAGATGATCATGGATTCCAGTCGTTTCATCCAGTGCTCTCTCTTCTTAGCTACCTGCTCAAAGCACCTCTAGTTCCTGAAGGCACTCCAGTTGTTAATGCTCTCTTTAAGCAGAGAAGTTGTATTGAAAATGTCTTTCGGTAAGTTGACTGTAAAATAGCACCCTGGAAAAGTATCTTCTGGCCCTTGGCTTTGTCATGTCTCGTTTCTCGCTGGTCAGATTTATAAGAAAAAAAAACTCTTAAAAGAGGGGACAAAACAAACAAGTCGTTGCTGGGCGCATAAAGCACTTTAAAGCACTCGGTGTAAACAATAAAAAACAAATTACAATGACAAGATTTAACTAAGCTTACTGGTATGTGTATTGATAGGTATACCTATAGATAATCAATTTGGAATTAATTTGCATGAGTAGGATTTTAAAAAGCTGAAATTGTATGAGCTGCTTTGATGAGTGTAATTATGGCTTTTTGAAAAACTAACAAGTGCACATTATTTCCATGATTAGTTATTAAAAAATTTGCATGGAGGAAGTGCCGAGAGATCTTTTCCCATATGTGAAAACTTTTTCAAAGTTTCCGCACAAAATTTTTATCATCATTTTACATGATATCATTACAAAAGTTCATAATGTCTTTCAGCCATTCCTAATCCAGAATTATGATGCGTAATTTTCATCGGTGTGTTTTATTCTTCTTTTCCCTGGTGTTACACTTGAACTGCACAGCTCTTAACAAATCAGAATAGAGTAAATTTTTCATGTGTATTTATTTATCATGTCTGTTAGACTAACCCATAACATGTTTTATATGCCTATAGTAACTAACATGCTAAAAATTCAGTGATTGATTTTCTGAAATGCGATTGCAGGGCATGTGTCGGTTTGAAGCCGCAAAACCACATGATGCTGGAACACAAGCATTCAAGAGAAGTTTACCAACCCCTGATGCAAAACGGACATGTAGACATAATGTCTCACCTGGAGAACGGAGTGAAGAAGAATGGATATATCAACGGAGAAACGAAGGACTTAAAACACGCCTACTTGAATGGAGATTCTAGTTGCTTTGCGCAAGTGAAGGAAATAATATAGAATTACTAAGACTTATAATTGGTAATATTGTAGTTGCCTAATTGGTAATATTGTAGTTGCCTGGTCCTCAAATTTTGACAACTTCGACAGTGAAGAACCCATTTCCTAGCCCTCTTTTATGAGGAGATTGTAAAGCGTGGGGAAAGGTAGGAAAATGTGAGGCTTGAGGTGGACCAAAGAGCAATGACTGGGAACGAAGCAGTAAAAAATCTTAAATGTGAAAGTGATTCTTTTGTCTTACAGAGGGATCATGAGTTGAGCTCCATTATGCAAAAGCCATTTTGGACTTTGGCTGGTAAACATGGAGGGTGATGCAAGAGAGGAACATTAAAATACATAGTGAGAAATAAATATCTTCTTCCTATTTGCATCAGTCCCTTGCTAAGCAGGTGTAAATAAGAGCTCGGTATCTCATTTTAGCGCAGTTCGTGTAAGAATCCTTTAGCTGTTGGCATGTCGCTTGCCTCTGCATGCTACAGTGTTTCTCATTTCCCCTCGATTCTTTGCTTTCCATATCTTTCACAATACTCACTCACTGCAGTGTGGTCTCATCATCTCTTATTCAGCTATCCTTCCTCAACAAACTTTCAGAAAAGGCAGGTAAAGGTTAAACAAAAAAAAGAATCTTTTCTGCTCTGAAAAGTTCGTTTTCAGGTTTGTTGAGTCTCCTAGAATTGACACGTTAATATAATGGATTATCAACTGGCAACTATATATCCAGAATATTAATTTTTTTTAATAAATTGAAGAAAAAGAGCAGAAGAAATTGAAACAAGAATATTTCAGAAGAAAATGTGTTATTTTAGTTTGCAAGTTGAACAGATGATTCTGTGTTTGTTGTTCATATTAGCAAGCGAAGAGTTGAATTATAATCTTTGACGTGTAAAGAAACAAACTTCTTGAGTAATGGAAAATATTATCCAGTCTTAGTTTGATATACAAACACAACAATAATTTAATCCAAACTAACATCGTTAATTTATTACCCTGTTTTACATTTGATGAGGAAATGTTTCCTTTTTTCTAACTCAGTATTTATGTTAGAAAATGTTTTAAAATTGTTAATATGTGTACGCTGTACAGTAAGGCTGAAGCAAAATATATTGGATTGCTAATGCTCTATATCAGCAGAGATCTTCACAAATACCAAGGAAAATATTTGACATGTGTATAAATTACTTAACTCTGTGCCTTCCTTGTGAGGTTTAGATTCTAACTTGGGGTAGAAATAAAGACATAAAGCATATGAAGTCATATCCAATATTTGTTTTTTTTTTTTATTTCACTAAGCCTCGGATTGTAGTAATAAGGTTGGTTATTTTGTAGTTGTGTTACGTTTGTTCATGCCCCTGGACAAGGAAACTTCAACGTGGAGGGCCTGGACACCGATTATTTTGTTCTGGAGCACGGAACGACCAAAGGCAAATATTTGCACTTAAAGAATTACACACACATATTTAAGGCGGGGTTATAGACTTAGTTTTCTTCCCTTCCCTTGTTTGTAAGTGGCTATCACTTCCTAGTATAAATGTAGTCTCGAACAAACGTTATACGAAAACACTATTAATATTTTACATGTACAATCAACCTGCCAGGTACAGATACCTTGAAATCAAGAAACCATTAAAAATTGTGAAATAACTATGTGTCGTCTTCTTTTCTGGACAAGAAGAAATGTTTTGGCTTCGACAACGGGTGATATGCAATAACGCTTTTATGCTGAAACTGCGACTGTGTTGCAGTCATTGCCATAATTACTTGAAATGTGTAATAGTCAGACGAAGACGGAAACGGGGGGGGTGGAGGGCTTGCTGGGTCTACGCGGTAAATTGGTCTTACCGGGTCAGTCGCATAATCTTCCTCGCAGTAAAATTGCAAAACAACTGTAGACTCTCTGGGCTCGTCACTCAATCTTTCCTCCTGAAACTGTATGCGTGAATTTTAGAGAAGAGGGGAAATTTGGAGTGTTAGTTTCGTTTTATATTCGTTGTATATTCGTCGAAGATTGCAGCTTCTAAATGTCACGCAACATAGCAAACAACTTCGTTCCCAGGGCCTCTCTTGTAACGTGCATAAGAGCAGTCAGTCCCTTTCCCTTACTTAGTGCGCAATCTTTCAGCATGGCGTCTGGGAAGAGTTATTTTAACGCTAACGTTCCAGAAATAGTTGTCAAGAGTCTGTTTCAGAAATATGACACCGACGGCAGTGGACGCCTAGGAAAACGGGAAGTTTTAACTCTGTTGAAAGATGACTTGGGCTTGAAAGAGGACCAAGCGCAAGCTCAATACATGCTTATGGACAAAGATGGCGACGGTGATATGTCATTCGACGAGCTTCGCGTTTGGCTACGCAGCGGGCAGGGCTTCAGCAACATCGATAACAGCTCGAGATACTACGTTCTCCAAAAAGCGATTGCCGAATTCAAGAAGTATGACAAGGATGGAAACGGCACGATCGATAAGGAGGAGTTCAAGAGTCTTATGAGATCGCTTGGGTACTCGGACGAGTCACAGTTTGACAACGCCATGCGAAGTTTGGATACGAGCGGCGATGGAAAAATTTCTTTCACGGAATTTTTAGCCTGGCTGAATTGGCTACCAACGAACTAAACACCTCTCCGGCGGAATATGAACATGATCTGAATTTTCAATGCGCATCGTAATTTTAAGCTTAATTAATCAGCGAATTAATGAATGGAAGTTCATAATGATTATGTTCTAAAAAAAATAATTCTTCATTTTGTAATCAACGTGTACATTTCCTATCACATCAGAACACAGTTGCATAATATCCACAAGTAAGCTAAAGGGCATGTAAAATAAATATTTATCTAGACTATATGTGCTTGTTGTCATTAAATTACATGTAATCCACGATAACGTGCATTTCATGTCATCCAGGCAACAGCATAGACATATGCCATAAAACTTAGTCTAGACAAATTTGTATTGTCTAATCAAATTTGTCCCCCCAGGCCGTCACGCTTTCCAACCAACACTCCCTGTTCAGTGGCACGGAACAAGGAGTGTTGGTCGGAAAGCGTGACGGCCTTATGCGCCTACTGGCGCGACAAGAATTGATGATGATGATGAATCAAATTTGTATTATCTCATCAAGTGAAACGTTGGTAAACTATAAACTAACGTCAAATGAGCACATCATTAAATTGTTATGGTTATACGTCTTGGCCCAGTCCGCAAAACTAAAAGAGTCCTTGATTGTGAATTGGTTTAAATATATCTTCTGTGGCCTTTGAAGCTTAACCTACGTGTAGCCGTACCCACCTGTTGTTTTTGCTCGGGGATGGGTACCGGTACCTCGGCTACACTTAGGCTAGATTGCGCCACACTATGAACACATTTGTTAGTACACAGAGGGCGCTTTCCATTTGTTTGGAAAAACCGGTGAGAAAAGAGGAATACCTCTGAAGGTATTCCTTTTTTTTTCCGAAAAATTTCCAGTGGAAAGGCACGTTCCATTTGATTTCCCACCGGAACGACCGGTTTTTCCACACAAATGGAAAGCGCCCAGAGTGTTGTACGTGTTAATTTTCTACAAACAAGCTTTATGTCACCCAATGCCACAACTGTAAAATTTAAAATGCACTGGTTTCCAAACGAAGGACTTTATCAAGATAAAAAGTTGTGAAAAAAATATACTCTAGCACCTCTTATACTTGATGAGGATAAAACTTTGGTAGCTCTCTAGTTTTGCATTTAGAATTTGACGACGTCACGTAAGGACGCTGTAAATTTTAAACTGCCACGACAAGCGTGACACTGTTTGCTCGTATGGGCAGCGGTAAAGCCACAGAACGGAGGCAAACCTCCCCAAGTCGACCCCTACACAGGTAGCAAAAACTCTCAAGATCACACAAATTTGTCGTTTTAGGACGCCAAAGTACTCAATACCAAGGTGATATAAATTTATTTTATTGGTTTGATGTAGACACGATCACATCTTTGTCGAGAAAGCTCGCAGTCTTTGTTGATGTGATGAAAGCACAACACCTTTGCCCTCCCTACTGAGGTCATTGTTACGCCTCCCTGGTAGAATGACAGCCGCCGTCGCTGCAATCAAAAATATTGATTTTGATCGTCATACATAGTTTTAGTTTCCCTAGAGTATTACACTGCTTCAGGAGTATCTTCTACAAGCCTAAAAGAGATGCTGAGTCAATTTATCTGCGAAAAAGTGACACGAAACGAAGGAAAAACGTTCTGACTTTCCGTTGACACGTCACCTGGCGGGTCGTTATTTATAATTTGAAGATCTGTGATTTTGGATGAACTTTGCTTCCAGAGTCATCGCGATTTCTCTATAAAACGTTGGAAATCATACAGCATACGTCCTCATGGCTTTGTCTTTTTTGATAAGGCGATTTTTAAGGTGTCGTTCATTCAAGAGAACTTTGATCTTCCTCGTAGTTGTTCTTGTTCAGATATGGTTAGCCATTCCAGTGCTCTTTGGCCAACGTGGACAGAAATGGCCCCAGCAATTCGACGTTGTCTTCCCGCAAAATTTCCAGGCACCGTTCGTTCCTCTGGTCATTTTTAGCTCCTATAGGCCAAGGTTTTTGGAAAGAACGTTAGATTCAATTTCGTCCTCTGGAAGCATTGTACCTTCCACACCTTGTTTGTTTATCTTACATCATACTAAAGCCTCTTCTATGGACGACATCAACGAGACTTACAAGGTACTTGGCAAAATCACATTTTGTAGGAAGCTAGTGTGGACGTTCGGAAATGAAGAGGAAGAACGGAGCCCTGAAGTTCTAAAAGCTCACTGGTGGAACACAATGAAGAAAGTGTTTGATGAACATGGTGTGTATTTCATCAATGTATGGTTACAGAAAATATGGTATATTGCTACTAAAGGCATCTGCAGTCAAATGTGGATTGATACACTCTATCAATCTTAAATTAACACAATATCTCAATCAACACTTGATCAACACTAGGTCTTCTCTCAATCACAATCGTGAGCGGCACCCAATCAACACCCAATCCCGGGAGGGTACTCCCAGAAAAATTTGGTAGGGGTGTGCGGCCCGCTTCCCAAAACCCTTACCTTATTTATGACCAAACTCTGCGATTTTCCCTACCCTATTTATGACCTGACCAAAAATTTGATACCCTATTTATGACCTGACTCTTAGATCATTAGGGGAAGGGCTTTTGCTGCTGGCTTTATCTAGCATGCGTAGCAGG